>Ga0114919_10005195_pt1 | contig 10400 bp, 7 predicted proteins | sample BlataG_FD_88682 | JGI IMG/M metagenome (GOLD analysis project Ga0114919, IMG submission 88682) | Deep subsurface microbial communities from Black Sea to uncover new lineages of life (NeLLi) - Black_00105 metaG | ecosystem: Environmental > Aquatic > Marine > Oceanic > Sediment | place: Atlantic...
AAATGGCTGAGCGTCGGCGTAAGGGCGAGCACATCGTCGACGAGCCTGGCAATAAGCTCCCCCGCCCCTTCCGCCAGCGGGTTGATCACGTCGATGCCGTCCGGCTGTTCGCGCATCGCCTCGTAGCCGGGCAGCTTGAGCACGAACTGAAGGTGGCCTAAGCACTGCACCAGCGGGATGATCTGTACGCCGAGTGCCGCTGCCCGTTCGTGGAAGGCCCGCACCTCATCCGGCGTGTAGGCCGTCTCGCAGCGGATGCGTTTGTCGACCGTCCACGGGAAGGTGTCCTCCCACTCGACGACGACGGCGTTGTAGCGGAACGCCGCGATCACGTCCAGCAGCCCCACCAGCCTGGCGGGCGTGGGCGGCACGCCCTTGAGGTCCAGGTGCACGGCGCGGATGGCCGTCGCAGGCTCGGTCCGGGTGAACAGGTCGTCCAAAGCAGTCATAATCTCTCCAATTCCGCGCCGTTCCTGCCGGCTACTGCCCGCTACGTGCCGTCAGTGACGGCCTGTGCGACGCGGTCGCCCATTTCGCCCGTGGAAACGCTGTTTCTGCCGCCGGCAATGTCGGCCGTGCGGACGCCGGCACCGATCACGGCGTCCACGGCGGATTCGATCGCCGCGGCGCCCGGTTCGTCCCCCAGCGAGTGACGACACATCATGGCGACGCTGAGGATCGTGCCGATCGGATTGGCGATTCCCTGCCCGGCGATGTCCGGCGCCGAGCCGTGGATCGGCTCGTAGAGCCCCACGCCCCCTTCGCCCAGCGACGCCGAGGGCAGCATGCCCATCGAACCGGCCAGCACGCTCGCCTCGTCGGTGAGGATGTCGCCGAACATGTTGCCCGTCACGATCACGTCGAACCGCGAGGGGTTGCGAATGAGGAACATCGCCGCCGCATCGACAAGCATGTGCTCGCACTTGACGTCGCCGAACTCCTCAGACATGACGCGGTCGACGGTGGCCCGCCACAGGCGGGAAACTTCCAGCACGTTGGCTTTGTCGACCGACGTCAGTCGGCTCCGCCGGCCCCTCGCTGCTGCCGCCGCACACCGCACGATTCGCTCCACCTCGTCGGTGGAGTAGATCATCGTGTCGTACGCCTGCTCGCCGGAAGCGTGCCCGCGCCGCCCGCTGTCGCCGAAGTATATGCCGCCCGTAAGCTCCCTAATGACCAGCAGGTCCACGTCTCTCACTAGCTCCGTTCGCAACGGGCCGGCCTCAGCCAGCGCCGTGTGCACCCGCACGGGGCGAAGGTTGGCGAACAGCCCCAGCTCCTTGCGAATCTTGAGCAACCCCTGCTCGGGCCGAACCGGCGCGAGCGGGTCGGACCATTTCGGCCCGCCGACGGCGCCCAGCAGCACGGCGTCGCTGCTCCGGCAGACAGCCAGCGTCTCATCCGGCAGCGGGTCGCCGGTTTCGTCTATGGCGATCCCGCCCATAAGCGCCTCGGTGAAGCTGAAGGAATGGCCGAACCGCTCGCCCGCCGCGGCCAGCACCTTGCGGGCCTCAGCCGTAACTTCAGGCCCCACGCCATCGCCCGGCAATATCGCTATCGTCGCTTCCATACTCGCGTGCCTTCCGTGAACGTCGCTGCGTGGCATGGCCGTCGCTCCGTCGCCCACGCCGCGAGGCTAGTGGCGTGGTCATCTTGACCACGCATTCTCTGACCGGTGGATCCGGTAATCCGCCGCGCCATCACTAATCGCTCCGTGCGGCCGATTCGGAAATCCGCTGCACGGGTAACCTGAACATCTGCGTGGGCGGGACGCCCACGCCACGTTACTTGCCGCCGATGAGTCCGCTGCGACGGGCGAACTCGAACAGTCCGCCGGCCGACACTACTTCCCGCGCCTGCCCAAGCGGACGCAGCTTGAACTCGCCGGGCCCGCCCGCCAGGCGGAGCACCTCGGCGTCCAGGTCCAGCTCCACCTCGCGCCCGGTCTTGACGAGGTCGCACAGCCGATCGGCGGATTCTATCGGGTACAGCTCGCCGGTGGCCAGGCAGTTGCGGAAGAATATCCTCGCGAACGACTCAGCCACGACTGCCCGGATGCCCGCAGCCCCGAGCGCAATGAGTGCGTGCTCTCGCGACGACCCGCAGCCGAAGTTCCGCCCGGCAATAACGACAGCGTACTCGCTCGGCGCCTCGCCGTCCGTCACCAGCCGCGTCGGATACTCGTCGCTCGGCAGGCCCGACAGCGCAAAGCTCCCCAGCAGGCGGTACTCCTGCGGATCGGTCGGCACGAGGACCATGTGCTGGGCGGGGATGATCTGATCGGTGTCGATGTTGTCGCCCAGGACGAACGCTTTGCCGCGAATGATGTCGCTCATTTGTAGTGCTCCGTGTGTTCGGTCCCAGCAGGCTTGGGCGCCGCGGCTTGCAGATCGCTCGTCTGTCGCCCTGTCGGGCTCAAGCGCGAAACGCCCGCCCACCGGCGGCTTACGCCGCCGGCTAACTTCTGGCGCCCTTCGGGCTACTGCTCTGTCCCGGCCGAACGCACATGGCTGTGCCAGCAGCCCGTGGCAAGAGTGGCCCTTTCGTGGCCCGCCGCGGCGGGCGTCTCAAGGCCATCGCTCCGTCGCCCGCCTTAGCCGAAGGCATCGGCGGGAGCGTCGGCGACTTGGCCCTGAAAACAGGCCTTTGCATGGCCGGGACGGCCATGCGACGCATGGGCGAGACGTCCATGCCACTTCTACCACGAACTCCTAGGCCCGTAGGGCCGACAACTGCTCTGTCCCGGCCAAACGCACATGGCTGTATTAGGCCCGTAGGGCCGACATAGGTTAGCCGGGCCCGTAAGGGCCCGGTAGCCCGACTGAATTGCCCGAGCCCGGAAGGGCGACAGAGAGCCAGCCTACCTCCGCAATCGCGCGATCCGGCGAATTGTCTCGACTGGGTCATTTCGCCTGCCCCCCCGGCTGGGCCGTCATGGGCTGTTGGAGATAATCGCGCGGATCGGCGAACTTGCCGGCAACGGCCGACGCGGCCACAGTGGCGGGGCTGGCAAGGTACACCAGTCCCTCAATGTCGCCCATCCGGCCGGGGAAGTTGCGGTTGGTCGTGGAGATGCACGACAGCGGCTCGTTCATCCGGGCGAAGGTGTCCGCGGGCCCGCCCAGGCAGGCGGCACACCCGGCGTTGACTGTGAGCGTCACGCCGGCGTCTGTCATGATGTCCCACAGCGTCTCGCCGGCGATGGTCTCCGTCCGCAGACGGCCATATATCTCCGGCGTGGCGGGCACGCCGAACGTTTCGATGGCGACTTTCCGCCCGCGGACTATAGCCGCGAACGCCTCGAAGTCGCTGAACTTGCCACCCGTGCACGAGCCTATGTACGCCCGGTGCAGGGGCAGGTCGCCGCACCGGGATACCGGCACGACGTTGGCGGGGTCGGGGTGTTTGGCGACGACGGGCTCGATGGCCGACAGGTCCACGGCGTGTTCGCTGACGTAGGCGGCGTCGGCATCGGCGACGAGGACATCGTAAGGCCTGGCCGTGCCGCCCGCCCGACAGCGCTCGTCCACATGCTCCCGCGTCAGATCGTCCACCGGGAAGACGGCGTTCTTCGCGCCCGCCTCGACGGCCATGTTGGCGATCGTCATGCGGTCCTCGATCGTCAAGGGCGCGATCCCGTCGCCGGCGAACTCCATCGCCCGGTACGTCGCACCGTCAACGCCGATTTGCCCGATGACGTGCAGCACCACGTCCTTGGCCATCACGCCGGGGCTTAGACTGCCGGTCAGCACAAACAGCATCGTTTCCGGAACGCGGAGCAGAATCTTTCCCGTTCCCAACACGAACGCGGCGTCCGTGTTGCCGATGCCCGTGGCGAACTCGCCGAATGCCCCGGCCGTGCACGTGTGGGAATCCGTGCCGAGCAGCACCTCGCCGGGGCGCACGTGGCCCTTCTCGGCCAGGGCGACGTGGCAGACGCCGGCGAACTTCTGGCCGTGCTGACAGGCCAACGGCCCGGGCGATGGATCGAACCGCCACGTGCCCGTCGGGTCGTCGATGACGTCATAGAAGTGGCCGATGCCCTGCGCGCGGGCGAAGTCTCGCAGCGTGTCGATGTTGCGGTTGGACTTCTCGTCGGTGGTGAAGACGTAGTGGTCCGGGATGATGACGATGCGGCCGGGGTCCCACACGCGGGCGTCGGCGCCGAACTCCCGGCGGAACACGCCTATCATGCCGGGCCCGCAGACGTCGTGCGTCATCAGCACGTCGACGTCAGCCAGCACTGTCTGCCCGACCGTCACGGACTCCGCGCCCGACGCGCGGGCGAGCATCTTCTCCGTCAGTGTCATTGCCATATTCTTACGCGTCCTTGGCGAGGCCCTTGTCGCGGCCCTCGCGCGCGAGATTCGCCACATGCCGCGCATGGGCGAGACGCCCATGCCACGCTCATCAGTCGGCCAGATGCAGAATCGCCTTCACTACGCCGTCGCTGTAGGTCCGCACGGTTTCCAGCAGGCCTGGGGCATCGTCCAGCGCGCCGTGGTGCGTCGCCATCGGCTCAACATCAACCGCGCCGGACGCTACCAACTCGACAGCGGCGGCCGTAGTGTGGTTCTGCCGGCGGACCATTTGTATCCGATGCTCCTGCCGACGGGCTGTGTCGAAATCGAAGCTGATCCGCTGCTGCTCGGCAATGCCGACTATCATCAGCACTCCGCCCGGTGTCAGCAGCGAAATGCCCTGGTCGATCGTCTCCTGCTCGCCGGCACACTCGAACACGACGTCGACGCCGCCGGGCCAGTCGCGTCGAATCTCTTCGACTATGTCGCAGTTGTGCGGCGAGGCGGTCCAGTGGGCCTCATACCGTCGGGCCATTGCCAGCCGCTCGTCAATTAGGTCCGTCACGTACACTTGCTGCGGCCCGGCCGCCGTCAGCGCCGCCAGCACGCTCAGACCGATCGGGCCCGAGCCGAGAACGGCCACCGTAGAGCCGGGCCTGACGCCCGAAAGACGCACCGCGTGCAGCCCGATTGCCAGCGGCTCGACGAGAGCGGCCTCGACGAAGCTCACCGAATCGCCGATCGGATAGCAACTGGCGGCGGGCATCACCAGGTATTCCGCCATCGCGCCGCTGGCCTCGTTGGGGTTGCCCAGGAACCGCTGGTCGCGGCACGTATTCTCCCGGCCGGACGTGCACTGGTCGCACCGCCCGCACCGTATCAGCGGATCGATGGCGACACGATCGCCGGCCGCCAGGTCGGTCACCGCCGGGCCCGCCTGCACGACCGTCGCGGCGCACTCATGGCCGATCGTCCAGGGAAACTCGATTACCTGGCTGCCGATTCGCCCGCTGCGGAAGTAGTGCACGTCGGACCCGCATATGCCCACCGTCGCCACGCGCAGCAGCACGTCCGTATGCCGCTCGAGCGTCGGGTCGGGCACGTCGCGAACTTCCATCTGCTGCACGCCAGTGAGGACTGCGGCTTTCATCGGGGTGAGTTTCCAGGCCCAAAGCGTACTCGCCCCCCCTGCCCGTTGCAACGGCTGGGCTTGTCGGCCGGCAGAGGCGACCTATAATGGGCTGCCGTGGCGCCCGAGCATTGCGGCGAGCTCGCGCCGCTGTTGCTCATACAGACCGCAGACCGCGCCAGGAGTCGCGATGACAACCGAATTGACCAACTCGCTCGTCCAGGCCGTGGGCGATGAAAACGTCATCGGCCCGGCCGACCCGCGTTATTTCGCCTTCACGTTCGGCGATGCGACCATGTACCGCAGCCGGCCTGACGTGGTCGTCTTTCCGAGCGCGGCGGAGGAAGTGTCCGCAGTCATCAAGCTCGCCGCCGAGCACAAGACGTTCGTCGTGCCGGCCGCTGGGCTGACGGGCCTGTCCGGCGGGGCGGTCAGCCACGGCGGCATACAGATGAACCTCTCTCGCATGAACCGCATCATCGAGATCGACCCGGTCGCCCGGACGGTTGTCGCCCAGCCGGGCATTAGCTGCGCCAAGCTGAACGAGGCGCTGGCCGAGGAGCGCATGATCGTGCCCGTCGCGCCGGCCTCCCACGAAATAAGCACGCTTGGCGCGAACATAGCCGAGGCGTCCGGCGGCACGTGGGGCATGAGCAAGGGCACGTTCAAGAACTACCTGCTGACGCTGGAGGTCGTCGACGGCCAGGGGCGCGTCTTTGACACGGCCAAGCCGTTCCCCAAGCAATCTACGGGCCCGGACCTGACGGCCCTGTTTCTGGGCAGCGAGGGCACGATGGGCGTGATTACGGAAATCACGCTGCGCTGCGAGTACCTGCCGGAAGACGTCTGGACGATCCGCGCGTCGTTCACGGGCGAGTCCGTGCTCCAGCCCATCCACGAGGGCCTCGCCGCCCGCCGGATCGTGCCGCACAGCTTCGAGTACATGGACGGGCGGATCATGCAGGCCCTGGGCAAGGAGCCGCACATGCTCCTGCTGTTGCAGACGGCCGGGCACGCAGCCAAAGCCAAGGCCGATGCCGACAACATCGTCGCCATGCTGGCAGAACTCGACCCGACCGAGCTGAAGCACACCAACGACCAGGCCGAGGCTGATGAGCTCTATACCGAGCGGCGCAGCGCGTTGGGCGCCCTGGCCAAGGCGGATCCCGCCAAGCCCGTCATCGTGCAGTTCGACCCGGTCCTGCCGATCCGCCGATTGGCCGAGGGCGTAGTCAAGATGCGCGAGCTGGCCAAGCAGGCGGGCCTGGAGCTGATCGTCTACGGCCATGCCGGCGACGGGAACCTGCACCCGAGCTTCATCCTGCACGACGACATCGAGGAGAAGAAGAGGGCGCGCGAGGTCATCCGCAAGTTCGATAAGTGGATCGAGGAAAACGGCGGCGTGTTCTCCGGCGAGCACGCGGTTGGGTTCTTCCTCGGCCGCGACATGCAAGACATCCGCGGCACGGGCGACTACCTGCGGCAGATCAAACGCGCCTTCGACCCCGGCGGCGTACTCAACCCCGGCAAGGTCGTCGATATCGACGAGCCCTCGCTCGAAATAGCGCCCGTGAAGGACCAGTACGCCGACATCGCACAGATCGTCGCCCTGTGCGCCAAGTGCCACCTGTGCAAGAACGACAGCGACGAGTTCCTCGCCGCCCCGCGCGAATACAACACCATACGCGGCCGAATCAGCATGATCGACGCCGCCTGCCGCGGACAGGTGGCTATGGCGGCTGTCAAACCGTTTGTCGAGGGAATGAGGCCCTGGGTGACGGACATGAACTGCCCAGCCTTCATCAAGGACCGCATGGGCGAGTTGATCGACATGGCTCTGGCGGCCAACTAGTCGCCCGTGGCGGCCGCCCTGGGCCTACGGCCGCCTTGACCCGTCAAGACAAGAAGGGACCAACCGTCGCCAATGCGGCTGGTCCCTTCATCTACTGGCCCCGACCCAATTCCCCCTCGGTAGGTCGCTCAAACGGGGCGACTGACCTCATCCCTCCTGAAAGGTCCTGCCCGGCGGGACCGCCCTACTCGTCCAGATCCTCCAAGTGGGCCTGCGCGACGGCGTCGGCAATCGCCTCGTCTAGGGATTCCTCCGCGTCATCGTCGGCGGCGCCCTCTTCGATCGTCTCCCGCATGCTGGCAGCGGCGGCCTGCAAGGCCGGGCTCTTGCGCTTGCGACGCCGCCCAGGCTCGGGGACCTCCGGTATCGGCACACGCTCAGGGCGCCCCGCAACCACCTCCAGCGCCTCCATCGCGTCGCGAGCGAACAGGTCCGCGTGAATCTCCTCGGCCAGTCCTTCCGCCCGGTTGAACACGCCGCCCCCGACCAGCACCTGCATATCTTCGCAGATGCCCACCTCCCGGATCAGTTCTATGAGCTTGCGAACGGTGGGCGCCTCCTGCGGCAGCGTGCCGAAGACGCAGAGAATGTCCGGCTTCACGTGCGCCAGGAACTGCACCACTTCGTCGTTCGGCGCACCCGAGCCCAGGAACCACACGGCCCACCCGTTAGCTTCGAACAGGTCGGCGGTGATCTGCGCGCTCAGTTCCTCTCCCTCGCCGTCGCCACAGACCACTACCATTCGCTTGCCCGTCTTCGGCTGGGTTGCCAACAGCCCCTGCAATTGATCGGCCACCAGCCGGTTGATACGCGTGGCCATGTGCTCAACGATCCGCGATATGTGGTTGTAGCGGTACAGGTCGGCGACCTGCTCCATCGCGGGCCAAACGATGCTCATCAGCAGCGTCGAAGCGTGCGTGCCCCGGTCCTGGGCGTCCAGAACCAACCGACGGGCCTCGGCGCGTCGGCCACGGAACAAGTGTTCAAGGTACTGCTTGAATAGCTCGGCCAGCCTCATTTCGGACTCCTTCGTGCCATGTGGCAAAATGGACAATCTGCGGTACATAAGCAGAATCGTCGTGAAGGATGGCAAACTTAAGCAGAATTCCCGGTTTACGTAAGATGCGTAGTCTGCGTGGCTTGCTGTCACTTGGTCGGAGGGCCTTGACCGGCCGCCGCCTCCAGGCCGTCCCTCTCGTGCCCCAACACCCTAATACGCAAGCACTTCCGTCGATTGCCTCACGTCGTGCAGAAGCAGCGCAATCTCCCGTAGTCGACGAATTCTTCTCCCCGCGCCACCTGCAAATCCGTCTGGACATCTCCGGCAGGCACGAGACGGTGCCTGCCAAGTAGCCCTTCTATCGGCCAGGAGTCCCCTGGCGGTGTCTGGCCGCCCTTCTAGTCGTCCGGCTGCATGAAGGGGTAGCCGAAGTCCGTCGCCGGGTCGAAGGTCTCTTTGAGCGTCCGCGGGGACGTCCAGCGGAGAAGGTTCAAGTACGACCCGGCCTTGTCGTTCGTCCCCGACGACCGCCCGCCGCCGAAGGGCTGCTGGCCGACTACCGCGCCGGTGGGCTTGTCGTTGATGTAGAAGTTGCCGGCCGCGTCAAGCAGAGCGTCGGCCGCCTCGGCAATGGCCGCCCGGTCCTGGGCGAAAATCGCTCCGGTCAGCGCGAACGGCGAGGTCCGGTCGACGAGCCTCAGCGCTTCGGGGAACCCACCGGCCGGGTAGACGTAGATCGTCACGACCGGGCCGAATATCTCCTCCCGCATCGAGCGGTAGTCCGGTTGAGCCGCGAGAATGACGGTCGGCTCGATGAAGTACCCCTCGTCGTCGCAGTACCCCCCGCCGGCGATGATCTCGGCGTCGGGCGATTGGCGAGCCCGGGCGATGTACGAGACGATCCTGTCGTAGGCCTTGCGATCAATCACGGCGTTGACGAAGTTGCCGAAGTCTTCAACCGGCCCCATCCTGATTCTCCCCAGGTCGGCCAGCAGGCGATCCTTGAGCTCGTCCCACAGCGTATCCGGTATGTACACGCGAGACGCGGCGGAGCATTTTTGTCCCTGGTACTCGAATGCCCCACGGACGATGGCCGTACTCAGCGCGGCGAGGTCGGCAGAGGTGTGCGCGATGATGAAGTCCTTGCCGCCGGTCTCACCGACGATCCGCGGGTAGGCGCGGTAGCCGGCGATGTTCGCGCCGATCGTCCGCCACATGTGCTGAAACGTACCCACTGAGCCGGTGAAGTGCAGGCCCGCCAGGTAGGGCGAACGCAGCACGCAGTCGCCCAGTTCCGCGCCCGGCCCGACGACGAGATTGATGACCCCGTCCGGCAGCCCCGCCTCGGCCAGCAGCTTGTAGATGAAATACGCCGAGAGCGTGGCCGTGCGCGCGGGCTTCCACACGACGGTGTTGCCCATGATGGCGGGAGCTGTCGGCAAGTTGCCGGCGATGGATGTGAAGTTGAAGGGCGATACCGCCAGCACGAATCCTTCCAACGGGCGGTACTCCATGCTGTTGTGCACCCCGGCCGGAGAGAACGGCTGATCGGCGTGGATGCGTTCGGCGAAGTGGACGTTGAAGCGCAGGAAGTCTATCAGCTCGCAGGCGGAATCAATTTCCGCCTGGTGGGCGCTTTTGCTCTGGCCGAGCATGGTGGCGGCGTTGAGTGTGTCTCGCCAAGGCCCGGCCAGCAGGTCCGCTGCCTTGAGGAACACCTCGGCCCGCTGCGGCAGCGGCGTTCTGGCCCAGTCGTGGCGGGCTGCAACGGCGGCATTTATTGCGAACTCGGCTTCAGCCGGCCCGCATGAGTGGAACACACCCAACGTCCGCGACAGCTCGTGCGGCGGGTGGATTTCAACGGTGCTGCCCGTGCGGACCTCACGGCCGTTGATAAAGCCCGGGATGTCGACCGGCCGGTCTTTCAGCTCGGCCAACCGCCGCCGAAGCGTCTGGCGCTCCGGCGAGCCGGGGAGAAACGCCAGCACCGGCTCGTTCGCGGGTAATGGGATTGAGAGATCGGCGGCGTCCATTAGCGGCTCCTTCCGGGTAGACGGCCAGCGGCGTTGGACAGCGTCAATATACCTACACCAAGTCGTCAAGAAATGCAAAGCCGGG
>Ga0114919_10005196_pt1 | contig 10399 bp, 18 predicted proteins | sample BlataG_FD_88682 | JGI IMG/M metagenome (GOLD analysis project Ga0114919, IMG submission 88682) | Deep subsurface microbial communities from Black Sea to uncover new lineages of life (NeLLi) - Black_00105 metaG | ecosystem: Environmental > Aquatic > Marine > Oceanic > Sediment | place: Atlantic...
GATAAACTGTTTGCACTTGGCACATTGCATCATCATGGTATTACCTCTAAATCCTCTTCTCGGTGCCATATTCCTTCATCGGCATCAGGACTGGCACTTGGTAGGCGCTGGTGAAGTTTTACCCTATATACCTGAACGCTGAAGGTAGCAAATTTATTGATATGGGCATCCACAATATCGCCTGTCATTCCAATTAGCCTACTCCCTCTTGGGCCAAGGATTCTTACCCTTTTGCCCATTAGTGATGCCTGCATTTCAACCTCCTGGTAGCTGATAGGCTCCCCAAATTGTTCACCTGGCAGGTCCGAAACCATCTCAAAAGACCCTTCTTCGGTTACCATCACTCTTCCCTTTCTTCGTGAAACTCCGTTAATTTCTCAAACCAGTCAGGATATTCCTTCTCGCCTACCCTGGTTTCCCATACCACTTTACATTGATGAACTGGTAAAATAACAAGCACCTGAGCTTTAAGCTCCCTGCCTCGCTTTTCAAGGTTTAACCTTTGTATATTCTCGTCCTTTGCTATGACCTCTTCTATGTGCTTCGCCCTAGCCTTTTTAAGGTCCTCTTTTACAAGGAGATTACCTGCTTCATCACGGTACTCTTGACCTATTAGCTCTGCATAGACTTTTAGAGCCTCTCGCCCCATGGCCGCTCTTAATTCATTGCCTCTAAGGGCCTGGCCGTATGTCTCGCTACTAGGGTCCTCATCGCGGTATTTCAGGCGCATTGTTTCATTGAAGTTCCTAATATCATTCCTTAGCCATAGGAGTTCTTCTCTCAATATATTCCAGTCAGGCTCCTTAGGCGTGTAACATGCTACCTTTGTGCCCACCATGCCTGTTGCACCGATGCAGGCTACCTTGTCATTCTTGACAATAGCATCCATCAAATCATGGCCGCTAGGAATGGCGAAGCCATAAGGATGGGTATGAAAGGTGCCTATTGTTCCCTTTGGCCTGGGAATGTGAACCCTGGTGCGCGTGCCTCTGAATATATCGCCAGTGGTGAGGTCGCCTTTTATTGCCATACCTCTTTCAAGGTAGTCCTCTGCGCTTACGTCAGAGGTTGCAATCATGGACGTTCTTGACTCTGACGGAAAATTATCACAGACAGAGCCATTGAAGTCAAACTGACGTAGATTGGAGTAGTTTCTCTCAACCCAATCCCGCATCTCAGAGTACATGGAGGTCATTTCCTCCATCACATACCTTCTATTATACACTCAGTCCCAGGGTGCCTCTTTACAGCCAGCAGCGTTTCCTGAAACAGGATATTGTTCCACTGTCTTGCCGCATCAAGGTCGGCCTTTGTTCCCCCACCTCTTGGTAGCTCTACCTTCCATGCAGCGGCCCTAAACTGTCTTACACCGGAGAGTATTCTCTCGGTTTCATCTTTGACCTCAGGGAAATCGAGCATTTTCTCAAGGTCTGCCTCCATACCGGCATGTTCGTTCATCGCCTCGATAATCTTCTCGGCAGTACCTTCGCCCATCCCCTCATCGTTGGCACGTTCAAAGGCCTCCTTTAGCAGAACTGATGCCCCTCCAAGGTGCTTGACACAGCACTCCCAGCGATATGGCAGGTCCTGTCTTGCCCCGACCTGAGATGGCGGTATAGGAACGGTGCCTGCCCCCGCCTCTTGGCCAGCCGTAGGTGTCAGCCTTGATACAGGCGCCGCTTCACTCTGTATCTCCATCGTAGGGGGCTTTTTAGGAGACGACATAATATGCTGAATGACGTTGGCCGCAAGTTTGGAACCTTCCTCGATGATAGCAGCAATCATAGGTTTGTTCATGTCATTCCTTTGTTTTTAGCTCATGGTATTATTATAGCGATTCGTGATAGTAAATGTCAAACTTGACTTCATAGCAGAATAGACTAGAATAGAAGATGCCATGTCGAAGAGAGATAGGGTTATCCAGCTTCTTATGCAGGGCAAGTCTAATGCCGAGATTGTCAGGGAGGTGGAGAATTATTCAACGTATCAGGTCAACAGCGTTAGGGCTGCATTTGAGGCTGGCAAGTTAGGCGTGAGCGATATCGAGGACGATGAGAATAAGTCAGGTAAAACAAAGTCCGTAAAGAAAAAGCCTGACGCTACGGCATTGTTGATGGTCTCGGGAAGGGATGAGCTTGCACAGCAGCTACACCTCAAGAATAAAGCACAGGTTGTAGCCATGCCAGAATTATTACCCATTGCCATGTGGATATCAAGGGAACGATGGGGGTGGCCTGAGTATGATATAGGTACATTCATAGATGTCGCCCTATACAACCTGCTAGATGCTTGCGATATTGTTCCCGGCGTGGCCCTTGATAGGCAGGCCGGCAAGATTATAACGCAATACGGTGAAGAGGAACTTGATTATGCCCCTGTGCGTGATGAGGACGTTGTAGGAGGCGATGAGCCTGGATATGGCGAAACACCCTTTATAGTCGAGGACGAAATAGTCGAGGACGAATACGAGCTAGTGCCTGTATTTGAGCCAGAACAGGCACAAGAAATGCCCGAAGAGGAACCCGTAGTTGACCTATCCGAAGAGGATATAGAGATTCCCTGGGACATAGAGCCACAGCAGGTTCCTACTGGACAACCAGGGACTCTTGATATTCCGGGCGAAAAGCCTATAGAGGATATTCTTAGAAGGAATATCCTCGGAGATACACTCATAGAGTAGAGGTGAAACATGCTACCTAACGAAGTTCCAGTCGCTCCCATTGTTAGAAAACCGACCAATGGGAATCCGTCCAACACCAAGCCCGCGACAAGGCTGAGGCAGATGCTAGACCAGAGGGCCGATTTGGAAGTATCAAGGCTGGAAGCCGCCGAGGCGAAGCGGATGACAACAGAGGTCGAGAGAGAAACAAGAAGAATCGAGGATTCCATGTCTGGTAATAGCCACGAAGCCCGCGATGAGAGGGAGCCTGAGGCAGATGCCAAGAAGGCCAACCTGGTTGTCCTGGTTGAAACATTAAGGGATGCGGGTTATGACAACGTATCCATTGGGGAGATTCTAACCGGGGCGAAAACCAGAACAAACGGCACGCATACCGAGCCGAGGGACAACACAGGAGACATGCTCAAGATGATAAAGGAAGTGCTGCACATAGCCAATGAGGTAAATGGTAAAAAGGAGTCTCCTGAAATAACCGTCTTTAAGGATGACCTTAAAGAGGTCAAGGCCGAGCTTAAAGCCCTTACCAAGATGGGTACGGGCACCGTTCCTGTTGACCCCGTGAAGCAAGCTGCCGCTGCGGCGGAGTCAATAGTGACCCTGTATACCGCATTTGATAAGGTGGGTCTGCTGCCTCAAGGGGGAGAGAAGCAGAAGTCGCTTGAGGTTCTTAGGGAAGAGAATCGGCACGATGAGCGCGTTGAGGAAATTAAGTCAGAAGGCGAGAACAGAAATAAGACCGCCCAATTGATAAGCGGTGGTATTTCTCAGGTAGGCAGAGCAGCGGCAAGGGCACTGAGAGAAGGTGCCGCAGAAGGCGAATCCCAGGCTGCTGCCGAATCACCACCCGCCGAGGCAACAGGCTCAATATCAGGAGATGTTATACAACTCCAGTGCAGTAGATGTAAGAGGCCGTTCTCCGTGTCCTCAGACGCAACGTCGGCAAAATGCCCTAGTTGTGGAACGGAATTTGAGCGTAGCGGGTCTGAATAAGGTCAACGTTGATAGGGCGAAGCGAATAGGCTCTATATTGGCCCATATTGTGGGCCCTGAGGCAATAACAGGCTTTATATTTGGCTTACTTGAAGAAGTAACGCCTGAGATATGCCTTGAGTATATACGCGGTAATAAATACATACTCAAGCCTAACGATATAAAGCCTTATAAAGGATTTGCCGACCTAATTAAGTACATTGTTGAGTACGAGGATGCAGGTATTGCGGTCAAGAAACTCGCCGATGAAAGGCCTGACCTTGCTGGAATTATCATCAATCACCCTCATGGGCTGGAATGGTTGCAGGCACAAATAGACGCGATAATTAAAGAACTAACAACGGAGGATTGACATGGAACTTAAAGGGTATTCCTCTGCTGAATTAGGGCCTGCCCTTAACGCAATGGAGAGCAACCTTGCCATAGGGCAGGCTGCTGTTATTAGCCTGGTTGGTACAAATCATCTTACCCAAGAGGGACTGACCAAGTTTCGCGCCGATATTGAAGCAGGCGGGTTTCATCTTGCTGGTAAGTTATCCCAAACAAAGCAAGGTGAGGTATATGAGGTCAAAATTCCCCTAAAGAAGGGCTCGCCGCAATGGGCATTATTGGTGCCAATGATTCCATTAGTGATACTTGCCGGACTTATAGTATTCGGCATTATGAGCCTTGGGGCAATTACCAAGGCCATACTTCCTCTCATCATTGCCATAGGCGGTTTTAGCATTGTGGCGATTGGCCTTATTCAGGCCCCCAAGATAGCGGAGGCTGTCAGAAGATAATGGTAGGCCAGATATTCCTTACCGTGCTGACCGCTATAGCCATACGGGAAGGGCTGATTCAGGCATATGAGTTTGTCGAGAGGAATACTAGATGGAGGCTTGCCAGGGAGTATAGTGATGCAGTGGACAAGCCTCTTTTGCTGGTTGGCATGAGATGGAACCCGTTACAGCCATCAAATAAAACCGCAGACGTTGTTTTGGATATCAGACCCGGAGTTTTGAGGCTTCCAAACGGCGTGCAGGGTGATATACGTGATATGCCATTTGATGATAAAGCCTTTGGTGCCTGTGTGGCAGAGCATGTTATTGAACACCTACACACACCAGAGGACGCGGCATTAGCCATAACCGAGTGTAGGCGCGTTGCCGAAATGGTGGTTATTGTTGCACCATCGCCTGATAGCCTTGCAGGCATAATGGCTCCTGACCATAAGCTGCGCTTATGGATTAGAAACCAGGGCATGATAGTTGAGCAGCTTAGGAAACCTAGCCCTAACATCGACCAAAGCGTGGTGTTACTTGAGGGCGAACCATTTGATGTCGTGGGAAGAAGCAGGTAGAAAAAGAGATGGCCTGGGTTAAGATTGCAACAGGAACTAAGCCTGATAACGTCCAGATGGTTACGGCTATCAGGGACCTTCCAAAGGGAACTAAGTTTAGATATGACATTGTGACCGATTGGCTCCCATTTGGACCATTGGCCGACCTAGCAGGGGCGGAGTTTGCTGTGGAGCTACTTGGTTACGGAGGCGATGTTATTGACGTTTCAGGTCCATCATGGAATAAGGTGAGGATTGACTGTGTGTCCGACCCTATCTCCGTCGTGGGAGTCGTACTTGCCCTCGCAGCCCTGGGTGTTTGGGCCTACATGATAACCAAGATTGATATTTTCGCAAATATAGCGGAGGCATTCCCTGAAGCAATGAAATGGACCACGTATGCAGTTGCCGGGGTTATGGGTATTTGTGGGATTTACCTACTTTATACCCTTACGAGGAGGCCGACATGACGGATGATAGCAGAACCATATTGATAGTGGGGAGTATAGTTGCCTTAGCTGCCGGGGGGACTGCGCTATATTTCATCCTAAGAAAGAAAGGCGCGCCACCTAATGGAGACGATTATATACAGTATCTCAGGGAGTTCTACCGCGACGACTTCCTTAGAAGGGCTGCCACCGATGCCAGGTTTGTGGGTGCGGCAGAAGAGTTCTGGACGCTAACAGCGGCAATTACCAACTATGAGGATATCTATCCCATTTACCTGCATGTTTATTATAAATACGTAGGCGGGGGAGGGTAGGCATGAGCGAATCCAGTAACAATGTTGTGATAGCATTAGCAGTGGCGGGCTTGATAGGAGCAGGTGGATATTTAGCCTATAGATACTTCGCGGGGAAGAAGTGCGAAGGCTACGATAACCAGATAGATTGCGAGGCGGCAGGCTGTTTTTGGTATAATGAGACTTGTCATGCGAAGGAAGAGCCTGTAATAGATAAGGAAATAACCTCAGTGCGCTATGCGTAAAGGAGGGCGAGATACCGATGATTACAAAAGCCCGCGGAGAGACCTTCTGGATTTACCCCACAGTTCATAATCTTGGCGCGCCACAATCAATAAGGATAATGACGTTGTTGGTTGAACAGGTTAGCGGAGCAGTCCTCCCAGCTCCAACGGTAACGGGTACTATGGCGTCTGGCGAATCAATAGAATACACCGTGAGGCTGGACATAGGCGCTAATGTGCCACTGGGAACCTACGAAGCCCGTATCGGCGTTTACGAAGAAGAGCTAGGAGGTGATGCCATAGCAACCTGGGATGAGGCGGATGTGCTGGAGATTATAGCAGCAATAGATAAGGAGATTACTTCGGTAAGGTACGCCTAGAGGTCAATCATGGCAGTAAAGATAATAAAGGGTCCCGGAGACATCCTTTATTCCTACGCAGTCGTGAAGAATCACGGAGCGGAGCAACCTGTATCTACGATGCTCCTTATAAATAAGCCAGGCAACCCTACATGGTGGGAGTCGCTGCTGTCCGACATTGTGTATCTTAACCCTGGTGATGAGGCTGAATTCCGAAATCAGCTAGAGCTACGGCTGGCGATGGAAGCGGGGATATACGACGTGCGGATTGATGTCTACAATAGAAGTACAGGCGAGGTTGTTGGGTCGGCCGACCTCCCAGGAGAGGTAGAGATTCAAGTGTAGGGCACATGAGGTCGATGATGGCAGTTAAAATCGTAAAGCAAGTAGGTGAAACGCTGGTAGTGTATGCCACCATAATAAATCATGGGGTTGGTCAGACCATGTATACGTCTGCTCATTTGTTCAAGCCAGACACCACGTATGCTATAGGGCTCGCTCCATCGGTCGACGCAGATAACCCGGTAACCCTAGCCACCGGCGAAAGCATTGACGTTATTTTCATAGGTGACATCCCAAGCGAAGTTGGCCCGCCCGTAGAGGCCGGGTTGTACGATGTAATTATCCAGCTCTGGCAAGTAGGCGGCGGATTCGAACCAGAAGAAGAAAAGGTGCTGCCGGGTGAAGTAGAAATCAGAGTACCTGATTACGACAATGAAATCACCGGGTTACGGATTGTCCCACAGGCAGCAAACATAGGGGAAACAGCGCACTTTTATCCTAAGATTAGAAATAATGGAGTCGCTCAGAGGGCCGTCATCAACATTAGAGTCGGAGACTGGTGGTCATTAGGCGGCACCTTTGATATGGCAGCGGGCTCTGAAACGGAATACGAAGTGTCCGGAATAGTGGGGGCTGTTCTAGGCGTACACGATGTTGCTGTCACGGTCTATGACATTAAAGGCCAGGTGGTTGTGACCGAGCAGGTGTTCCCAGATGCGTTTGAGGTACTGGGAGAACCAGGCTACGTCAGCTTGGGCACAGGCGTTATCGGAAACGGCACTATCATCCCGCCCCCTGGCGAAATACATTACTACCTAGCCGGAGATTATGCCGCCTTATCAGCCACGCCATTTGCAGGATGGGAATTCAATCATTTCCTGATTAACGGCGCTCAGAAGATTTATCAAAACCCCTACAACCTTCTCATGGATGGCGACAAGTCGGCTATCGCCGTTTTCCGTCAGATACCCGCAGAGACAATACAGCAGCAGCTGGCAAGCTGCTGGACCTACATCTGCGGCGCGGGTGCTTGCGGTGGCGTTTGCGATGAGGCTCCTTACAGGTGGATTTGGGTCAACCGAGATAGCCTTCTATTATCATACGATGCTTGTAGAGGCACCGACGATATTGGAGGGAAGCTACAATCCGGAGACAGGGTAAACCTCTGGGTTATTCAGGATTGCACATTATCGTACAAGGGCTGGATGTGGCACCTTACCACAGGAGCGATGAACGAGATTAACTGGTAATTGACATGAGCGACTTGACAAAGCCGCTGACATGATTCAAAATAGATACTAGAAAGGAGGCCTTGGTTATGTATAGATGGAGAGAGAAACTCTTTGCACCTGCTGCGGTCGTTGCCATCCATCAAGCGGGAGCCGCAATTGACCAGGTGAGGGAACCCATCCCCACAGACGCATGGATGCAGGCAAAAACCTATACCACATATGCGCCTGCCGTGATTCTAGGGGCATGGGGCCTGATGTCCTCTCGCGTACCTGTGTTCCTTGACGAGATGATGGCCCCTGCGATAACAATTGGCCTTGATGACCTTGGTGCGCGTGCCGTCACGTGGGTCACTAAGAAGCAGGGCACAACCACGGCTGCGGTGGCAGAGGCAAACCGGATTATCGCCGAGGCAAGGGCGAGGGGCACCGGGGCAAGAGGCAAAGGGGCGCCGATAAACCAGCCAATAGCCCGGGATGAGGAACTCCTGGCATAGAGGGTAAACCTCTATCGTAACCCATAGACCCCTATAGGGGTAATGGACAAATAACCAGAGAGACGGAGGCCGACAATGGATGAAACGATTGTGCAGAGTCTAAACCTAAGGGACACAAGATGGCGTAACGGGCCGAACCCCTGTACGCAGCCAGAGTTCATGCTCTATAGGGAAACCTTCCAGTGTGCTGTGCTGGACCAGGAGGAGCTTGACCTCTTCAAGGCGCAGTTTGTAACCCTGCTGGCAGCGCCAGGCAGCGAGGAGCGGACACTTATGATTGATAGGCTCCGGGCCTATGTGCTTACCCTCAGGGCGGTCAAGCAAGCCTTGAACGGTGTGAAGTTTGCCGGGTTGAACCCCGAGGAGACCGAGCTTGGCTTCGGCCACATTCGCCCTGTGTTCACGCAGGTTAATGGTGCTGTGAAGGTCACATGGGGCCAGGCATTTACCAACGCATGGGCGGACTGGTTTGACGATGCTGCCAGTGTAGGATATGTTATCGGACTTTCCTTTGGCATGTGCGTCACGCACCTAAAAAGCCTGGTGACACCAACCCCGTTCCTGTCCGAGGTTCAGTTTACCGTATCAAGAACCGGGGTGATGATTCCCCTGGATGTCAGAGGCCTAAGGGTTGGCGACACCGTGAACGGCGTATCAATCGTCCCGGTACCGACCCTAGTGCTGATACCCCGGGCGACGTTCTATGCCCAGGGAATGTCTGATGTCGCTGGTACCGATGAGGTTGCCCTTGGCGGTCTAGTGTTCGGACTAGGCAGGGCAGTCAACGCAACAACGGTATATCCAGCCACCTAAAATTGAATATAACGCGATACTCTTATTCCCAAAAAGAAAGGAGACGAGTATGGAGGCGATTCTCAAGGAGAGCCATGAGAACCGTTGGCTCGAACAGGGATGGTATCTTGCCCTCCAGTTTGTCGAGGGTTGGGTATGCTTCCGTGTAACAGGGCGCGAGCCATCTGGTCTACGTCCGTTCTCGTTAGGCACCGTTCTTGCAGGTGGCAACCTTGCCTCGTGGAGCGAGATTATTGATGGGCAGGCAAGGCGGATGCTCATGCCCCGGGTAGATTCCCTGATTTACCACCACTTCTGGGGCGTAACCCCGGATAAGGCAAAAATCTACACCCAGTTTCCTCCAAGGGACGACCTTGGTAGTCTTGTTGGCGAAACAAGAACCATAACGGGTGACATTGGCTATACCGATGGCGACCAAAGCCCCTATAACGGCCCTCTTTCTGTGGATACGGAGTTATTCACCATCAACGAAAGGTATCCCGCTTTCAACGTACACAACCCCCTTACCTCTACGATGGCAAATGTCATGCTCCAGTTCGATACCATGAAGTACACCTACGTGATTATCAAGAACAGGGGCCTTATCAGTGACATGCTTGTTGGCCAGAGGAAGGTGAAGAAGTACACGATGGGGCGAGCAGAACCTAACCCAATGTCAGTGCCTCAGTGGCTACAGAGGCTTGTTGGCAAAGACCTACTCACATATTCAAAATCGGTGATGGAGGCTGAATAATGAAACCATCAGAGATACAGACTGTTATAGCCACCATTACCAATGTCGATGCCAATGTGGGCCTTGCTGTGCCAGCCAATATGCGCCGTTATATCTACCAGTATGAGATAACGAACCTAGCGGCTGTTGCAAATACCGTTACTCTTGGTAAGAGAGAAGCCGGTGCGGGAGTGACGACTGCTATAGATACCATATCCCTCACCTTGCTCAATGACTATTTGCCTAAACCAGATGGACCATTGACCGAGGACTCTGTGCCTCTGTTCATAATTGAGTGCGGAGATGGCACCAATAGCTTTATAAGGGCTATTGGTACTGTTGTTGGAAACAACGCCACCTTACTTGTCAGGTATGTCGATGGGCCTTAGGATGGAGAGATAAGTGTGGAGACTATGGACTGAGGATGAGGATAGGGTATTAAGACAAATATATCCTGACCCTCATTTCACCCGTGATGATATGATATGTCGGTTTGGTAGGTCTTTCCCGGCAATTCAAACTAGGGCACGTACCCACTTTGGGTTGAGAA
>Ga0114919_10005197_pt1 | contig 10397 bp, 12 predicted proteins | sample BlataG_FD_88682 | JGI IMG/M metagenome (GOLD analysis project Ga0114919, IMG submission 88682) | Deep subsurface microbial communities from Black Sea to uncover new lineages of life (NeLLi) - Black_00105 metaG | ecosystem: Environmental > Aquatic > Marine > Oceanic > Sediment | place: Atlantic...
ACAAGAACCAGTAATAGGCGAATTGGTGCGGATACTGAAAGACGATGGAAGCTTGTGCTGGCAGGTAGGTAATTTTGTAGAAGACACAGAGGTGTTTCCTCTCGATATATTCTACTATGACATATTTAAGAAAAAAAGCCTAAAACTGCGAAACAGGATAATATGTCATTTTGGTCATGGTCTGCATGCGTCAAAGAGATTTTCGGGCAGGTATGAAACAATCCTCTGGTTTACGAAGAGCGATGAATACAAATTCAACCTGGATGCTGTCCGCGTTCCGGCAAAATACCCAGGCAAGAGGCATTTCAAAGGGCCAAACATAGGGAAGCCTTCAGGAAACCCATTAGGCAAAAATCCATCGGATATTTGGGAATTTATTGCCGAAGAATGGGAAAAACAGCTGTGGGACATTCCGAATGTGAAAGCTAATCACCCTGAGAAGACAATACATCCTTGTCAATTCCCCATAGAGCTAGTAGAAAGATGTGTCTTGGTTCTTACTAATGAAGACGATTGGGTAATTGACCCATACTGCGGCGTAGGTTCGGCTCTAATAGCTGGGCTGAAACATAAGAGAAGAGTTATCGGTTGTGATAAAGAACCGGAATACATAAATATAGCAAGGGAGAGAATATCAGATTTTTTTAACGGAACGCTAAAAATAAGACGTCTTGGGAAACCTGTATATGTTGCCACAGGCCGGGAAAAAATCTCGCAAATTCCAGATGAATGGAAGGGAAAGAAGAAGGTCAAATAAAATGATTATCGCCGGGATATATTCATTTAATGCTGGTCAGGAAGTTATTAGCAGTAAATACAAGCACTTATTCGATGAAATATACAAGATTATTTCGGCAATTGATGCCAACAAGCATAGAACAAAGAAGAGCAGAGAAAAGACCATGCCTGGCAAGCTTCTTTATAGCCCCAGATCGCTAAATAAGGCTTTTAAGAATGAATTCCGCAGCAGGAATTGGGAAGTGGGGAAAAGAGTTAAGTGTGAGTATTCTACAGACCATTACACTGAGAATTATCAACCTAAGAAAATGAGAGGTGTCCCTTTCCGTGAGATGGATTTTATAAAGGAGCGTTTAGGTGTAGAGTTACAATTCGGTAAGTACGCATTTATGGTCTACAACGTCTGTGCTAAGATGACGATATTCAGCAATCTTGGGTTCATCGACGTAGGACTTGAGATAGTTCCGATAAAAGAGTTCGCCAACCAAATGTCTACTGGTGTTTCTTATTTTGAACAGTTTGTTTGGGATTTGCAGAAAAGGGGAGTATCCAATATCGACATACCAGTTCTTATACTCGGGATAAATACTTGAATTCTTTTAATAGAGAGACCTCAAATCACCCGAGTTTCTCGGGGGCTTCCCTTCGGCGCCGATTTAGAGTATGCCGACGATGTCACCCTCACCCGCGCGCTGGAGAACCGGCAGGAGATTTGAGGGGAAACTCCGCGTTCGTCTAGATAGCTGTTAGAAGACAAAGCAGAAAAACGGAGTAATAAATATGGCACAGATATTCATAGCTCATAGTGGAAGAGACAAAAATTTAAGGGATTTCTTCTCGAATGTTTTTGGAACCACGAAAGTAAAACCTATCTTCGAAGAGTTTGAAAAAATTCTTAAAGGCAAAAGAACCTCGTCCGAAATAGCAGAAGATATTCAGAATTCAAAAGCAGTATTCGTAATTTTAAGCCAGAATGTACAGGATATACCATATACGAGAGATTGGGTGGTTTGGGAGACAGGCGTGGCAAAAAATAAAGATATTTGGGTATTCGAACCTTACCCACAACTCGGCAAAATTTCTGTTGTGATACCCTGTCTGAGACATTACGTAATATTTGATACTAGTGATGCTTGGTTTGCCTACATATGCGGAATTATTGAATCTTATGATGATTCCCACGTACTGCCTACACTTTTAGTAACAGGAGGAATAGGTGCATTATTAGCAGAAAAAGATAAGACTGGGGGCGCAGCTTTGGGAGCATTAGCAGGCTTGGTGATTTCTGACAAATCAAAAGACAGACCTACTGGGATAGGAATAACATGTTCAAATTGCTTTTCATCATATAATATCCATATTCAAAAAGGGATGAACATATTTAGGTGTCCAGTGTGTAATACGCATTTGAAAATCGAAATGTGAGAAAAGAATAAGCTGCACCGCCTAATAGAGCGTATCTAGCTCCGCTCCACTAGCCCAAACGCTCGCACTTCGCAAACACGCGGAACGATGTGATGCTAAGACTGCCATAGTACGGGAAATAAAGAGGAGAATTATGTCGCTCATACCTGCCTGCGAAATAGGCTTATGTAACGCCTGGATTTTTATGCTTTATCATTTCTTGCCCATGCCTTTACTGATGCTAGTTCATAGAGGTGCAACTGAACCTGTGCCGCATAGCGCGACTGAGAAGAAGATCTATCCTTTTGTATGGATAGTCTGGCTTCTTGCCGTTATATACTCTGTTTTCCTGCCATTACAATTGGGGACGATATGGTTTTATGTAGGTTTCCCCATTTCTATGGTGGGATTAATTGCCTACACCGCAGTTATCGTTAGTTTTGCGACTACCCCACTCAATGATGAGCCGCTTACCAAAGGACTGTACCGTTATTCAAGACATCCTATGTACATCACCCAATTGGTGATGTTTATAGGGGTGGGTATAGCTTCAGCTTCATGGGTTTTTCTGTTATTTTCGATTGTATATACAATTCTTTCGTTTGTCATTGCAATTCCTGAAGAGCGATTTTGCCTCGAGAAGTACGGCGATGTCTATCGTCAATATATGAACAGGACCCCAAGATGGATTGGACTCCCAAAATCGGGGAGAAAGAAGTAATTCTATAGGAGGTGGATACAAATGACTGAGCAAAAGAAGAAAGTGCCTCAGTTCCTGTTGCCCAGAGGACTGGCTGGAAGGATTACGCTCATATTCATGAACATTGGTCACAAGTCCATATACAAAAACGTGGCTAAAATCTTGGAACTCCAACCTGAAGATGACCTTCTTGAGGTTGCTTGCGGAAATGGTTACTTTCTGGAGAAGTACGCTTCACATGTCCACAGCATTGCTGGTTTGGACCTCTCGGAGCTTATGGTCAAGATGGCAACCAAGAGAAACAAAGACCGTGTCGCGGCAGGAACCGCAGAATTCGTTCATGGTGATGCATCACAGCTCCCCTGGGAGGACAACAGGTTGAGCGTTGCTACCACAATGGGTAGTCTCACTATATTTCCTAAGCCACTAGAATCACTGAAGGAAATGTATCGAGTGCTTCGTCCCGGCGGAAGAGTGGTTGTCAGTATGGAGTGGAATGCTGAAGATGGACTAGATCATGCGAAGGAAGTCAAAGAGTATGGCATGTGGATGTGGACAGGAGATGACGTAAAGGCCATGCTCAAAGAAGCCGGATTCACAGAAATTTCCACCACCTACGCAAAAGGACTTAAGATGCCCAAGATGATGATAGCGCGTGCAGTGAAATAGAACAGGCAACAAGTTGAAGTGTAGCACGTGAGCTAAGGAGGGAAATCATGTCGCCTATACCAGCTTTTGAAGTAGGTCTGTGGAATGCCTGGATTCTGATGCTCTATTTCCCATTACATCCACTCATAATGATACTCACTGATAAATTAGTGGGGGTCGGGAGCATAACCAAGAAAATGGGAGATGTGCCGTACAGCAAGACTGAGAGAACGATCATGAATTCTTCGATGATACTTGTAGTTCTTGCCTGTATATACTCTATTTTCCTGCCACTGAAACTAGGAACGGTATGGCTTTACATAGGTCTACCCATCTACCTATTCGGGTTGATTATGTTTGTCATAGCCATCGTAAGTATTGCCACCACCCCGCATGGCGAACCGTTTACTAAAGGACTATACCGCTACTCGAGACATCCCATGACTTTCTTCTCATTTTTCGTGAATCTAGGGGTTGGCATAGCTACGAGTTCATGGGTCTTCATACTGTTTTCAGTGGTATTTGCGACCATGTGGTTTGTTCTTGTGATTCCCGAGGAACGGGGCTGTCTTGATCAGTATGGCGACGCCTATCGCGAATATATGAATCGAACCTCAAGATATATAGGAATACCGAAATCGGGGTAAGAGTGAACTATAAGGAGGGAAATCATGTCGCTAATACCAGCTTTTGAGATAGGGGTATGGAATGCCTGGATTTTTATCCTTCCCTTTCTCTTAATAAATTACGGTCTGGCTTACTTGATTGCTCGGGGATCGGCGATGTTCATTTGGCCCTCATATAATACAAAAGAGAAAAGACTCTTGAGTATCCTAATGGTGAGTTATCTTGCTTCGTGGATTTATAGTGTTTTCTTGCCGCTAAAACTGGGTACAGCCTGGTTCTATGCCGGACTCCCTATCTATTTACTGGGTATGATTTTTATCACCATGGCGGTACTAAGTTTTGCAACTACTCCAGTGGATAAACCAAACACTATAGGCGTCTATCGCATTTCAAGGCATCCCATGACCTTTGGCTGGTTCTTGATATACATCGGCATAGGCATAGCCGGCGCTTCTTGGATTTACCTGCTCGTAGCACTGGTATTCCTAATCCTGTATAACATGATCGCAATTCCTGAAGAACGTATGTGTTGCGAGAAGTATGGCGACGCCTATCGTGAATATATGAATAGAACCCCGAGATGGATAGGAATACCGAGATCGGGGTAGAAGAGATAGAAGGCTTACTCCATTCACCAAACGCCTCGCACTTTATAAAATATAAAAATGCTATATTGCCAGGATTGCCTCGGAACGTACAGGGGTAAACGGAAATAAATCAGTCGTAACGTCGTATATACTGATACCGTTAGCCGAAATTTGCGGAAAAGTGTACCTACACCTAGAATGTAATTAAAAAGGAGGTGCGATGTGCCAAGCGCATGTGGATTAGCCTGCGAAGTCTGAGGGCTTCGAGAGAAAGGGTTTTGTCCCATTAATGGTTGCGTGCCGGGGACCGACCCGAAAGCTCCGGAGAAGGCGGAGAAGTTCAAAGCAGCAATGGGGCAACCCTGCCTTGTACTGGAGTGTGCTATAAAGAATAAGGTGGATCACTGCTCAAGATGCGGCGAGTTTCCCTGCGAGGTTCATTATAAGCAGGAGATTTACAGTAAAAAACTCCTCGACATTATCAAGGGAATAGTAGGGAAAAAGTAAAGGGATTACGATCAAAACCGGCCTTCTCCCTGAAAGAAATCAAAGAGTCTGGTGACGCGATAGCTGGCAAGCTGAGAGACGAAATCCGCAAATACTAGACAGAGAACAACACGAAGCTCATGTGCAGGATCAGTCGTATAACTGTTTGAGCTGTCTACTCTCCGCTATAGGCTGTCCCCTGGCCAGACGGTGGCTGACAGCACGTACCACGAAGGGGTGAAGCAGCCCGGTCGCACTTCGTAAACACGCGGAACGCTGTACTGCCGAAGTTACCCTGTAGATAGTACTAGCAATGGGGTTTTTGTCGAGGAAACGCGCCGATGCCTGATGAAGCAAGACCGGATATGTCATGTGTTCCCTACTACAGAAAACGGGCCTACTTCATACTGACGGTACCGTTCTTAATATTGCTCATCCTGGTTGCGGTGTACCTCTGGTCTATCAGTTTCTCCCTTTCTCTGATATTCATCTCACTTTTTATCATGGCTAACCTGTTTCAGTCCTACTGCTGTGCCTACCAGGATTGCCCGTATGTCGGCGGGTTTTGCCCGGCGGTTGCCGGTATCATGCCCTCAGGCATACTGGCGAAAATCATCCTCAGGAAAAGGGTCAAAAAGTCAGAAACGTTGTTCAATCTGTTCGCAGCTATCGCCTTTCTCTCACTGCTCGGCCTGGTAGGCTTCCCCCTGTTCTGGATTGCCGCCCTGAGTATCCCGCTGGCGATTGGTTATTTTACATTGAACATTGCATATTACATCGCATTCTTTCTGGCGATTTGCCCCGTCTGCGCGATAAGGAACACATGCCCCGGCGGTAAGCTACAGAACATGGTGTCGAAGATCAGAGAATAGTAGTTTTCATTGTTTTGCTGTACACTAATGCCATGATTGCCCCGGGGCGAAAAAGCGAACTATTGCGATCTGATGCCCGCCTGAATATCGGATTTCAATAAGTATAGGAGAGACCTGGTAGGAGGTTATATGGCTATAGAACTGGATAAGTTGAGAGAGAGATTGACCCCGGAAGTGAAAGCACAGCTCCTGCGTGAAAACTGGGCTTCGCATGACGCAAGATGGTATTTGAAAGTTGGTTTGGAATGCGGATTTGACGTAGCCAATAAACTAAACAAGGATGCAGTGAGATCTATAGGTAGGACAGAAATTAAGCGGCTGCTGGAGGCAACGCAGAGCAGCGAGATCAAATCTGCCGAGGACTTCATCAAGATTCAAAAGATTGCCTGCGAGGTGTATTTTCCGCCACCAATGCTAGAAGGGGAAATCAAGGTGACCGGTGAGGACTCTTTTATTAGCATCACTACGAAGTGTTACGGGTTTGAGGAGGTCCGTAAGGCTGGGGGCACTAAAACATACGAATGCGCCTGCGGCGCTCGACACGAAGGGTGGTTAGCAGCCTGTGGCCTCAAAGGCGAGGTGAAAATTCTTAGAAGCATGATGCAGGGAGACCCGGTTTGTGAGATATCCATATCCTCGATTTCGCCCATGTCTCATGATGATAAGAATCTTATTACATTAAGGAAGGAAAGATGACAAGAAGATTTTCGTCCGTTCTCATGGTAATGGCACTACTGGTTGGCTCAATCTTTATGTCAGCTTGTTGTACGGAGGTAGTAACGGCAAAAGAAGGTGATACCGTTAGGGTTCTCTACACCGGCACATTTGACGATGGCGAGGTGTTTGACTCCTCTGAATTGCACGGCGGCGAAGCCCTGAATATGACAATAGGCGAGGGTAAAGTGCTCCCCAGCTTTGAGCAGGCGGTAATCGGGCTGAGCATCAACGAATCGACAACTGTCCGCATCCTGGCGGATGAAACAGAGGAAGCATACGGCCCAGGCGAGGTGGTGTTTGATCTAGACCAATTTCCGGAGGACAATCCACCAGAAGTCGGTCAGCAATGGCAAGTGCCACTGGAAAATGGTCGAATAATTCTTGCCATAGTGACTGAGGTCTCCGAATCCAGCGTAACACTGGAGAACACTGTTCCTATAGCGGGGAAAGACGTGAATTTTGAAATCCAGCTCGTAGAGATACTATAACCTTTGTAATGCTGTCGCCCAGAGCAATAGATTTGCCTAAAGGCTCGCCCTCAGCAAAGACTGGAATCGCTGTAATGCCAGGATTGCCCCAGGGCGATAAGGCGAAAAGATGACCGCGCCAAAGGTTTATAAGACGGAGGCTATTGTCCTCAAACGAATAAACCTGGGGGAGGCGGACAAGATCCTCACCCTCTATACCCCCAACCTGGGTAAATTGAGCGCCATCGCCAAGGGGGTGCGCCGCCCCAAGAGCAAGATGGGAGGCCACCTTGAGCTTCTTACCCACTGCTCCCTGATGCTGGCACGGGGGCAGAACCTGGACATCATCACCCAATCGCAGACCATCTCAAGCTTCCTCCCCTTGAGGAGCGACCTGTGGCGCGCCAGCCTCGCCATCTATGCTGTCGAGCTGGTGGCGCAGTTTACCGCAGAACACGTAGAGAACTACCCTGCCTATAAGCTGCTCCTTGACACGCTTCACCGGCTCTGCGAGACCGATAATGGGGATCTCACCCTGCGCTACTTCGAGTTATCCCTCCTCACCCACCTGGGCTACAAGCCCGAGCTTTACCAGTGTCTGGGCTGCAAATCGCCCCTGGAGCCGACGGCCAATTTCTTCAGCGCCAGCAGTGGCGGGGTGCTCTGCCCCGCATGTGGGGAAAAGGAGCCACTATCCCAACCCATCTCCTTAAATGCCCTCAAGTTGAAGCGACTCCTGCAACAAGGAGACTACCAAAGAGCCAGCCGGGTTAGGATTAATGAAGAGCTATCGCGGGAGCTGGAAAGCCTTATGCGCCACTACATCAGGTACATTCTGGAGCGGGAGGTGAAATCAGTGGCGTGGCTGGACCGGCTGAGGAGGGAGGGGTAGTTTATTTGCGGCGCTCAATAACGTAGTCTGCCAGATCAAGGAGCGACCGGCTGCAGGCATTCTCCGGCAGCGTCTCCAGGGCGCGGCAGGCCTGGGATAAGAAGCCTCCAGCGATCTGGTAACACTCATCAATAATGGGCGAGTTGCGGGCCATCTCAATAACCCGCGCCACCTCCGCCTGATCCCCCGGTTTCTCAGGTAGCTCCCCCAGGACGTTGTCCTGGGGATGTTGCTCCACAAGGAGGATTATCGGCAGTGTCAGGGTGCCCTGTAAGAGATCACTGCCCACCGGCTTTCCCATCTCCCCCTCATCGCCGATAACGTCCAGGACATCATCCACCACCTGGAAGGCCATACCCAGATTACTCCCGTAGCTTGTGAGCGCCGCCACCGCTTCCTCTGGGGCCTCGCTCAACACCGCCCCGGTACCGGTGGCGGCAGCGAAGAGTGAGGCAGTCTTGCTATAGATCTGCTCATAATAGCCCTCGCGATCCTGGCGCCAGCTGTAAGCGCTGGAAGTCTCTCTCAACTGACCGCTGGATATCTCTGTTAGTGTCTTGGCGAAAAGGCTCATCACCCTGAAGTTGCCAATACTGCAAACCAGATCAGCGGAGATGGAAAAAAGGTAGTCCCCCAAAAGCACGGCGATGCCCTCCCCCCAGAGGCTATTCACTGCAGTCTTGCCCCGTCGCAATAAAGCCTTATCCACCGCATCGTCGTGAACAAGGGTGGCATTGTGGAACAGCTCGATAGCGGTGGCCATCGGGATCAACGTTTCAAGGTTGTAGCGATAGAACCTGCCCGCAAGCAGGGTAAGCCCGGGGCGGATCCGCTTGCCACTGCTCTCTAAAACATAGCCTAATGGCTCCGCCACCCAGGGCAAGTTCACCTGCGCAAAGGTTTTTAGCTTCTCCTCCACCATCCCCAGGCCTTCTTGGATTGGTTCGTAGATGGATGCGATGGACAAAAGACTCCTTTCAATTAAAGGGGTAACCCAAAGAGCTTGACCGCGTTCGCAGTGGTATGCTCCGCCACCACATCGCTGGGCACCCCCCTGATCTCGCCGATCTTCTCGGCGACGAAAGATACATTCGATGGCTCATTCCTCTTGCCCCTATGAGGCTGGGGGGTAAGAAAGGGGCAATCGGTCTCAATAAGAAGCTTGTCCAACGGTACGTGATATGCAATCTCCAGGGCATGGGAAGAGGGGTATGTAATGGGACCGGCAATGGAAAGGAGGAAGCCCATCTCAATATACCTCTGGCTAAGCTCCCTATCGCCGCTAAAGCAATGGAGCACTCCTAAAGGTTCTTTCGCTCTACCCGCTCCATAAGCCCACTCGGTAAGTATGCGGAGCACCTCCTCCTGAGCATCGCGGCAGTGAACGATCACCGGCAACCTAAGCCTGCAGGCTAATGCCAGCTGCTTTTTGAAGGCCTCGACCTGGACCTCCCTTGGTGATAGATTGCGATAAAAGTCAAGCCCGATCTCCCCAATGGCGACCACCTTAGGGTGCTGAGCCAGCTCAGACAGTCTTTCCAGGTCACTATCCATCATCTTGGCAGCGCTATGGGGATGAAACCCCAGCGCGGCGAAAACCTCCGAATATTGCGCCGCGAGCCTTATCGCCGCCCTGCTGGAATTGAGGTCGCAGCCCACATCGACCAACGCTGCTACCCCGACCCCCCTGGCTCTCTCCAACACCTGGTCGCGGTCCCTATTGTAAAGGCGCATATCGATATGGGTATGAGAATCAACTAATACGGGCATGCTCCAACCTGGCATCCTCCTCGGCTACTATCTCCTCATCCAGCTTGGTAAAAAGGGGCTGGGGAGGGGCTAGCTGTCGACCGGGTGATAGCCTGGCTATCGACCAGCCACCATCCTCCACCCTCCCTTCGAAGCCGAGAAGCTGGTGCAATTTCTGCGAGCTAAAGGGTAAGAAGGGATTAAAAAGCGTCTTGAGACACGAGATCACCGAGAGGGCCACATATAAACTGGTGGCAGCGCCCTCACGCTCATCCTCAAGCCTTTTCCAGGGGGCCTTCTCATCGAGGTAGCGATTCGCCTCCTGCGCCAGACTCATCGCCGTTCTAATCGCCTCCCTGAAGTGACACTGGTGAAGCAGCCCGTCTACAGTGTCGAGGGCATCCTCCGCCCTCTTGAGAAGCGCGCCGCTTCGCTCATCGAATTCACTGTGCGCGGGGACCTGGCCATCGAAGCTGCGATAGGTGATGGTGAGCACCCGGTGAACCAGGT
>Ga0114919_10005199_pt1 | contig 10397 bp, 10 predicted proteins | sample BlataG_FD_88682 | JGI IMG/M metagenome (GOLD analysis project Ga0114919, IMG submission 88682) | Deep subsurface microbial communities from Black Sea to uncover new lineages of life (NeLLi) - Black_00105 metaG | ecosystem: Environmental > Aquatic > Marine > Oceanic > Sediment | place: Atlantic...
ATTAGTTTTTGCCTTTACTAACTATTCGGCGTTTTGGACTACCCCGGGAACAAGTGCTTATATAATTCTAATTGGATGGAACATAGAAATTGCCTTTATGTTTTCTATAGCTGGAATAATTTTTACCAAATTCCTTCCCGAAGATAAGAACAAAAAAATATTTGGATTACCTAATAGATGGGCAATGGCAATCGGCTTTACAATATTTTCCGTCTTTGTAGAGATTCTACTGAACATAGGCAATTATTTAATATGGGAGTATGTGTTTTGGAACTGGTACAATCCAATATTGATATTCCTCATAGGATACTTTCACTTCTTTGTGGGCTCCTTTTATGTGTACGACCTTCCCGAAAGAAAAGATAAAATTAAAGTCGTAATCATAATTTACGCCATTGGAATTGGCCTTCTTTGCATTTTTGGACCCTTACTTATGCCACTAGGTATATTTTAATTTATAAAAAACTTTTTTTTATTTTTTATTTTTTTATTCTTAACGACGAAATTCTTAGGATTGAATGAATTTCTTATTTAGTTAAACATCTATTTAAATTATTCTACGCTAAGTTTAAAATCAGAGAAATCCATTAATTAACCCAAATAGAGATTATTAAAAACTAAGGCATTTTTTAATATTATTACACCTTTTTCTTCGTATGTAAAAGTATAAATAGATAGATCAATATAATTATTATTGAAATTACTAATTCTTTAAAATCTAAAAAAAAAAAATAATGTAGTTGAGACCAATGGTCGCAACAGTCGAAAATTTTAAGAAGTCAAAAGAATTTTTTAAAAATGGCGATGTTCTAAACGCTTTAGAGAGTTTCGATAAAGTTCTGGAGCATTTTGAACAAGCAAAAGAACTTAATAAAACGGAAATGCTCCAATTCTTAGATAATATTTTGCAACACTGCAGAGATAATGATTTACCAAACGAAGAAGCTACAGTTTTAAGAACTTTAGGAAGATTACACTCAAAACTTAGGAATCATGTGGAGGGATTGAAATATTCCTACCAAGCATTAAAAATCCAAAAGAAGATCGGAAAAAAGTTAGATATTGCTGAAAGTTTAGTGTTTTTAGCTGAGGATCTTGAGATTTCTGGCAATTATGACGAGTGCATTCAAACTTTTACTGAAGCTGCCGAAATGCTTCATGAATTGGGGAAACTAAGCAAAGAAAAGAAAGTAATTAAAGAAATTAACAGATTAAAAGCTTTTTCTAAAGAAATTGTAGAAGACGAATACATTATGAGTAAATTTCATGTTGATAACTATTAAAACTAGCCGATTATAGCCATTTAATTAAAAAAAAAATCTTTTTTTTCTCTTTTTTTACAGTCTATTAATTCATTTATCGTTTCCAAAGTGTTTTTCAACTTCCGATTGGCAAAAAATTGAGATCTCTTTAATTGTCAAATTCGTTTGTTTACTAATTCTTCTAAGATCTTCAAATTCAGGCTTTACGTTGATTATTTTAATGGAATCACGCATCGGTATGTAAGAGATTTTGAGGGTTAGCTCGTATTTTTCGTTGTCGATCTCAATAACGCACTTCTCAAATTTTCGGTCAATACATACTCGCTTAGATGTATAATATCTAACTCCTAGAGTTCCTAATTCAAGTATAGTTTTATACATTAAATCGAAACTATGTTTTGGATCGCATAAAATTTTAATTATATGACTTGGTCGATTTTTTTTAGTTATACTCGGTATAATTTGAACATCAAGAATTTGTTCGTTCTCTAATGTCTGAATGAAATTCCCTAATATTTCTCCAGAAACATCATCAACAGCCGTTTCTAAGACGGTTACTTCTTCAACATAATCTCTCAACGGGTGTTGGGTTTGATTATTAACCGGTTCTTCTAATTCGCCATAAATTATTCTTAAAATGTTCGAGAAATCCTTAAATTCTTTTTCCCCTGTGCTACTAGACGCGCTTAATATTTTCATTTGGTGTGGAAATTTTGAAAACTTAGGACTTAAATTTACCAAAAGTGCCGCACCAGTAGGAGTTACTAATTCGTTTTCGATAGGGCCTCCTTTGACAACTAACTTTGACCGTTCAAAAATCTTTACAGTAGCTGGAGCAGGTACGGGTAAAATTCCATGCGCAGTTTCTATTTTCCCTCCTCCTAAAGGTATCTCACTACAATAATATGTAAAACCACCAGAAAAACCCCCTAAATTATCTAGTGCTTTCGTCACTCCTAAAATATCAATCAAAGTGTCAACAGAGCTTAATTCGTGTAGATGAATATTTTCAATTATATCCCCATGAACTTCCGCTTCTGCTTTGAATAGCGTATTTAAAACATTTCTCGCAAATTCTTTTGCTGATTTGGAGTACTGTTTATCTTCTAGGTATTGTTCCAATGCTTTAGTAAGTTTATCCGGAGTTCTATGGTTTGTGGACTCTTTTATCAATAATTTAAGACGATAAACTTCCACACCCCTTCTTTTAACCTTTACTAAATTAAGATCTAGATCAAACACATCTGTTAAATAATCTTTTATATCTTTTAAATCTGAAATTATTTTGTCTGGATCGCTATTTAAACTCAATAATGATGCCAAAAACATGTCTCCAGAGATCCCTGAGTTTGTTGCGTCAATATATAAAGATTTCATATCAATTTTTCTCACATATATAGAAATAGGTAAATTTATACCTAATATTATAAATAAATTAACAATACTAAAAATAATAAATCGTAATTATTTTATAATACATTGTAAGCAATTTCAATTTAATATTTATAAATATAAGAATAAATTTTTACTAAATAACTATGAGTGAACTTCAAACATTAAAATGCTATTTAAATCAGTTACCCGCAACTATTCTTAAGCTCTTAGGGATTGAACCTCCCTCTGGAACCATTCCAGAACCAGTGCAATCGATTGTAGATGCGTATCAGGGTATTGAAAGAATTTCTGTAAATGCTATTGATAATTTTGGTTTATTCGAGCTTACATATCATAAACCTCAATTCATGATCACTAATTCTCAAGCAATGCTACTCCTCTCGACTAAGAATCCTTATACATTAGGAGTTTTACACCAGATTATGTATGGTGGATTTGATTTTGACCCTAATGGTTTTCATTTATTAAAATATCTGAATGAGCATGGGAAGAAATCTTGTTTCGTAGGGAGAAAAAAAGATTTAGAAAGATACGATGGAGGAACTCATTCAGTCCCAAAAGAGACTGATATGGCTACATGGGTGGAATCTGCGAAGGTTATTAACAAATTTGATTTTTCTTGGATGCATTATTTAGATTTTGAAAATTTACACAAACAACAACAGGCACTTAAACAGAGAACACCTGAAGACTTAATTGATAAATTAATTCTTCGTACAGATAAGTGGATTTTAGGAAACTACAAACAACTTCGAGATAATTCTTTGATGATAATATTAGGAGACCACGGAAGAGTGAAGTTAAATTTAGAATACTCTGGTAAGATAGCCCAGTGGAGGGAAGCGAGCGTGCCAATTGCTATCTTAATTAAAAAATAATTTTTTATAATTTTTTTCAAGAAACTAAAGATGTTTAAAATGGAGGAATATAAACGCTTCACAGTTTCACTTCCTAAAGATTTATACGATAAGTTTGAGGCATTTAGGAATAAAATGGGTATTTCAAGATCAGATAGCATAAGAAAAGCGATGCATTCATTAATGGTTAGCGAAGAAAACATCTCCTTTTCTTCAGGGAATGTTGTAGGATGCATTCCTATTATTATGTTGCATGAACATTTTTCCGGAAGTCAAGAAAAAGAGAAATCTCATGAACACTCGCATGGGATAAATCACGACGATGGGCATCACGATCACGAATACAATCCTGGACCTGTGTATGCTTCAGTTCAACAAACAGACGAAATTCGAAAAAACGATATCCAACACCACTTTTATGATGTGATAACATCAACTTTGCATGTACATCTAGAATTTGAAAAATGCTTAGAAATTATTGCAGTTTCTGGACCATATGATCGAGTCAAAAAACTTAAAGATGATTTACAAAAGTTAAAAAGCATAATATCTATTGATTTTTTCATCATTGATAAAGATCTTACGCCAAAATCTAATGAGTAAATCTAAAAACTAAATCCTAATTTAAAAGGAAGAGAAAAGAATAAAAAATTTCTTTCAACGATGTAAAGAATAAGGATAAGGCGATTTATGAAGAATTTTTTATTCTATAAGTCGTGTGTTAGATATATTGAACTAGTTCTAGATTAAAAAGCAATATACAGTGAGAAATTATTAATTTTCTTTAGTAAAAAAAAAATAAGTTAATAAATTAATAAAATAAATCTTTATTTCAGTTGAGTAACATCTTATTATTTAGAGGTTTACTCTATAAATCTTTTTCTTGGACAGTCTTCCGTCCATTTGCTTTAGCACGACCAATTGCTTTATCGAGAATTCCAACAATTGCGCTATTAAGCGCAGGTCCATCGATTACATCACCACTGGTGTTACAATCCTTTGATTTGATGTAGTCTCGAACCTTGGATTTTACGAATAAAACATCTGCTGTCGTTGCTGCTTTTTTAGCCATTTTTTATTCCTCCTTTTATTCTTTAAATAAGTTTTAAAAATATAGATGTGTTTAAAGTATATTACCAATAGGTTCTATTTAAATCTAGTTGAAAAAACATCATAGAAGGTTAATATTATGGGTCTACTCACTATCTAAAAAAGGATAGTTAACTTCCAAATTATTGAAGATCAAATGGCAATCTTAAGAGTTTGGGTACAATGGGGCTTACCTAAGAATTTCAGATATATTATGTAAGAACAACGACTTAATTTGAGTTTTATAAGATTTTTAAACCCTCTAAACTCAAGTAATAATTTTCTGATTTTAAATTGAATAATTTCAAGAATTTAGGAATTTTATAGAATAAAAAATGAAAATTTTAACAGTAAGGAACTACAAATCATTATTGAAAAAATAATTAAATATCATTGATATAAGCGCAAATAAGGAAATATTAGCAAGAGCACCTGTGAGAATTTGTGATATTGGAGGGTGGACTGATACTTGGTATTATCCAGAAGGTGCTATTTTTAATTTTTGCATTGATCTCTATAGTTATATAAGAATTATTAAGAATGGAAAGAATACAATCCGGATTATTGCTGAAAATCTAGGAAAGACAGTTGAAATTGTTAATTTTGAAGAAATTAAATACAATGGTAAGCTGGATTTATTAAAAGCAGCAGTTAAAAGATTGGAGATTGAAGGTGGTTTAGATATTTATGTGAGAGCAGACGCACCTCCTGGTTGCGGAACAGGTACGAGCGCAAGTATAGCTGTTTCTCTAATTTCTGCATTGGCAAATTATAAGAGATTACACTTAAATAGAAACGAAATCGCTATATTGGCCCATAAACTTGAAATTGAGGAGTTAGGATTGGAAAGTGGAGTACAAGATCAGTACGCAGCGTCGTTTGGTGGAATTAATTTCATGGAAATTAATTACCCAAAAGTAAAAATGCTTAAAATCACTATTGATGAAAAAAGAATTTTCGAATTAGAGAGTCAATTTATCTTAGTATATCTAAGTTCAAGAAGTTCAAGTGAAATGCATAACGCTGTTATAAAAAATTATAAGAAGGGAGATGTTAATACTCTAAATTCGTTTGATATCATGAAAGAATGCGCTTATGATATGAAAAATGCGATAAACTCAGATTTAGTAAATATAGGGAAAATCATGAATAGAAACTGGGAAGCACAAAAAAAATTACATCACTTAATGGTTAACCCCGCTATAAAGAAAGTAGAAGAAATATCAATCAGTAATGGTGCTATAGGATTCAAATGTAACGGCGCTGGAGGGGGAGGCACAGCAATAATTCTAGCTGGAAGGGGCCACGAACTTAAAATTAGAAAGGAATTGGTTGAGAAGGGATACAGTATCATACCGTTTAAATTATGCTTTAAGGGAGTTTCAAGTTTTAGATTTTAAGGAATTTAAAATAAGGTAAACGCTAATTAGAAAAGATTGAAAAGTTTGAGCTTTTTATAGTTTGAATTAAACAAAATAATATGGGAATTCCCGATCGTTCCGCATTGGTCTCGAAGATTAGAAGAGTACCTGAGAAATTGAACATTCACAATCTATTCATTTTTAATAAATCCGGAATATGTATTTATGGATTAAATCTTACAAATCTTTACCCAATTGAACAAGAACAACTCATATCATCCTATTTCACAGCGTTGATGTCTTTTACTAAGGAACTCATTGGAGACAAAATAAAAACTGTAGAAATGGGCGGTGGAATTAAATTAGTAGTATTTGAAAAAAAATCATTATATTATAGCCTTCTTTGTAGTACAATTGAAAATTTGGAGCTTTTGGAAGCAATAATCTCAAAAATTAACTTAAAATTCCTCGAATATGCCAATAAAAACAAAATAAGAACGGATTTAGAGTATGTTTATGACGAGCAACTTAATTATCTCATAGAAGATATTATTAGAGAGCCTTTTTCAAGCGAATTTGATTTAAAAAAAGAAGCCGTAATTACTGGATTTCTAAACGATTTCCAACGCTCTGCCGATCTTAGTGGTGTTATTCTTCTAACAAATCGGGGTAAAGTAATCTTTTCTTCTTTTAACGATACAAGTTTAAAACGATTTTTAACGGAGGTTGATTTTAGAATAAAAATTTCCAATAATTCAATTCTAAAGCTATTTTACACTTCCAAAAATAATGAATTAATTTTCTCTGAAAATATACGGGATACATACATTCTTATATTAATCTTTGATACAAAAATTAAGTTTGGAATGGCTGAGTTTTATCTACAGAAAGCAGTTAAGAAAATAATGGATGTACTCAACAAATAATCTCAATTAAAAATTATATATTCCTCAATTTTATGATTTGAAATCAATTTTGGATTTAATTTTTTCATTATATAAATTATAAAAAGTAGCTTAAAATGTTTTTTTTCATAATTTTAAACTATAACCAAATATGTGAAATTTGTTATGACAAAATCAGAAGATGGATTAAAATCAGCTTTTGCTGGTGAATCTCAAGCTAATAGAAAGTATTTAGCTTTTGCAAAAAAAGCAGAACAAGAGGGTCTTCTTGGCGTGGCACAATTATTCAAAGCAGCTGCTGCTGCCGAAATAGTGCATGCACACAATCATTTACGCGTCTTAGGAGGAATTAAAACAACTAAGGAAAATCTTGAAGAAGCTATTGAAGGCGAATTTTACGAATTCACTACTATGTATCCTGAATTTATTGAGAATGCCAAATCAGAAGGTAACAAAAACGCAGAGAGAACTTTTAACTACGCTAATGATGTGGAAAAAGTACACCACGAACTTTACAAGAAAGCTTTAGAATTAGTTGAAAACGGTAAAGATTTAGAATCACAACCTATGTATGTGTGTTCGGTATGTGGATACACGCACGAAGGAGAACCTCCAGAAACATGTCCCGTTTGTAAATCTCCAAAAAAAGTATTTAATAAAATTGATTAAGTTTAAATCAACTTTTTTTTCTTTTTACTCTAAATATTCCATGGTATATAGCCATCTTGGATTTTATTGAAGTAATTATTAATCGAGATATCGAGTTCTTTTTCAGCTCTTCTTAACGCGCCCATATTAGCACCATTATAATAATATGCTAATAATATTTTAGCTATGCTTCGATCCCCTAAGGAAAATAGAGTTTGCAATCTTGCGTTATTTATGATCTTTTTTGGATCTTTAAATTTTACTTTAATTGAGGAAATCTTATCTAACTCTTGTTTTAAAAATGCAAATTTCTTTCTGAAGTTAGGAAGGTTTTCTGATAAATAAAAATGGCAATGACTCTCATAAGGAGTATTAAGCTTAGGGATAAATGGATTTATATTAATTTTTAGTTCATTCTTCTTAAATCCAATTTTTTCTACTAAATGAAATAAATTTATTATTTCTTCTATGTCTTCGTCAGTTTCACGCGGCAAACCTATTAAAAAGTAAAACTTCACATTTTTTATTTTTGAATCTTTAATCAAGTTCAAGACTTCTATGATCTTATCATTGGTAATTTTTTTTCCTAAATCAAATCTCAACGATTCTGTTCCAGTTTCTGGAGCTATCGTTAATGTCTTCACGCCACTTCTTTCAAGAAGTTGAATAATTTTAGGAGTGATATGTTCAATCCTTACGGAAGGAATACTAAATATTTTACCTGCGTTAAGAATAAATTCACAGATTTCATAAATTTTTGGATGCGAAGTTACGCAAGATCCAATAAGGCTAATTTTTTCGAAATCTGAATATTCCAAACCAACTTCAATTGCTTTAATAATCTCGTTGTAGCTTTTATTACGAAAAGGATAATTATGAAAAGAAGAGATACAAAATTTACATTGAAAAGGACAACCTCTATTAACTTCAACAAAATAATTTTCTTCAAAGATTTTTTTATCAATCCCGCCTTTAGAAAGTAATTGATACGCGGGTGTAGGTGATTTATTCAAATCTTTTAAAATTGCACGTTTTGTTTCATTATTAAGAATTGGTAAATATATCCCTTCAATATTCCTTATTCTATCAAGAAATGTTTCATAACTGATATTTTTGGATTTATATTCTAAATAAACACTTAAGAAGCTATTTAAATTCGGTTCAGCGTCTCCAATAAAAAAAAGATCAAATATATTACTTAACGGTAAAGGATTAGAAGTAATAGCCGGTCCACCACCAATTATTAGGGGGTACTCCTTTGAGGCGTGAGAAAATTCTCTATGTCGTTTTTCGGATTCTAAGGGAATTTCTGCTTTCTCTAAAATCCAAAGAATATTCTTAAAATTATTTTCGTAGTGAGCAGAGAACCCTAGAATGTCAAAATCTTTAGGTAAAACTTTATTTTCAATACTTCGAAGTCGTTGGATGGGAGTAAAATCTTTGGATGCGGGAAACTGTATATTTTCAGGAAGGAAAATACGCTCACATACACAATTTTCGTTTGAATTAATCATATGGTAAAGTAGTCTTATTGAGTAAGAAGACATTCCCAATCTATAGTTATTTGGATATACAAGACCAAAAGATAGATCGATATCCCTCCAATCTTTGATAATCGAACTTTCTCTAAACATAAAAAAAACCATAAATTATTGGATTTTTAAGATTGTGTGAACTAGATTCCTATTCTTCTCTCAATTTTTTAATTTCTTTAACTATTAAGGGTAAAATTGTTCCGGTTTTATGACGAATTACAACCGTAGCTTTATCGTCTAAATCAGTGGGTTGGTCGTTTACAATAATTATATCCCCCTTTTCTCTTAGCGTATATAGTGGTAAATCACATACCGGAGCAACCGATAGAGAAGAACCAGCAATTAACATAACATCAGCTTTCTGAGCTAATGCTTGAGATTGATAATTCTCAAACCGGGGTAACCCTTCTCCAAACAATACGACTGAGGGTTTAAGAGGAGCAGCACAGTAATCACAAGAAGGGCCATTTTTTTTTTCTTTCTTCAATTTTCGAATAACCTGTTCTTTTGTATAAGAAGCTTTGCAACCTAAACAACTAAATCTATTGACGCTACCGTGTACTTCGTAAACAATTATAGAACCTGCTTTTTGATGAAGTTCATCAATATTTTGTGTTATCACTGCTTTAATTAAGTCCATTTTCTCTAACTCTGCTAGAGCATAATGTCCGGAATTTGGTTTTGCTTTGAATATGTTGGGAGCAATTTTCTGAGCCATTTCCCAGAATTTAGCGGGATTTTTTAAAAAAGATTCGATGTTGCCATAAATTTCTGGCTTGTATTTTTCCCAAAGACCTCCTTCGCTTCGAAAATCAGGTATTCCAGATTCCGTAGAGATTCCTGCACCCGTCAAGGCAATTGCTTCTTTTGAATTTAAAAGTAGTTCTGCCGCGGTCTGGATTTGTTTCTTCTCAATTAGTTTTAAGATTTTCATTTAATTTGATTGAAAATTGTATTGTAAGTATAGATTTTAACTAAGTATCTGTTAGTTTTCAGCTATTTTTATTATATTTATTGAAATTATTAAAAGTTAATTGTTATATAGGTACAGAAAAATCAAAAATTCCTAAAATTAAAATAATCCTTAGAGATCTATTATTTAAATTTGAACTATTCGAAAATGATTAATATTTTTATAAATATGAAACATTAAAGGAATAGTCTTATTATCTAACTATTATATATATTTCGTAGCGATTTTTTCTATGATAACTGGTTTCGCAATTATTTTGGATGAAGAAGTTCTCTATGTTTCCAATTCTAATAAATACCCTTCATTTGAAATTGTGCTTTTTGTGGAAAAACTAACTAGTAGTCTAAATCCAAAAAATTATTGGCGATTAAC
>Ga0114919_10005200_pt1 | contig 10395 bp, 10 predicted proteins | sample BlataG_FD_88682 | JGI IMG/M metagenome (GOLD analysis project Ga0114919, IMG submission 88682) | Deep subsurface microbial communities from Black Sea to uncover new lineages of life (NeLLi) - Black_00105 metaG | ecosystem: Environmental > Aquatic > Marine > Oceanic > Sediment | place: Atlantic...
GAAAGCCCCAGGGATGGCTCATCCAAAAAGAGCAGTTTGGGCCCGTTCATCAAGGCCCTCCCAATTGCCAGCATCTGCTGTTCACCTCCGGACAATGTTCCGGCAAGCTGACTCTCTCGTTCCTCTAGGACTGAAAAATAACCGTAGATCCTCGTGAAGTCCTGTTTGATACCAGCCCGATCATGTCTTGAGTAGGCGCCCATAAGGAGATTTTCCCTGACCGTTAGCTCAGCAAAGACCTCCCGCCCCTCTGGTACGTAGGAGATGCCCAACCTCACTAACTGTTCAGGATCCTTACGGTCGATCCTGTTTCCCATAAACTCAATAGTGCCTTTGTCAGGTTGATCCTCGATTAGACCCATCACTGTCTTGAGGATAGTCGATTTTCCTGCCCCATTGTTTCCTAAGATAGCAGTTATGGTACCCTCTTCAAGAGACAAAGAAACACCTCTCAAGGCATAGATGAGCCCATAGAAAGTCTCGATATTTTTGATTTCAAGAAATGCCATTCCTAGATTTCTTCTTCTCCTAAATACGCCTTCAGAACCTCAGAATTGTTCTGAACCTCTTCAGGAATCCCTTCACATAATGGTTTGCCAAAGTTTATGGCCAAAATTCTGTCTGATATATCCATAACCATCCTCATATCGTGTTCAATTAAGAGGATGGTTACCCCAAGTTCGTCCTGTATATCCTTAACCCAAAAGATGAGATCCTGCTTCTCTTCTGTGTTCATCCCGGCCGAAGGTTCATCCAAGAGTAGAAGCTCAGGCTCCAGAGCCAGGGCCCTCCCCAGCTCAATGAGCTTCTGGGTTCCGTACGGAAGGCCACCAACAAACTGGTTTCGGGCAGCTTGTAAGTCTAAGAAGTCAATGATCTGCTCTACCCGCTCCCGGTGTTTTATCTCTTCGCGGGCTGCCTTTGATTTTCGCCTAAAAAAGGTAGCCCCACTGAACACCCCTGCGCTAATATGAATATGCCTGCCAAGCATCAGGTTTTCCATTGTTGTCATTCTTGAGAAAAGTTCGATATTCTGAAACGTGCGAGCAATACCCTTCCTGGCGATCTTGTGAGGCTTTAGTCCTGTTATCTCCTCACCCTTGAAGATCATTTTACCACTATTCGCCGTATACAGACCATTAATACAGTTAAAGATGGTCGTTTTACCAGCACCGTTGGGCCCAATTATGGAAAAGATAGATCCACTGGTAACCTCAAAGCTAACGTTATCAACCGCCCTGAGGCCACCAAAGGAGATAGTCAGATTCTGAACGCTAAAAAAGTTTGATCCCATCCGGTTCTCAATAGTATTCATAAACTGTCTTTAAGTAATTTGCTTAATTAACCCAACGAACTCAACAAACCGGTTAAACCCTCCTCACGTAGTGCTTGGCAAAGAGACCACTCGGCTTGAAGCAGAGAACCAGGACAATGATCAGGAAGGCCACTACAGATTTGAATTGCAAGGAAACGTATCCACCGAACAAGGTTTCGATGATACCGAGCATATATCCTCCGATAGCAGAACCAACTAAGGTGGTCATCCCACCCAAAACAGCAGCAGCAAAGCCTTTGAGAAGAGGATCCATCATCAAGTTGGGATCCAGCGTAGCGATGGGTGCCAGCATCATTCCGGCAACAGCACCAATAAATGAACTCATCGCCCAGGTTATGGATAATATTCGGTTGGCCCTGATTCCGCTTATCCTGGCGGCCACCACATTCTGCTGGGTAGCCTTCATGGCAATCCCTACCTTGGTGTATCTGAAGAAAAGAAAGAGGGTAAGCATCAACAAAAGGGCGACCAAGAGCGTGGCAATATTCAGGTAACTGGCTACAGCGGGGCCTACATTAACGATGTCAAAGTCTGAAACTGGAAAAGGGAAACTCTGTTGCTCGGCTCCCCATTTCCAGCTTGCTGCGCCATAGAGCATCATCTCAAACCCAAGGGTAATGAGGATGAGACTCAGGACATTGGGATCCTTTGCCCTTCTGAGGAAAACAAACTCCAGAAACACACCCAACACAATGGCAAACCCCAAAGCCCCGCTAAATGAAACAAGAAAGCCTTGACCGTAACTATCAAGGAACATGAATGCGATAAAGGTGGAGATCATGGCCATTTCACCCTGGGCAAAGTTGGGGACCTCTGAGCTCTTATAAATAATTACCATGGCCAGGGCAACCAGTGCATAGATACTCCCGATGGCAATGCCACTCACTATAAGCTGTAGAAACATGTGATCCTCGTTACTCGTTACTGTTTACTTGTTACTCGTTACTGTTTACTTGTTACTTGTTATTGTTTACTGGCTACTGCTTTACTGCCAACTGACCTGAATACTAAAACGGCCACGTTTTCCAATAGATCTTTGTCCGTATCCAGAACCCGTAGAGACCAAGGGGCTCAAAAACTACAATTAAAACAATTATTAATCCGAGACAAATACTTGCGACATTGTGAATACCGGTAACACTCATCCACCGCTCTGAAATAGTCGTGAGCAATTGCCCCAAATAGGGCAGATCCTGAACCTTATCCAGCATGAGGATCAACCAGGTCATCACCACCCCGCCCATAATGGAACCAAATATTGTTCCGAGCCCGCCCACAATAACAAATGCCAGAAAATAGATTGAAAGGATAAAATTAAAGCTACTCGGGTTGATAAAGCCAAGCATAAATGCCATCAATCCACCGGCAATGCCTGCATAGAAGGCGCTTATGGCAAAGGCCAGGGTCTTGTAATAGGTCAGGTTAACACCCATTGTCTCGGCAGCGATGTCTGAATCCCTGATGGCAATGAAGGCCCTGCCAACCTTGGTTTTCATGAGGTTCCTGGCAGCCAAGGTTAGAAGAAAGGTGATGGATATGATTACAAAGTAGAGTCCCCTGTCACTCGACACAGTGCATAGACCAAAAAGTTTAAGGGTAGGAGCCTGTATCCCCATCCTTCCCCCAAAAAATTCCCAACGGCCTATTAGCTGGGTAATAGCCATACCGAAACCAAGGGTAGCGATAGCGAGATAAGGGCCCTCTAACCGCAGGGCAGGGAGTCCGAGGATAAAACCGAAAACAGCAGCAATGACACCGCCGGCAGTAAGTGCAACAAGAAAGGGGAAAGAAAGGTTGCCCATTAAGAGAACCGTGGTAAAGGCTCCTATAGCAAAGAATCCTGCATGGCCGAGAGATATCTGACCAGTATAGCCCACTAACATATTCAACCCGACAGTAACAAGAACGTTAATGGCCATATAATTGGCCATGTAGATGTAGTAGTTTGGTGCCAGAAATGGAAAGGTAATCAAGGCAGCTATGAGCATCAAAAACCAGAACCACAGCACCTTGCTGTCCAGAAGCTGAATATCCTCGTAATAATCCCTTTTTATGTCCACGGTAAGTGTCTCTTAGTTTTCCTCTTTGGCTTCGTAGGCCTTCTTTTCAATGAAAATCCTGACCAGTTCCTTGTCAAGTCTGCCCTTGGCGGCCTCCTCCTGTAGGATAGCTAGTGACCTCAGTGGATCCATGCTTTTTCTATATGGTCTATCCTTGGCTATGAGTGCCTCATAGATATCGGCCACCGTAATTATTCTTGTCTGAAGGGGAATATTCTCTGATGTAACCTGTTTTGGATAACCCGATCCATCAAGCATTTCATGATGCCCAGCAGCAAAAAGAGGAACCCTTTTCAGGAACCCTTTAAAGGGTATCTTATCAACGATGTTTTCAGTGTGAATTACATGGGATTGAATTTCCTCCACGTCACCCTTTGTCAGATTACCCTTTCTTACAGAGAGATTTTCAAATTCAAAGTCAGTGAGATAACCTCTTTTTTGCCCTTCAAAATCTAAATATTTCTTCTTGTAGATCTCCTCTAATCTTTTGAGCCCTGGTTCATCTAGGAAGTTGCTGGTATTAATCTCCTTGATAAATGCCAGGTCCTCCTCTATTTGTTTCAGTCGAGCGTTCAGGTCTCTATCTAGTTCTCTGATCTCTTTTCCGTTTCCCCCCTCTTTTTGAAGTAAAACAAGTTTCTTTTTCTCAGTTTCAACGATGGCAGAGGCTTTGATACTCTCAAAACGACTGATAAGGGCGGCTGTCTCGGCCTCTGAAAGGCGACTCCGTTTATCAAGCACCCATTCCCTTACACCAATTTTTCCAATGTCGTGAAGCCAGGCTGCATAATTGAGCTCTTCAAGTTCGGAAGGGCCAAATGACACAGGAGCGTATGGACCATCATGGGTGTCGTTGATGGCTCTGGCTAAGGCCATGGTATACTTAGCAACCCCCTTAGAATGTCCGGCAGTAAAGGGGCTCCTCGCATCTATGGCCGAGACTGAATACTGGATGAGGGCCTCAAAGACAGCCTTTATTTCTTTGATAAGCTGTGCATTCTTTATGGCCACAGCTGCCTGTGAAGCCAGAGATGAGACAAGGGATTCTATGCTGGGGTCAAAGGGGATAACCTTTCCATCGCTATCGATCGAGTTAATCAGTTGGAGAACGCCAATGATCTTCGCTTCTGTGTCCTTCATTGCAACGAGAAGCATCGACCTTGTTCTGTAATTGTTTCTCCTATCAAAGTCTCGATTAAACTCGAAACCAGCTTCTGGAGAGAGATCATAGGCATCGGGGATGTTCAGGGTTTCACCAGTGATGGCCACGTATCCAGCAATACTATTTTTAGTAAGGGCGAGAGAGTATGGTTTAAATGTGTCCGGTTTCATATCGGCCCTTTTTTTCAGGGTATCGTTCTGGGCAACCTCAAAGTGCAGGGCCCCGTTATCCTGATCAACAAGGTAGAGGCTGCCAGCGTCGGCGTTTGTAAAAGAGCGAGTTTCCCTTACAATTGATTCTAATAGGAGCGTCAGATTTGTTTCACTTGATAGAGCGATCCCGATCTTGTTGAGGGTCTCAAGCCTCTCTCTCATATCTTGAAAAGGGTACATCGCATCCTTTCGTTTTTGCAACGGGCGGATATCTTCATTCAGGATGCGTGATTTATATAATCTAACACAAGTTTTTTCAAGCCTAATCTCTCTTTTTTCTTTTATCTTGACATATTAGGGGGCTTGAAGTACTGGGGTATGAATGATTGAGGAGCTTGAAAAAAAGATTATCCGCTACCTCCAGGGAGATTTTCCGATAACACCAAGACCTTTTGCTTCGCTCGCAGACAAGATTGGAATAAGAGAAGAAGATCTACTCGAAAAGACTCAGTTATTAAAAGAACAAGGGATACTCAGGCGCTTTGGGGCGACTCTGAGGCATCAGCTTGCTGGGTTTCATGCCAACGCCATGGTTGCCTGGCGTGTACCTGAAGATAAAGTGGAGAAGACCGGTACTTTAATGGCAACCTTTAGAGAGGTTAGCCATTGTTACCAGAGAAGGATTCAAGGTGAATGGAAATACAATCTTTTCACTATGATCCATGGCAAAAACGAGAAAGATTGTGAGCACACAGCCAAGAAAATTGCAGACACAGTTGGAATAAACGAGTATGTGGTCCTTTTGACCCTTAAGGAGTACAAAAAGACTAGTCCGAAATATTTTTAGAGTAGACCGTTATGGGAAGCAGATCAAAAGAACTTTTTCTGAAGGCACAAGAAATCATCCCAGGCGGCGTTAATAGCCCAGTGAGGGCAGGCCGAAATGTAGGTGTGGATCCCCCTTTTATTCAAAGGGCAGATGGCTGTTATCTGTGGGATGCTGACGGAAAGAGATATGTCGATTATGTCTGTTCCTGGGGGCCAATGATACTGGGACATAGGCATCCAGAGGTAATTCAGGCAATCAACGACGCACTAGAGAATGGAATCAGTTATGGTGCCCCCACTGAACTGGAAGTGAATCTGGCAGAAATGATTGTTGAAACTGTGCCTTCAGTTGAAATGGTGAGAATGGTGAACTCCGGGACAGAGGCAACTATGAGCGCTATTCGCCTCGCTCGCGGATTTACCGGCAGGAATGTGATCATCAAGTTCGATGGTTGCTATCACGGGCACAGTGATAGTTGCCTGGTGTGTGCTGGTTCAGGATTGGCTACCTTTGGCATTCCTGGCAGCCCCGGAGTCCCGGCTGACTTGGCAAGACTTACGGTTTCGCTCCCCTTTAATAATTTGAAGGCCGTAGAGACAGCGGTTGAAAAATATTCCGATCAGATTGCTGCTGTTATTATCGAGCCTATTGCTGGTAACATGGGGGTTATCTTGCCTGAGGAGGGATTCTTGGAGGGGATAAGAAACATAACCAAAGAACATGACATCCTTCTCATATTTGATGAGATCATAACTGGATTCAGAGTGAGCCCTGGAGGTGCCCAAGAGCTCTACCATATCAAGCCCGATCTCACGTGCCTAGGTAAGATTATCGGTGGCGGCCTTCCAGTTGGGGCTTACGGAGGGAGACGGGATATTATGTCCCATGTCGCGCCAGACGGTGATATTTACCAGGCAGGCACGTTATCAGGCAATCCATTGGCCATGACTGCAGGGCTGGTAACCCTCAGGATCTTAAAGAATAGAGAGATTTATGCCAAGATAGAGGAAAAATCCGAGGTTCTTTTTTCTGGCTTACGTGATGCGGCCAGACAGGCCGGAATAGATCTCATCATCAATCGGGCTGGATCAATGGGTGCAATCTTTTTTGGTAAAAATCCAGTCGTTGATTTCGAATCCGTTCAGAAAACTGAAAGCTCAAAATACGCATCATTTTACAGAGAGATGTTGGCGCAAAAAATCTATCTGGCCCCATCACCTTTCGAGGCTCTCTTTGTTTCTGCAGCCCACAATGAAAAGACAATAACAAAAACGATTGATGCTGCTTTTCGGAGCTTCAAAGGGCTTTAGCTGCCTGAAAATTCTCTTCTTATGTCCACTCTCCATAGATGCGTCAAAGAACTTCTTGAAGAAAATCCCATAAGGAGCTCAGCTCCTTGCAGGATTGACTCTGGCGGTACCTGGGACATTAAGGCCTTGGCCCTTCCTTTAGAGGGGGCAAAGCCCACTACGGTAAATCTGGCTCTGAATTTAAGGACCTTCGTCACCCTTTTGCCATACAAACCAGGGTGGGTCAAAATATCTTCTGAGAATTTCCATGCACAAGAGACATACCGTTTGGATCAGGTCCCGTTTAGTTCCCAATTTGGCCTCATTTTTGCGGTCGTATCTTTCTTCGGGTTCCACGGATTAGAAATAGTAATTACCTCAGGCTCTCCAGTGAAGGCAGGTCTTGGGGGATCAAGTAGTGCTGCTGTGGCTGCGATCAAGGCATTCTCCCTGGTTAAAGCTTTGCTCCATGAAAAAGAGCTTGAAAAGAGTGATATTCTTCATCTCGCATTTCATTTAGAGGATGCAGTGAACATGGGAATGTGCGGATTGCAAGATCAGGGAGCATCGGTATTTGGGGGGGTGAATAAATGGGTCTGGAACTATTCCCGGAAGGCGAGACCATTCGAGAGGGAGTCTATTCTTGATGCTATGGGGCAACGTGAACTGTCAAAAAGGATTCTTGTTGCTTATAGCGGGAGCACCCATTTATCTGCCAAGATAAACAGGTTATGGATAGAAGAGTTTTTGAAAGGGAACACCAGGTCTAGCTGGATTGAACTCAACAGCATTGTCAACCGCTTTGCCCAGCATTTACAGGAGCGACAGTGGAAAGCGGGAGCAGAGGAGCTCAGGAATGAGGTAGCGATACGGAAAGAAGTAACCCCTCAAGCCTTTACCCCAATAATTACAAGGCTAATTCAAGAGTCTGAGGAAATGGGATGTGGAGCCAGATTCGCAGGTGCAGGAGGAGGTGGCACGGTATGGGCCCTTGGTGAGATTGATAATATAAAGGGATTGAGAGAGAAATGGGCAGCTATCCTGAAAGGCACCAAGAAAGGGAGAATCCTTGGCTGCGCTGTAGACCCTATCGGGGTCAGAGAAGAGGGGAAAGATGCTTGAGGACTGGAATCTCAATAAGATATTCCGGCAACTTACTGCCAAAGGGGCCTCTTATGTGGATATATTTGGTGAGGATTCAGAGGTTAAGAGCGTGGTCTGAGAGGACAAATAATTAGATGGAGTGACCCTGTGATCACTTACCTAGAGCTATATCCCATAATAGCTTTTTTCATCATCAAATAGGTATCCTTTATCCAGCGTGATACCTTTTCAACAAGTGTCCTGTTGTAATACTTTCTGTCTTCTTCAGTCACATTTTCATATTTGCCATCATATTTCAATTTCACCCAGGCGTTGAAATCAAATGTACTTGCAAGATTATACAGGTAGTGGTTTAGAGGCGCAAAACCTGGTTTCCTGACAATAGCCACACCAAAGTCTATCACATAAGGTGTCTTTCCTTCTACGACGAGAAGGTTGTCTTTTTTCTTGAGGTCTGTATGTGCAATTCCCGCCTTGTGTAGCTCTTTGACTAAACTCAAGAGGCTTCCAAAAAACACGCTACGATCTGTGATTTGTGCACTTCTTATGGGGACGGCATCGATATACTCCAGTACGATATAGCGACCATCCAGAAGGCCGTAACAGTGTGGTATACCCTGTATTTCTGGTAGCCTGGAGTAGACCCTGTATTCATTACGGAGCATTGCCAGGCGGATGAGTCTGCCTAATCCCCATCCCATGGGCGCTTTAAGGATTAGGCGCTGGCCTTTATCTTCATACAGATAGACATGGCCTTGATAACCATGGCTAAGAATATTTGACCCTTCCTTGACACTCGCCCTGATCCACTGAAGGAGTTCGCTTTCGGTGATGTTTTCAATATCTCTGAACATTGCGTTGCTTGGGACTCAATGGAGCCCAAGGGAGAGAATGTAAAGCCAAAACAATAGAAACAGGGCGATGATGGGCTCGCCGTTTTTCCGTAAGCTCTGCATAAATGCCCAGCTACTACGCTGGTGTGGCTTATAGGGGGCAAGGCGTGGAATGAGTGCCCGGGTCTCCTTGCGCCATTGCTCCCAATCATTTTTAAACATGCTATGAAGCTTTTCATCCTCTTGGCGGATGGCATGAGGGTAAAATAGGAGCACGATTAGTATAAAGAAGGGGAGGCTCCACCATAGGCTAGAGGCAAGAGCAAACCCAAATCCCAGGGTGAGGTTACCCACATAGAGAGGGTGCCTGACATAGGCGTAGGGCCCGTCGGTAGCGAGTATCTTATTCTTTTTAACATGTCCTGATGCCCACAGTCGCACCGCAATACCTAGAATAACCAACGCTGCACCGCAAAAGAACAGGAGTTCCTTTGGTTTACCCGCAACACTGACTAGGATGACGAAGAAGATACCTATGAGTTGGCGGAAGCGTTCCCTGTGGTATCGAATATCGTTAAGAAATCGTTGCAAACCAAAGGATAATGCCATATATTTCTTTCTCTCTAAGCAATATTGATGCATTCGTAAAAAGTCGATTTTGCTCACTCCGTGAGCATTTTGGGCGCACTTAAGATGTGCAGCTAAAATGCTAAAACTCAGTATAAAGCCCTCAAACAGTTAGCCTTTCTTAACGCTGAACATCTCAAGGGCTTTTCTCCCAAAATGCTCAATCTCATTCACAAAACACTTTTTACGAGTTTGTCAATATTATACGCGCGATATTATACCGGTCGTTAGACGCAGAACACATAACAGTTCATGTGAGAATGCTATGACATTGTTTAGGCAAAACAGTATAGGATAGAGTCGCCTACGTGTCAAGCGGGGCGACTTGGATTTCCTTGGTGGGTATTAGTGCTAGGAAGCGGTTAAGGGAGATGGCCTGATAAAATCTTCTATCAGGCCATCTGATAAGGAAAAGATTCGTTACTATTCCTGATATTTAAATGAAATGTTTATCCTGGCCCTGAAACTCGTGATCTTACCATCCTCAATGGTCACATCCAGTTTTGTGATTTCCGCGATCCGTAGATCTCTGAGACTTTTTGAGGCTGTTTCCACGGCACCTTTTGTAGCCTCCTCCCATGAACTGGGACTCGTCCCAACAAGCTCGATAATCTTGTAAGTGCTTCCAGTAGTCATATCTACCTCCTCTCTTAGGTTAAGATTAAAAAAAACTACCGACGGATTCTACCTCGCCTCCTTCCCATCTCCATAGTGTGAACATGGTGATGTACTGATTAACAGGCTTTTTCACGTAGAGTATAAGAGAGGAATGGCTGAGAGTCAATTATAAAAGTTTCAGGTGTCAGGCGCCCTTTTGACTTGACCTTTCGCGGTAATTCTTATATTAGTACAGCCATATTGTAGCCACGTGTTAACTCGGCTTCACCTGATATTCGGTGACGAGGGTTTTCTTATGTTTTCTTTTCGGAAAAGTTCCCTGTTGTTAGCAAGAAGATTCGATGTCATAGCAGCTACCGCTATTTTTATTATGATGGCCCTTACC
>Ga0114919_10005203_pt1 | contig 10391 bp, 6 predicted proteins | sample BlataG_FD_88682 | JGI IMG/M metagenome (GOLD analysis project Ga0114919, IMG submission 88682) | Deep subsurface microbial communities from Black Sea to uncover new lineages of life (NeLLi) - Black_00105 metaG | ecosystem: Environmental > Aquatic > Marine > Oceanic > Sediment | place: Atlantic...
CTCACTCGCCCGGTTTCCCGGTATTGTCTTATTTGTCTGGTCACTTGAGGCCGGGAATAGCCGGTTACCTTCTTTAGGTACTTCTTGATTAACCCTTTTTCTTTTTTGCCCAAGTATAAATAATCAAACCTTTTCAGCGTCTCTTCTACCCATTGATAGGCCTCCTTCCGGGATCTCTTTTTAAATTCTATTACCTATGATTCTTTCAAAAACCTCTTTATTTCAACAATACTGCTTAATTTTGAGTCATTCATAGTTATTACCATAATATAGCTATTATGACTCTTACCTTTAGCCTGTCAAACCTTCTGTCTGTCAGGGACTGGTTTCAGGCTCATCTTCAGATTAGAAAAGAGTTGTAGGAATTGTGTGATTTTAGCCGTGGTATACGATGAGTTTTCTAAATTATGCAGAATATATAGAGGGAGCGAATCTTCATGTTTGACATACTGCAATTTCTCAAAATATGATAAAAGCGTAATAATTCTATTTCCTGCTATATTCTAATCATTTGAGAAGATATTGGGAACCTGGAATTATCAGACCCCTTATCAAAAGTTATAATAAGTTACCGAATTATTAAACTATCACAACCATATTCTTTACACTTAAAAAGTTCGAATCCTGTCCGGCTCCCCGGATAAGTTAATAGGCAGAACTTTTCGAATTGTCTTAATTCTTCCAAAATAGAAAGAAAAACAGGAATAAGAAAAAGAAAAAAACATATTTTGTATAATTGTTGATAGAAAAATTTATATTCTCTGTTTGTTTTATATTACCTACTAAATGGAAAATAATTACTTTTTTTCAATTATTAAGACTATTTTTTGTAAATTATTTCTCCAATCCCTTCAAGAGTTTTTATGCCTAATGCATGAAAATCATTATTTTTTATGTCAATTGCTACAGTAATCTTTTGTCTGGGGCATAAGAATTCATGTTTAATAAATAATCTAAAATGCCCATTTATATTGATTAATCCAATTTGAATATCATTTAGTTGAGAAGAACCGTTATTCAAAATAGTTAATAAAATATTATCTTTTTTCTGAGATAATTGCACTATTTTTATAGAAAATATTTTTACTTTTACTCCCCATCTAAGTTTTATAAGTTTATTAGGTAATAGTGAACCGATAAAACTATGAATATGGGGAGCTGCTAAAATTAAAGTAGCTCCATATTTATAAGCTACTTTTCTTAACCCTCTTGCGACAATTGCAGCCATTTCAGGATTAAGAGTTGAAACAAACTCATCTGCGATCCAAATTGGTTTTCCTGAGTCACAAAGCTTTGCTACTGCAAATCTATATCGTTGTCCATCGGATATTTGATTGGGTCGTTTTACATAAAGATGAGCTTCTGAAAGCCCCACTGAATTAAGTATCTCAATGGCTTCCTTGATATTCCCATCTTTTTTCACTTGATCAATTAAAGAACAAGAATTATCCCAATCAGTATTGAGAATTGCAACATTTTGTTTGTTATCATCAAGTATTTTCCCTGTAATTTCCATTTCTTTCTTAAGGATTGAGTGTTTTAAGGTCAGTAATCGAATGATTGTACTCTTCCCACTCCCAGAAGCCCCTGTTATTAACACTATATCGCCAGGCTCTATCTCCAAAGAAAACTTAGTAAAAATGGTGGAGAAAGCATGTTCTGCATCTACTCCGAAGACTTCCTTAACAATGTTAGTTCTCTCAGTGGAACCATTTTTTAATTTATATTTTACAGATACATTGTCAAATCTTATTGGTTTCTTTAATTTTGGAAACTTAGACAAAATTACTATTGGATGAAATGATTTTTTATAAAACCGATCAATTTTTTCTTTAAGATTTAGATCTAATGGAAAAACCAAATAAGGTTTCGGTTTTTGATTTCGCATAAATTCATAAGATTTGTAATTTGCTCTAGATTCAAAACTACCATTTCCATAATGTGGTATCACTGCTTTTTGAGGATACCCTAACGTATACCCTATCTTTATAAAACCTGCTTTTTCAAAAAACTTGTGGTATTCAATCATCGCCGCAATAACTTCCACCATGATAGGGCTATAATGATTAATATCCCAATACTCTTTTGCAAACTGAATTAAATGTTTAGCCATTAATACCCCTAGGTTTATTCCTCTAAACTCTGGATGTATAACAATCCTCGGAATTCTTGGAATACGGTTAATCAATTTACTTTTCATTTGGTCAGTAAAATTAGTTTCCAACAATTCAAAGCGAGGTTTGGCGACTGCTACTGTTGCTGAGAGAACACCAAATCCTACGATTCCGTATCCCTTTATCTCGACAAGTAAGACTGTTCTTCTACCTACTAATTTATTTAAGCCTTTTCCACGATAATGAAATCTTTCTAACTCTTTTACCTTTTCCCAGTCTTTTGAATTAGCCCTTTCTCGGAAAGTAACTTCAAATTTATGAGGATCTAAAAAAATCGTTTCTTTTGCACAATAAGGAGGGTGAATTTTAATTTTTTTAAATTCTCCGGTCGCTTTATCTCTGAAAGTTTTATTTATTTCTGCGAAGTTTGTAACCGAAGGTATGAATTCCAATACATCTCCCTTTTTTATATAGATATAAGGTCTTAATTTGATTTCATAACCATTCTGCAATTTTACTTGGGTAAAGTATCCACTGCTTTTAAGGCTTTCAATTTTTACTTTCATCGTAACTCCAATATCAAATATGCGATTCTTCCTTTACCATCCACATGATATCGAACACTTGAGGGATTAACATTTATCATCTCATTAAGAAATTCCTCGATATCCTTCCGAGTTACTAAGACATTTTCCTCAGATAGCAATTTTATGCAACTCCATTCAATAAGAGCGTCAATATCCGCCATTCCAGTAACTTTATCCCTCATTACTTTATAACCCCAAGTGAAGGTTTGCCTAAGTATTTCTTTATGCGCTTTGGGAGAATATCTAATCGAACCTAGGTTCAAAGCCTCAGCAATAAGGGAAAAGTACCCATCGTTTGAAAAGATTTCTTCCATTTTTCCAAAGTTTTTTAACTTTTTCAAAAGGATGATAAGTGGCAATACCCCATTATAAATAACTGGCCTGTAAATTTCTTCTTGGTTTTGCTTTTCTATAGACAAGAGTCCTAGATCGGATAATGCCTGAATATGAGGTTTTATCTTATGAGCAAGTGTACTCGAGTCATAGACATGTTCTTTACTTCTCATTCGTCTTTGCATTTCTTTAAGCATCTCTCTAATCTTAATTCTAGCTCTAAAATCAAGAGCTATATCCCTATAACCTTCGTAAATTTCTTCAAATATTTTCTGAATTTCCCCCTTCAGATAGGTATAAGGGATTTCTTTTTTAATTACAAAACTTCCGGATAACTTTAAAATTAAAGCCCCTTCAGTTTCTAAAAAATATCTAAGATAGGTTATTTTTTCTATTTTAGACAGTTTCCAATAGGTATTCTTATCATCTGAGCATTTACCTATATATTTTAGAACGGTTTTTATAACATGACCTTTCCAGCTCCAAATCATATTGTCTAATAAAAAACTAAAACCACGATTTTTCCCTGTAGCTGTTAGAACTATATACTTAGCAACTGATTTCTTGAAAAACTCTGCTAGCTTTTTCTCCACATTTTCGGGATACGAACTCTTATCAGGAGAAGTACATTTGGCAATAAGTATAGAATAATTTCCTGGTCTTAAAGCTTCTGTATGAGTTTTTATGATAAAACGCGGTAATATCAATATTCTATACCTCCGTGAACCGTTATTCTTGGTCTTACTTTTGCAACACAAATTCTATTTAACCCATCATTTGAAATAACAGCATATCCTATCGGTAAACTTCTGACCAATTGTTCGAAAACCCTTGTTGAAATCCTTTCCCGTCCAAATTCAAATGAATCGGGAAACCAAGTGTTAAGCATACCTTCAGCGGTAGAAATATCTTCTCTCATACTAATTGAATGTATGACCAATATATCTGCATTTCTACGAATAGAAGGATCCAGAGCCGATGGGTTTTGAGTAGCCATGACTACAGACAATCCTAAATTTCTTCCTTCATTTACATATTTTCTTAAAGGTTCTCCCGATGGACTTATACCCTTTGCTGGCATGTAGTTATGGGCTTCATCGATAATAATCCAACCACGTGGCAATCCCTTTTGGGCTTCTTGTTCATACTGCTTGTATTTCTCACATGCCCCTCTTGCTTTTTCCTCATCCCCTCTCTCTCTAAAAGATTCAAAACGCTTCTTATGAACTACACATAGTCTTTCAAATCTATCAGAAACACTTCGAAACTCCATTATCTTTTTCACCAATACCCCAACTAAAAGCGACCTTAAATTTTGGTCAATATCCCGGAGAAGTAGAATAGAGATTTGACCCGGAAGGAATATTTCCTTAATATCAACACCTGTTTTTGAAAAAACGGGTGTTCTTTTAATGGCTTTAAATCTTGCTTTTATTGCTCGTATTGTATCTTGATGATAACCTGTTTGGATCTCTTCGCAATTACTTAGGCAATTTAACAAGTCGCCCATAGAGTAATCTTGTTTTTTATCTATTCGCCTCCCGTTCGCATCTTCATAGCCCTCCAATACCACCTTTTCATAAAGGTCTGTAATAAGTTGACCCATTGGATCACTATATGTATCTACACCAAAGAGAGCAGCCCAATCTTTATCATTTAAATCTGCTGGTCTTATTGCAATCTCTCTTGATATACCTTCTGGAGGAGGAGTAGTTCCTCGAGGATATAAAAGAATAACATCAAATTCCTCTGATTTCAACATCCACCTTTTAAATTCCTCAATTTCTTTACTCCGTTCAATATAGACTTCTTCAACATTATGTGGAATAGTAATAAAAACATTCATTGTATCAAGCATGAGAATCGCTTGCTTTTTGCTTCCTTGCCTTATCCAATTATTTGAAGCAAGCCCCTCTATAATAACTCCTAATGTGTATGTTTTTCCAGATCTTCTCTTGCCCATCACATAGATAGCGTGAGCGCCTTCGCAATCAAGCCAAATATTTCTGCTTTTTCCATATTCCGCAACTTTACCCAAGAAGATGGATTCGACCTCAGTCTTGGTAATAAGCTGCCCTACGAGTATATTATCTACTTGGAATTGAAGTGCACTAAGGTTTTGTTGAAAAGTATACCCTGGTTCAATTCGAAAGATCAAGCTTGGGATAGGTTCTTTCATCCTAACCTCCTATAATTTCTCTTGTTATAACAGGTTTTTTCATTAAAAATGCCTTTCCTGCCGAGTCTGACATTCTTTGGGTTATCTCCCTGGGAGTCATAATGCCTTTCAAAGTTCCCTTTAAGGCTTCAATTGCATCGTTCGTAAAAGGAAATAAATCTATTTCCAAGGTTTCATCTATACTTTCTTTTAACTCATCAGTCTTCTGCTTGGCCTGTTCCTTATCCACCATGTAATTCAAAATTGACTTAATAAAGTTATCAATATCGGTTGGCGATATTTCAGAAATTTCAATAAGATTGTGAGAACCAATTCTTGAGATTATTGGCCCTGCTTCACCACGAAAGAGCTCTGGCAAATCTCTTGTATTTACAGCTGAACATCCCGTCAAAATGGCTATATCTCTTTGATTTTCATCCACCAACCTCCTAAAAGCTTCCTCGTAAGTAGACATCCCATACACATCTGTGACATATTGGAGTCTATCTATTTCATCCAGAACAAGAATCATTGTTTTATGGTAAACCCTTTTTATCACCCTTCCAATACATATAATAATCTCAGCCAACTTGGAAGGTATAGTATCAGTAAGAGACTGAGTTTGGCTTAACTCTGCTAAATCTCTGGAAGGAACACTTACACCAGATATATATCTCCAAAAGGAAAGTTCTTTATCTGGACGTGCCCCCAAAAGACTTGCAACAGCACGAGAAAGATCCTCATCAATTAAAATCTCTTTAAGTTTAGTGAGCAGTTCATCAAATCTAACTATACCTACACTTTCAATTAAATTCTTGAACAGCTCCACAACAAAATCTTGGCCCATGCTCGCTATAATCCCATCATGGTACAAGTGAAGGAAAGTAGAATTTTTAGGGACAGTTGGACACTCTACATACACAGGATAAATATCTAATAGCTTCTCCAACTTTTTACAAATGTGAAACAATGTATGGGTTTTACCTCCTCCATAACGTCCCCAAAAAAATCGCTTAGGTGGTCGCTCAGTAACTAAATTTACTTGCAACCCTTCAATTAGTTTTGGTATGTCTATCCCAGTTCTTTGAGCATAAAACTCAGCGTCACTTCTGGGGTTTAAGATAAAATTAGGCCTTTTCAACCCAAACCACTCGGCTATATTGTTAGACATGATTACACCTCCTCTAAGATTTGAGAATCTTGCCAAATCTCATGAAAATAAAGACTTAGCTTTCCTAAAATCTGGTTGTCATTTTCTATTTTTATTGCCAGCTCAATATTTCTACGGCCAGTGAGATTTTCCGATCCAAAGATGGCATAATGGCTTCCACCAGAAGGACCAGGCTCACTTATATATAGCTTTGCATGAAGTTTGCGATTAATTACAATCTCTGCACCTATCTGTTTTAATGCCCTAAGGGTTTCAATTGCTTTCCTGTCACGATATTGCTCAAGAGGTAATGTAATAATGAGAATTTGTAGATTTATATATCGTTTCGATGCAGTATATATAGCGTTTTTAATTTGTTCTATGTGATTCTCGTCCAATCGAATCCATGGAGAGCAAATGTAGATTCTTATAAAATCAGGCCTATTATAAAGACTACTAATAAAGTAATCAGTAATGTTTTCTGTAATAAGTTCATAAGGTCTAAGACTCGGATAAAGATAGGTTAATTGCTGGAATACTTCAGAGATTTCTTCATAGTCGTTAATAGCCCTTAAAAGTAAGGTGGCTTTCTTTCCTAAAGAGGATATATAGAATCCATCTGGACTTTCTATAAAAAGCCCTGAATTTGCCAACTCGGAGAACAAGTCATCAGATACACCCGTCTCCTTCATTAAACTGACCATCTCCACAGCATTTATAATATCACCTCTTTCATATGTTCTATTCATAAAGGAATAAGCGCTTTTTTGTCCAACTATTTCACTAATTAAAGGCATCTTATTACTCCTCAGGTAGATTTATGTCCTTTAAGACTACAGATACAAACTCTCGATCTATTGCTTTCATTTTATCATCTTCAATTAAGGGGTCTGCTTCTTGCAAAACAGTATTAAAAAAATGCATAATTGTTCGAGGTTTAGGTTCATCTTTCCGTTTACTCTTTTTTGCTCTATCTTCTATTATCTCTATAACTTTTTGAATTGCTTCCTTGTTAAAAGGAAAATATTCGTCTGAGGCAATTGAGGACGGGTTTCTGAAATGCATTAATATGCCTTCCACAAACTTAAAAGCTTCTTCCCTTGATAACGGCGGAAGTAATAAAGGTTTTTCTATCCCAATACGATCTTTTATCTCTGGGGATAACCATAATGGAAGTCTCCTTTCTTCTGGATAACCAGCGAAAGAGACTATAATAGATAGCCCATTTGGACATTTATTAAAAATGGAGTGCAAACAACCATTAATTTCTTCTATGGCAGGCTTTCTAAGTTTTTCTATTCTTTGATACTCGTCTATCATCCATAGCAATCTTTTAATTTCCCCTGAAAGTGCTCCTCCTGAATTTACAAGTCGGACTAGCCAGGATATTACTTTAACAGCATCTCCTGCCAATTGGATAGGTTTTACAACTCCTATCTTTCTGAGAATTTGTTTTTCTCGATATTCGGTTCGTAACCAACGAATAACTATTTCCTTCTGATCTGAACTCCCTTGATAAAGAAGCTTCAAGGCATTCGATAAATCTGGGAAATCAAAATCTAACTCCTTTTGTATTTTTTCCTTCTCCTGGCTTGTAAATACTTCTAGATAAGCATTGTTTACCATTTCTATATCAATCCCACTTATAAAATTTCTATAAATATCCAAGAAATTCTTTGTTGTTTTAGGAAATTCAATGTAAATAGGAATTATGTGTTTCTCAGTTTTGCATAAATATTCAATATGCCTAAGAGTGTGTGTTTTGCCGGCACCAAACCAAGCCCACATCAAGTGTATACTTGAACTTGACCTCCTTGAAAGATTACGTTGTAATATCTTAATATCAGAAATTAGTTGTGTTCTATCAGCAATAAAAGAATAAAAATTCTCATCTGGGACTATCCTAAAAGGCCAATCGATTAATTGTAGATGTGGGTATCTTATTTTCATTTACTACTCTCATTATTTTAGTTAATTTTTTTATCGTAAAATAAAAATAAAAAAACTGTTACATATTTCATTAAATAATTCACTTTTATCATAAAATCCCTAAACAATCTTCTATCAAATTATTAATACGACAAGTATCTTATAATTCCCTCTTTTTTAAATAAAAACTTTTCGGTATTTAGACTAAAGTGCTTGAATTGTAAGGTTCCCTCTGTTGGGCAGATTCTGGATTTTTTATTAGAAAAAAATTAGTAAAGGTGTAATAAAATTAAAAAATATGTATAATCCTTTAAATCAAAAATAATATGTTATTTTTATCCAATTAAAAAAGAATTGAAGAAATTCTATCCATAATTATATTTAATAATCTCCAGGACTAGCAATTAATCTTTATAAAATTTTCTTTTTTATATTTTCATTTATCATAAATGTTTATAAAATATATATCTAGAATCGATGTTTCGAAATCATCCCAGCTTAAAGAAGCGATACTAATATTTTTTATTTGATTTTATAAACATTAGTTATATATCTTTATACGACAAAGTTTTAAAAAACCCTCTTTTCTAAAAAAACATTTATAAGATAAGGGGACGTTTCGTTTGTCACATTTTAAGAATATATATTTACCTTATTGAATCGCCACTAGCGTTTAAAAGAATTGGTCTTTTTCAATTTTACTACATCTTAATACTAATACGACAAAAGGTTTAAAAAATCCTTCTTTTTTAAAAAAATAGTTGCGAGATGAGGTTGCCGCCTGTATAAATTTTAAAAGGCTTTCTTTTTTAAATTAAAATAAAAAGGGCGTTTTATTAAATATTAAAACTTGCTATCATCTTGACCTCAAAGGAAACGATTTTCACAATTTTTGCACGAGCCATGAAACTGAAAAAGTATATCAAACGCTAGAAGAAATAATTAGTAAATATCAATGTATTACAGGCATTGATTAATTTATGTGCTTCGTTATTATTTAATAGTTCTTTTTTGTATTGGTATGGAATAAGATTTTCTTTTAACGTTTCGCCTGTTTGCGAAGTGCAGAAGGCATTTGGGTGAACGAAGCGAACCGCAAACACGCTGTTATAGGCCGTCAGGCATCCTCCTTTTTCCATATTGCACCAAGATTATATTCTCTAGATAATGAGCCGGTAAAGATATTCGCTTGAGCTGCGCAGAGCCATCTTCATCGGTTAAAACCACAATCCCTGATACGTCCTTGGAAAATCCTTCCTCAAAATATTCCTTAAGTGTCCTCTCAAGATTTGTTCCCCCACCAATCTGGAATTCAATCTCACAAACTGCACCGGGAAGAGGATGTAGTCCACCAGAAAAGCCGAATACTCGATGCGGCTCTCCCTTTTTACTTACTATGGCAAGGACTTGACCCCATAACTTTTCTCTTTACCCATAACCTTTCTCTGTGGCGGGGTTACAAAATCCGTTGGCCCGCCGCCTTGACCGTAAATCCCCCGCGCTATTAACTATCATCTTTTCGCGCGTAGCCTCTGCTTCCCTCTTTTATCCGAATTTTTGGAGTTTACACATCAGAGTTCTCTATTCGATACCCAAGTCCAGCATGTGCGAGCAAAACACCATAACGTAACCCACGACGACTCACAGTAACCCCCTTGCAATTGTAAAGGTTCAATACATCATGAAATGTTAATACACCACCTAGTAGCGTCGCCTTATCCCCGTCAACCCCAATTCCTTTCACTATTTTTTCTTTTGACCTCTTGACTTCTTTATGTGTAGCTAAAACAGCTCTCCGAATTGTCTCGATGTCTATAAATTGTCCATGCACATTTTTTCTGGTTTTTTGGACTTGAGCATTTAAGCCTTCAGCCAACTTGGTGATTGCACTTCCAAGACCAAAAGTAGCAAAAGCTTTCTTCGCTATTAACTCTTTGAAAGGTGTATGTTTACTTATCTCCTTCTGAATCATTTTTTTTGCTTTTAAAAAACCTTCTTGCAGACTGTCGGCTTCTGCAAATTGTTTAGTCAAGCGAATAGTTCCAAGTGGAAATGAGCCCCTGCCTCGCACAACAATAATCCCATCATCATCAATGTAGCCATATGCAAGTTCGATGCTC
>Ga0114919_10005204_pt1 | contig 10390 bp, 23 predicted proteins | sample BlataG_FD_88682 | JGI IMG/M metagenome (GOLD analysis project Ga0114919, IMG submission 88682) | Deep subsurface microbial communities from Black Sea to uncover new lineages of life (NeLLi) - Black_00105 metaG | ecosystem: Environmental > Aquatic > Marine > Oceanic > Sediment | place: Atlantic...
ACCGAAAAGCTCAGGAAACCTGAACGAATCATTCCAGTCTTCACCTACTCGAATATGTTTCTCGTAAGCTCTGTACCACTTCTCTGTTAATGTAAATTTGTCTATCTCGTATTGCCAACTTTCCCAAGAAAGGTTCCAGCGTTCAGCAATATCAGCGGCGGTAACTCTTTGAAGATCTTTCTTTTTAACATTACCGACTTTTGGGCCTAGAGGATATGCCATGCGAGTAAAATTATAGCTAAAGTAGCTAGAATTGAGTTTTACTCTTATGGCCCTAGTATTGCCCGCATCTAATCTATATCACAAAATAACGATTAAGTAAAGCTGTTTATGGCCAATGCTTGATAACTACAAATGTTTTCTCTGCCACTTGTTGACGAGTAGACCAGAATTTCGGCTTACCATTTCTGATATCAAGCTTCTCAAACATGCAATTAGGATTCTCTTTACAGAATCTTATTAATGATTTCCATTCTGGTTCAATGTTGTGCATTAGGCTAATCCTTGGTTAGTCAATACTTCACGCATTTTTTCGACTACTCCAGCGATAGTCGCGTCTTCAACCTTAAGAATAATCGGCGCTTTCTCTGTGCCACACTCTGAACAGTTCTCTGTGATCTTCATGTAAATACCGCTAGGGTTTTGGTACCTTGCTTCCCATACTCCACCGTTATAAATAACTGAGAGCTGGAACGTTCCTGTGCTTGCACCCTTTTCCTTAAGGGTTTGAGGTAAACTTTTTAGATCTTCCATTGTACTTTGTTAGATGAATATTTAGAAACGATCGGGTTGTTGCCTGAGTATTTAGTCCTTACCGGCTTACTGTCAGTCACCAGATTACTATCTTTGATGCCTACAGCCATATATCTCATCGCATCACAGGCATGACTTGACCAGTCGTGACGCGGATTATCTTTGAACACTTTATGTAAATCATCGTACTCTTTGTGGTAATTCTCCAAAGCCTTAATCAGAAGATCTGTCTTGTCTTCATTGAACCATAAACGATTAAAGATTTTCCTGACTTCATTGATTCCGTTATTTACCCCTGCCATGCGAACAATACTAGTCTTAAATCCCGCCTCATCAAATTGTTTCTGAATTGTCCTTCTACTCTCCATCCTTTTGTGAGTAGCATCATGAGGCAAGTGCATCGTCCCATAACGATATCCACGCTTATCCAGCTCTAAAGCATAATAAGCCACATCTTCACCATTACTCTCTAAGAAATCTACGACCCTAATCTCTCTACCAATTTGCTGAGTAAAAACTATAGCTGTTGAATCATTCCTTCCCAAGTCCAACCAAAGATCTACCGGTACATGTCTCTCTATCGGAACATTACAAATCCTCCCTTCACTTCTAGCGCTTCTAACGTGTGAAGCATAATACGCCCCTAACGTGCCAATATCAAACGAACAATAATACTCTTGCTGAACCATCTCTTCCGTCATCCCTTCACGCCTCTCGGCTTCTATGTCTTCGCTCTCAAGGACTTTAGTGTCGTCGACAGACAAAACCTGGGTAAACCAGTTATCGTCGCTTTCAGCCATCTTAAATAAGTCGTACGCATGATTCTTCCCATTAGGCGTTGTATTAAATACTGCCCAACCTTTATTTACTCTCAAAATGGGCTTAACAACCTCCCATGCCATCGGATGTTGAAACGCGAACTCCGAAAACACGCAGCCCACTGGATTTGTTCCACGTACTGAGTTGTAATTATCAGTACCAATCACCTGAATAATAGAATCATTAAACAGCGTAATCTTCATCTCTTGCCCATTCTTCCCCTTTATCGCACCTTCTGGTACATGATCAATGAACTTGAATCCATCATTATTGATACCATCCCAAATAATCTTCTTTCCCTGCGTATAAGTTGGTAAGAAATAAAAATAAAGCCCAGGACGCTCACAGGCTTTCTTGATTATCATATTCCATAAAACCATATCTTTCCCAGCACGCCGATGCCACAATACAAAAGCTCTATCCATCCCGCTGTCAATCGCGTCCATCAGTGGAAGTTGGTATTGTCTCGGAGTAAAATTTAGCGGAACCTGCATAGTTTGTTATTTTTACAATAAATTCTTTACCATCTTCATTAGCTAACTCTGTTCTAGCAAGTTTCGGGATAAAGTATTCAGAAAACTTGAGCATAAAGTCTAAGGCTTTATCAGGGTCCTTTGCTGCCACTTTATCCATCCACTCATCTAGCAGACCAATCCTCCCCTCAACAAAATTTCTGAACGCTATTCTAGTATCAGTGGTGACTGCATTAGGAACCCCCTTGGGCCTTCCTTTCGCAAACTTATTGCCTTTTGGTGCTGCCATATAAAGTTAATATAAGTTAACTAAAGTTATTTTTACTTGATCTACTAGCCATTTAGACAATTATTTCGTTAATTGCTTTTACAGCGTAGGGTAGTTTAGTTATCTCAGATCTGCTAAGTAATCTTTCTTTTACTTTTTGTGGAGATAATCCTGCTAGAGTAGGACGTTCTTGTACAATGGCTCTTCTAGCGTGAGAATCTTTTACCTCTTTGAACACTTCTGGTAGAACGGTATCAAGATAATCTTTATCAGCTTTTGGTTTCTCAACCTTACTTACTTGGAACCCAGTAGGATCTCCTATTTCTACGGATTCTGCTGGTTCTTCTCCTAGAGATTCTTGAGCAACCTTACAGAACCGGTAATGACTTTTAAGTCCAGCTAAGGACTTTGTTTCTTTACCGCAATATTCGCATTCTTCCATGTTATTTTTTGTTAGATGATTTCTTTTCAGGCTTAACTATCGCTAGTTTAACTTCTCCAACCTGAAACTTTACTTTAAGGCCAGCTTTTTCAATTTCCTTGATCGTAGCAGCTAGTAGCTTAGATGCTTCTTCTTGAGTCATGGTGATTTATTTTAACTACTTTAATCCAGAATTAGAACCGTGTTCTTTCTGGTGTTTAATTTCTTTCTGTATCTCCTTGGCCATATGAGGATCACTGGTTAACGCTTGTCGCTCTTTTAGCATCCCAATGTATTCGTCTTTAGGGACAGGAGTATTGTAGTCTATTTCTCCAATATTCTGATGATCTTTGGCTACCCTTGTAGCTATTTCGTGTTTAGCCATATCCCTGTCGTACTGGACATGCATCTTCCTGTTACTGTTTTTACTGATATGAACCATTTATTTATTTATTGGCACTTCTTTCATGTCTAATATGAAGTTAACGCTCCCCGTCATGAGATCGTCGAACATCTCTCTTGCTATCTTGCAATCCTCTAGGGTTAGATCTCCCTCTAGACTTATCGTGTCCCTTATTGTGTCTAACACTATTATCATCCCAAGTATTGTAAGTGAAACTTTTGTATTCCTCCTCCAGTTCTTGAAAAGTTGAAAACTTCTTCATTGCACTAACGAACGTATCACATTTGTGGCTACTTGTAAAGTTTAGGTAAAAAAAGAAAGGGATGCCCGAAGACATCCCTACTCTCCCTCATTCCTAATGAAAAAACATTAGTGCCCCCTTTGTAGCATAAATCATCATTTCTGTAAAGATTGCTTGAATCTTTTAATTATATTTTTTCTGTGGCCAGCCAAACCTCTCCGCCATCTCCCCCTTCATCTTTTCGAGAGTCTCCTTCCTGACTGGGCTCGCAGGAGGAAGGGCTGGCAGGTTTCCGTCCACCCCCTTGCCACGAGACGGACTAATGCGCTCGACGTAAGATATTGCCCGGGTCTCGTAAATGGAGTCGCCGATCCTTATGCAATCGACCTTGCTATTCTTGGCCTCCACTATCTGCTCGCCAACCTTATCTGATACGGTAAGCTTATGCTTATCCCAAAACTTAACTAAATACGTCATGTTTGTATGGTTACTGTGTTGTTTTTTGGCTCTCTAAATCCCTTAATGTTATTGTAAACGTACTTGATCTTGTTGCAATTCTTCGCCATAAACGCGTCGTCGAGCAGGAAATCCAGCCGCCGGCGGAACTCTTCTGGGCCAATCTTCTGCATTAGGCTGATACAGTGGCGAGCTATGTTCCGTTCTATCCTAGAGTCAACAAAACTATCCACCCCTACATGCTTCTTCAAGGCTTCTAGCATCTGACTTATTTCTGGGTTACGATAATCAACCTTGGTTGTAGATACTTTAGTATCTATTTCTTTTGTAGTTTTCTTTTGTATAGTTTCTTTTGTGAGTAAACGATTGTTAACTACCTCCATTTCTATTTGTTTACTAGTTGATTTCTGTTTGTTAACTAGTTTACGTTTGTTAACTACCCACCCCGAATAGTCCTTATTGAAGCGGTATAACGTCATGCCTGGTTTACAATTGTTAACTAGTAAACGTTTGTTAACTAGCGAGGTGATCGCCTTCCACACTGCGGGTCTACTTTTGCCGGTCATTTTCTCGAACTGCGTATAGCTAATCCAGTCCTCTTTTTTTCTAAAACCGTACGTTTTTCTAATGACAATGGTTATAACCTCCCACTCGGTCCCATTGAGCCCCGCAAGCCACAATGCGTCCCATATTTCATTAGCTATACCAGTATAGCCGTTTTCTTTTTGTGGATTTGCCATAATTGATTATAAACAAACAGCCACCCTCGCAGAAGCAATCACGCAACAAGCGAGGAGGGCTGCCCACCTATAATCGTCGTTCAAATTTGAATTTCATGTTGCGTGATTAAATTACGCATACACCTAAGCACGCATAATCACGAAAGTCAAGACCTGATATTATATTGGTCCTTAAACTTCCTGTGCTTCTTTAAATAGTTGAATAAAACATCGTTCACTAAATCCAGAAACTCGTAGTCGTCATGAAACTCGCCAAGAGCTGCAAGGATCTCTCTTTTAGACAAAGCCCGACGTTTACTTTCCTGTTCGTCCATTATGCTAATTTAGAATCTACCCAAGAACTACCCTTGGGCTCTTCCCTGGTAGACCTAAACGTCCCCTGGTACTCCCACTGGATCAGCCCCCTAATGTAATCACTCATCCCAACACCCTGCTCCTTGGCTAGCTCAACCAGAATCTTCTTGAGATAGGTCGGCATCTTGATGGTGATAGTCGTGTTGCTTAAATCTTTCATACCAGTATTATAGTAAATACCAGAGTAAAGTCAAGCCGTTGTTAACTTTACCCTTGCATTCTGTATTGATCTTATATATAATTACTACAGAAGCAGTATTATTAACCTCATTAATATGCAGCAAACACTATTTGAAGAGAAGCGAGAAGGTTTCAAAAAACAACTAGGCACACTCGAGTCTATTATAAGAATTATCTTTGATGAAGAGCCTAAGTTAAAGAATATAAAGAGGGAGAATGAGCTTGTTAGGTTTATCTGGGAAGTTTACGGAGACTACTCTCACGGAAGCATTGGGCGTACTGCTAGAAAGATAAGGGCTGAAGGAGTTGACACAAAAGAAAATCAGTTCGAGAGAGCTAATGCAGAAGTAGCATATAGAGAGTATTTTACTAATTAACCAAACCATATGGCTGAGTCAAAGAAAAGGTACATCAACGCAGAGATAGGAGAGGAGCTCTGGAAGAAGATGGACGAAGAGGTGGAGAAGTCCCCTTACGAGACTAAGGCTGGCATTATAAGAGCTGCGCTAAACCAGTATTTTAATTAATATTTAACCCCCTCATTATGACTGAACAAGAATTAGCCTGGTTATACGGAGAACCTGTTGACCCGTATGATGAAGTTGCAGCTGAAAACTGCGAACCGTTATTATTTAACCATCTACAATGAAAAGCTTTGAAGATTTCTTACAAGATAAACACGCTGACCAATATTGCGGCCTAGATGATGACATGGGAGACGACTTTTGCGAGTGGGTGTGCAACCTAGACAATGAAGAGCTGATTGAGTTCGGAGAAGAGGCTGTTAAAATCTTGCTAACCCAATCAAAATGAAAGAATTAAACTGGTGTTTCAATCTTTGCTTCTTCGCTGGAGTTATTGAGATATGGTGGATAGCTAACAACGCATGGACTAGCTTAGCGCTTATCATTCTCATCGTCCTGGGAAGCCTTATGTACGTAATTGATCGTGTACGCAAGATAGAGGAGAAATTATATCTTAACTAAATAAAATGAAAGAACTAAAAATCCCCAGTAAGTCTCTTAAACAGCAACAGGCAGAAGTAGACGAGATGATGTCTAAGCTGATTAAAGAGCAGTCTCGTGTCCACAGACTGCCAATCGAAAAAGAATCAATTAACCCATTTTACAAATGAAAAAATTTATACTTGGAGTATTTTTTGGGGCACTAGTGTCGGTTACCACAACGGTGATTGCCGGCTCTGTCGTGTCTTTCCCCGACGTGTCCACAGACGACTGGTTCTATGACGACGTAAACAGTATGGTTGAGTGGGGAGTTATTACTGGTCACGACGACGGAACGTTTAAGCCCGAGGACGGTGTTAATAGGGCTGAGTTGTCTGCAATGTGGAACAGGTACGAGGACCACCTGGAAGAGAAGTTCGCCTTAAAGGGCGAGGAGTCCCCTTCCGCACCTCCTGTTGATATAGGTGTTAGTCCCGATCTTGAAGACAGGGTCGTTGAGCTTGAGAAGGTGTCGTTTGGCGACGCAAATAATGACTCAATGTTCTTGGTGTTAATGGACAATATTGGTTTGATACAGGACTATTCTGTAGACAGAGACAACGCCTTGGCCCAGTCAATTATTGACTCTCAAACCCTTCTTACTGATTTTGTTATGGAGTCAATAGACGCACACATCCTTAATTCTGGATATTATCCAGCGTATTATTACGAGGAGCCAACTACGTATGTTGTTGAAGATGAGCCATCAGGCACCATAGACTGCTCTGATTTAAAGTCCCAGGGCTATGCTGCCGGGTATCAAGACTCAAGCGTCTGGACCGACTACTTGGCGTCCGTTGGTTGCTAACCCCTTTGTAATTTAAACTAAAAACAATGGAATATTTTAAAGTCAAATCAATCCTCCAATCTTCTGGAGCTGCGTGTAAAATTCAGATAATCAAATATCACGGAATGAAAGAAGGCAAGTATGGAGAACAGTACGAATACGATATTAAGTGTGACGGTAACGACATGAAGTGGTTTGCGTCAAAATACCAACAGGCGAAGATTAAGGAGACAGGCAAGGTTAACTTCATGATCCAAAGATGGGATCAGGCCGGCAAGACAGGTTTCAATTTCTTGCCAGAAGGAGATGTCCAGGTTCTACCACAAAACGTCTCCTCTCAACCCTCTCACTCAGAACAGAAGGACGACTTCCAAGAAAAGATATCTCGTGGAGCCTCTCTTAATCTTGCGGCCGATTACATGATCTACAGACTTAACGGAGGAACTCACTCAGTCCACAAGTGGTGGAAGGAGCTAATATCAATCGCAGAGTCCATTACGGGCCCTCAGGGCGACTTTGTGTTAAAAAGGGACCCACAGAAACCCGTTGAGGAAGATAAGGTGCCTGAAACAGCAATCGGTGACCCCACAGGATGCACAGAAGATCCAGAAGCACAAGGATATGACCCTACAGAGGATTTACCATTTTAATCAATCACTATGTTTAATCTATTTTTAGTTGCTATGGGGGCCGTGGTCACAGCGTTGATTTTGATCTACGGGCAAGCCTCCACATTCATGGACTTCATGACTGGAGCAATGATTGTTGTCTTGTTGTGGGTTATGGTTATCGCAACAATAATTGAGCGCCATGAGTAGAAATACCGGTGGCATTACAGGAGAAAATCAAGACTGGATTTACCAGCAACTACTAAAGTGGCGAACAATCGCCGCAAAACAAGCAATATTAATTGACCTCTTATATGGATCTCGTACAAATACAAATGGAGATAGAGAAACTACTGAGTCAAGTGGACCCAATAACTGAAGCTTACCACGAGGCCAAGACGATATTTGAAAACTTAGACAAGTACAGCAAGCCTCTACTAGCCCAGATTGGTACAAACGAAGAAGGTAGCGAAGCTGAAAGAAACCGAAGAGCCATGGCTCACGACAAATACCAATCACACGTAATGGCTGTCCGAATAGCCCGTAAAGAATATAACCGAGCCTGGGCACTACTCGAAAGCCTGAACATTAAAACCAAGCTGCTCCAATCACTAAACAAGAACTATTCTTGACAGCACTAAAGAACTATGTTAACATATAACTAATATTATTTAACCCTCATTCCTATGCTTACAGTAGTATTAGCGGCACTAGCCACGGGCCTATTTATGGCCTTCGGTATTGCTGCGGTTCTAGAGAAGGCTCCAGGTAGGTTGCTGAGTGTGTTTATCATACTCATGGCTGTTTGGGTCTTTGGCAGTGCGGTAGCTGCCTATTTTTTCCACTAACCACAATGATATGATAGAAGAATTCACTCCTGAAGAGCTTTCTTCCGAGGTGGGAATTCACCACCGCGGACTTGATAGATCCCGTTCGCGTAAGGAACTCTGGTCTATCTCCTGGTGAGATTTCTAACATCATAGTGGACAAGCTCATTGATACGGTACGACCAGAGGAAAAATAAATATCAATTAATCTCATTCCTATGTCTAAATTTAAGAAGCCCCTAATATACGGGGGTGCAATAATCCTGCTACTAGCAGTAGCGTTACAGTTTAAAAGTTCAGCAGCCACACCGAAAGCTTACGATGATTACGTGGCTCAAGTTACAGAAACAGAAAGACTTAGAATAGAATACGAAGAATCTAAGCTTAAGCTCTGTGAGGCAGAGACGGACCTTGCCACAGCGAAGGTTAAAGACTACTACAATGAACACCGAGAATTAGCACCTGACGAGAGTTTAAATGTCTTAGTTGGCAAAACAGTCGACCCTTGCGCTAAAGCGTCTGAGAAGGGCAATTTCGAGCCAGCAGGTGGTGGCATACCGGCTTTCCTAGAAAAGAACGCACATCCTGACCTCAAAGATAAGGCAGATTTGTTTATTAGTATCGGAGAGGAGTATAATGTTAAACCAGAGGTGATCGTAGCGATCGCTACTGCGGATTCAAACTTGGGAATTAACCTGAGAACGGAGTACAATCTCGGGAATGTGCATAACACAGCGACAACTAGCCGGTCTTACGATAGCTGGGAAGAGGGCATTACAGCTATTGCACAGACTTTGAATAACCAATATCTCGGTACGCACACCACCATTGGGCAGTTATCAGCTGGTGGTGGCGGAACCGGGAAACTATATGCCACTAGCGAATACAACTGGAATAAGAACGTTTTAGCTGCACTGAGAGACATGTTCCAAGATGCAAGTATTGATGAATCGTTTGAATTTAGAACAAAATAACTAAACATAATAATGGGACATATACTTATAGAAAAATCATGCTCTGTATGTAACCGTGTCTTCGGTTCATATAATGGCACAGAAAAACAATGTTCGAAGAAATGCAAGTGTGTACACAAACGCATTTTGCAAAGAAAGAACGACAGGGCCGCGCTAGATAGGAGGAATAGAAAGGCGCACAAAAAGGAAACATACTTTTCTAGGCAAAAACATAAATATGGGGATAAAATTGTTGACTACAACAACTCTCCTAGCGGAAAAGCGTATGTAGGGCTTAGCAAGCTTCCTCTCATGCCGAATGATAACGGGATTGGATTTAAGGGTGTATTGCTGCAAAGCGAGAATAGGGACTTGGTTCAGTGCAGCGAATGTGGTCGGTGGTTCAAGTGTTTATCAAGCACTCACTTAGCGACACACGGCTTAACAAGACAATTGTATAGGGAAAAATATGGATTAAACAAAAGAGAGAGCCTAATTTCCGACACCCTATCCCGTTATTATTCCGACAAGATCACGCATCAGCCAATTATGGTCGAAAATTATACGTCAGGAAAGTATATTGAAAAGGCACACAAGGCATGGAGAAAGGTGTCAAGGGAGAGCATTAACCTCACGCCCCAAAAAGCAAACCTTATGGGTACTTGTCCACTTCAAATGGAACAGGGGTTAATAGAGTACATAAATCGTTTCCATCGAATACCTCACTCTACGGGCGGAAAAAGAGGATTCAGAGTCAACTTATACAAAGATAGGTTTGGGTCAATGAACAATGCTCTTGCTCACTACGGTTTGCCTACGAGACACAGAACGGGTAACAAAACTCAATACATATTTCCTGACAAGCAATATTACTTCGTTGACAATACAGGAAGGGGATACGAAACGCTTTATCAGGTTATGCTTAAAAAATGTCCTATATTAACAAATTAACTAACCCCAATAACTATGAGCGCACCAACACCAGAAGCAGAAACATATGACTATATGATAGACTCCGTAGAAGAATACTGTCGTGACTGGACAGGAGAACCACAAGACGCACCCTACTTCTATGAGATGATTAAAGATCCTAAGAAAAGAAA
>Ga0114919_10005205_pt1 | contig 10389 bp, 7 predicted proteins | sample BlataG_FD_88682 | JGI IMG/M metagenome (GOLD analysis project Ga0114919, IMG submission 88682) | Deep subsurface microbial communities from Black Sea to uncover new lineages of life (NeLLi) - Black_00105 metaG | ecosystem: Environmental > Aquatic > Marine > Oceanic > Sediment | place: Atlantic...
GGAGAGAAAGCTGGCCACTCACGCCAAGAAACAGAAGATGGAGGGGAGCGACTTCTCCTACGAAGACATGGGAGCGGGAGATGCCTTCATCGACGAGTTCGACTCCCGGCTTGTGGGGGAAGAAAAAAAGGAGGGACGGCGCTGCTATAAGCTTGAGCTGAAGCGCAAGCCCAAAAGCACCTCCGGCTATTCGAGACTGCTGATGTGGGTGGATAAGGAGAGCTTCGTCCCGCTGGTAATGGATTACTATCACGATAACGATTCCACCTTGCTGGAGAAAGAGCTGGTGCTGAGCGACATCAAGTCAATCGACGGAATACCAACACCCATGCGGATGGTGATGTTCAACAAACTGGACCGGACCCAAACCAGCACGGAAATGGTGGAGGTGAGCTACAAGGTGGACTTGGACGATGATCTTTTTACCGAAAGGGGAATGAAGAAATGAAAAAGTTCCTCTGCGCAACTGTTCTTTCTTTTTTGCTAATCCCCCCAGCGGCTGCTCAAGACCTGGACATCTTTGGATATTTTGAGCCGCAATTCAATCTGATATCTCAAGACGATGACTCCTATCAACTCCAGTCCAACAAGGTGCGGGTGGATCTGAAAAGCTACATTGACGAAAACATAGAGTTCGGGGCGAACTTCGACTGGATAGTCTACCACGGAAAGCGCGACTGGAATTACTGGGATTTCATTCCGGAAAGGGTTGCCTCTCTGTACAATCCTCTGAGGAGGTGGCGCTACCGCTTCAGCTTTGACGACCGCACCTTTCTGGACAACGCCTACCTGCGCCTTTCTTTTCCTTCCTTTGACCTGATGGTGGGGAAGCAACAGATATCGCTGGGCACCGGTTACGCCTGGAACCCCACCGACGTCTTTAACGTCAAGGACTTGACCGATCCGACGTACGAGCAGCCCGGCCACAACGCCATCCGCATAGATTGGCCGTTGAGAGACGGCTTCGGTCTTATGGCCCTGTATTCGCCCGAATCGAACTGGGAGACGTCGGGCAAACTCCTGCGCTTGAAAGGACGCTGGCGGCATTTCGACTTCTCGGTCATCGGGACGGAGACGGAGTGGGGCGTAACCGACTACGAACACGCCTTCTTCAATCTTTTCACCTCTCACCAGCGCCGGTTGCTTGGCGGCGACTTCGCCGGAGAGCTCCTCGGACTGGGCGCGTGGGGAGAGGCTGCCTATAATTTTGTTGGGGATTTCGAGGATTTCTGGGAACTGTTGATTGGCGGCGATTATACGTTTGATTCACAGCTTTATCTTATGCTCGAGTTTTACCACCACTCACTTGGCAAATCCGATTACAGGGATTACGATCTGAATGACTGGCTCCGCTTTTTCTATCAGGAGCAGAAGAGCCTTACCCGGGATCAAGTCTACTGCCTGATCCAGTATCCACTAACTGACTTAATCAAGATTGGCGGATCAACGCTCCTCAGCCTCTCGGACGGCAGCATTGCTCTTGTGCCTACGCTTCTTTACAGCTTTCACGAAAATATCGAATTCACCTTGATCGGGAACGTCAACGTCGGCCAGGAGGGCAAGGCTTACGGCAGCAGCCAGGGATCTGGTCTGCTCTTGCGCAGCCGGGTTTATTTCTGATTCTGAAGAGGAAGAGCGGGATCAAACTGGCAGGGACAGGATGATTCTCGCCAAGCAAAGCAAAAGGAATAAAAAATGAGAGACAAACTCCTTGCATCATGGGGAAGATTTGCGGCGACCAAACCAGGATGGGTGGCAGCCGCAATGCTCGTCCTGGTCGTTCTTGCCGCAATTTCAGCGAGCAGGCTGACGGTGACCATGCGTTGGTCGGACCTGCTTCCCCTCGAAGACCCCATGGTGCAGGAATTCGACAGGATCATCGAGGAGTACACCAACGCCTCCAACTCCATCATCCTGGTGCAGGGGCCGGAGCACCGGATCAAGGAGTTTGCAGAGGCCATCGTGCCGGAGGTGGAAAGCCTCACCGAATATGTCGAGCGGGTGCACTACAAGATCGACGAGGAGTTCCTGCGGCGCCACGCTTTCATGCTGGCCAAGGCAAAGGACTTGAAGAAGACAGTTGGAGTCTTCTCCGACTTGAATCTAACTTCCCTGTTGACTCACATCAACGATAATTTCGAAGAGACCTACATAGCCGACGAAGAGGCGCTCTCCACCAAGGAGAAGGAGGATGAGGCGGTTCGCTACCTGGACGGACTCCAATTCTGGCTGCAGGCGATGGACCGATACATAAGCGACCCGCACGGCACAACGAGGGCGCTGGCCGACTCCGCCGTCGACCGTTTCTTAATCGGCGATCCTTACTTCATTTCGCAGGATAAGAACGTCCTGCTGATCATGGTGGAGCCCACCTTCTCCATAATGGACATTGAAGTGGCGGTAGCCTCTACGGATTCGATACAGGCCATCCTGGACAGAACGCTATCGGAGTTTCCGGAGGTTCAAGCCGGGCTCACCGGCAACATCCCCCTGCAGCGGGACGAGATGGTCTACTCCATGAAAGACCTGAAGACGACCTCTGTGGTGGCGCTGGTCTTGGTATTGCTGTTTTTCATCCTCTCTTTCCGCATGTGGACCGCTCCCCTGCTGGCCGGTGTCAACCTCATCCTGGCCATCATCATAGCCGCCGGGATAGGCGCTCTTTTCCTGGAGAGTCTCAATATGATGACCTCGATGTTCGCGGTGATTCTGATCGGCCTGGGCATCGATTATTCCATTCACATCATCTCCGTCTATAACGAGCGCAGGGTCATGGGGGAAGATCCACCTATTGCCGTGCAGCAAACCCTGCTGCGTTCAGGTGCAGGCATTATCACGGGGGGCATCACCACCTCGGCGGCATTTTTTACCCTGATGATCGCCAGTTCCCGCGGCATCAAGGAGATGGGTCTGATACTGGGCCTGGGCATCCTCAGCGCCATGATCACCACCTTAGCCGCCCTGCCGGCGTTCCTGGTGCTAAGAGAGAGGATCTTGGGCAGAATCCGCCATAAACCGCCACGCCCGGTAAATGTTGAGTTCAAAGTGCTGGAGAGATTTGGCGAGCTACAGGTTCGCAAGCCCGTATTGTTCTTAATCGTCGGAATACTGCTGACAGGATTCTTCGTCTACCAAGCGCTGCATTCGAAGTATGATTACAATTATCTGAACATGGAACCTAAAGGGCTAGCTTCCGTCGAACTGCAGGACGTCATGATCGAGGCTTTCGATCTTAGCCCCGACTTCGCCATGATGACAACCTCATCCATAGAGGAGTCGAGGGAGATCGCTGAGAAGGCAAAGAAGGTTGCGTCCATTAGCTTAGTCGAGAGCATATCCGAGTACGTCCCCTCGGAGTCTCAGCAGCGGGAAAGGCGATTCTATTTGGAAGAGATTCGGCGTTATCTTGAGACAAACACCGCCAAACGTGATCTCTCCGAAAATAATCTCTCGGAGTTGACGGAGCAGTTGGAGAGATTGGACATGAACATCTACGAGCTGGCCCAGTTGTCCTTCACCGGCGGCCAGGACAAGGTTGACGACAAGTGCAAGCAGATAGTCGGCGATCCCGAGAATCCGGATGATAGAAGCTCGATTCTCCAACTGGTAGACAAGCTCAGAGATGAGCCTGAGTCTGCCATCAGCGGGTTAAACCTATTTCAGGAGCAGTACAGACAGCCCTTGAGAGAGAAGGCTTACCAGATGGCGAATCCTAAAGCCATCGCTCTGGAGACGCTGCCCCAGACGATCAAGCAGCGATTTATGAACGAGGCCGGTGACAGGTTCTTGGTCACCATGTATCCTAAGGAGATGGTGTGGGATTTCGAGTTTCTGCGCGTATTCACCACACAGCTGGAGCGCATCGATCCAAGGATATCCGGAACGCCTCCCCTCATGCTACGCCTTATCGACTACGTGGCAAGGGACGGACTCCGCGCTACCCTGTTGACCATTCTGGTAGTCCTCTTGTTCCTTTGACTCTATTTCCGCAGCCTGAAGTTGGCCCTCATGGCGATGATACCTCTCGTCGCCGGCGGCTTCTGGATGGTCGGCATGATGAAGACATTCGGCATGATGTTCACCATGGTCAACCTGATGGGCATTCCCATGATCGTAGGCATAGGCATCGATGACGGGGTTCACCTTCTGCATCGCTACCGGATTGAAGGATTCACCAAAACCCCTATAGTTCTGAAAAGCACCGGAAAAGCCATAATGATCACCTCGTTGACCACCATGGCGGGGTTCGGCTCCCTTATGCTGGCTGAATACCGTGGTTTTGTCAGCCTGGGTGCTCTTTTGGTGCTGGGGGTTTTCGCCTGCTTTATCACCACCGTGCTATTGCTGCCCGCAATAATCGGAATCATGACTCGTCGCGGCAAGTCGTGAATTCCGGTGGGGGCAGGTGTGGTTCCCTCTCCCCAAAGAGGCTGTGTCGCAACCTTCAAAAACGTACAGTTGTCATTCTGAGCGAAGCGAAGAATCTAATAATTCCAATAAATTACAAAATCGAGATTCTTCCCCGTACGGGTCAGAATAACATCATGACACACCCTCAAAGAGGAGAGGGAACTTCTGCAGGCATCGGGATTGTATCCCGGTGTGCGTTCGGGATGCAGTCCCGAACACCTCCGTGAACCATACAAAGCGAACTTCTCTCTTCTCTCGAACAAAAAGATGTGAATGTCTGGTAAAAACGCTTGCGTGGCACAAGGAAACTTGGTTATTTAAGGCTAAACAAAAGGGCATGACAGAATAGTCGTCCGATCATTGGGGAGGGTAAGATGAACATTTTCATTACCGGAGCTACCGGCTTCATCGGAAGTCACCTGGTGAAACGGCTGGCCGACACAGAGCACATACTTGTCTGTTTGGCCAGACCAACCAGTGACGTTAGTGAACTTGAAAAGCAGGGCGTCACCATAATCAAGGGCGATGTGACCGACAAAGATTCGCTGATCGAGGGTATGAAAGGTTGCCAGTGGGTGATCAACTTAGCCAACCTCTACTCTTTCTGGGAGCCTGACAAAAGCATCTTTTCGGACATCAACATTGCGGGGACGCGCAATGTGATGGAGTGCGCGCTGGAAACGGGCATGACCAAGGTCGTGCACATAAGCACCGTGGGGATTTACGGCAAGCCGGCGGAGTGTCCTTTCTGCGAGGACAACCCGGTCGGGCCGGAGCGGTTCAGTGAGTATTTCCGAACCAAGTATGAGGGTGATCTGATCGCCTGGGAGCTGCACCAGAAAAAGGGACTCCCCTTGCTTATGATATATCCTACGGCGGTCTTGGGTCCGGGTCATCCCAAGGCCTCCGGCCGGTATATCCAGGATCTAATTCATCGTCGTTTGCCAGCTAGAGTTCTCGAGGGCAGCGTCTTCACGTTCGTACACGTGCGGGACGTTGCCGAGGCCATTGTCAAAGCGGCGGAGAAGGAAAACAACATCGGCGAGAAATACCTGGTGGGTAAACACCAACTGCCCTGGAGAGAGATCAACCGGATGGTCAGCGAAATCTCCGGAGTCCGACTGCCGAAGATGCGTCTTCCCGACTTTCTGACCATGTTCAACGCCAGGTTCCTGACACTGGTGGCTAACGTGATAAAGAAGCCCCCCTTGTGGGGCATGGCTATCGACCAGATCAGGACCATGAAAGAGGGCGTTATAGTCGATGGGAGCAAGGCGGAAAGAGAACTGGGAATGAGCTATACACCCGTCCGCGTGGCCCTGGAAGAGGCTATCGCATCGTATCGCGTGTAGAAGCGGCGATTCAAGTGGAAGGTGCCGCCAGAGGCGGGGAATAGGTTTGCGGGTTCGTAGTTGCTCGATTCATCGAGCTGAAAAGTGGCCCAATGAATTGGGCAACTACGAAAACCACCCGGTTCTAAACTGATCAGGATAGTATCCCGGTCAGGATTCGAGATGCAATCCCGAACGCCTCTTTATTGATCCATCAGCGCGCCAGGTGAAAAATTTCACAAAATCCTCTTGCGAAAGCGTTTGAGTTTTGCTATATTCTGAAGGTCGCAGAACTTTCTGAAAGAGGACTATCAATATGGAAATCGATTTAAAATACGGCAAGTCACACAAGCAGCTGAAGCTGGACGACAGGAACATAATCGGGATTTTGAAACTCAAGGAGTCTTCCGGCATCCCTGACGTCATCGCGGCGGAAAAGGAGGCTCTAACTAATCCCATTGGATCGAAGAAACTCTCAGAGATCGCCAAAGGCAAAAAGACAGCCTGCATCGTCGTCTCCGACTACACCCGCGGTTGTCCCTACAGTAGACCGAATTTCAATCTGCTTCTCCCCCTCATCGACGAGCTGCATGTTGCTGGAATCAAAGACGAAGACATCAAGTTCCTGGTTGGAACCGGAGCACATCGAGTTCACACCAAGCAGGAGGATATCGACAACTTCGGCCAGGAGATTGTGAACAAGTACCAGGTCATCAGCCACGACTGCGACAAGAACAACGTCTCGTTAGGGAATCTCTCCACCGGAAACGAGCTTTTGATCGACAAGGTCTGGGTGGATGCGGATGTGAAGGTGATGACCGGATTGATCACCACCCATTATTTCGGCGGCTTCTCGGGCGGAAGAAAGGGAATACTCCCCGGAATCGTCGCCCGCGAGACCATCCGCAAGAACCACGCCATGATAGTCGATCCCGAAGTGGATATCGCCAAGACCAAAGGAAATCCCATTTCCGATGAGATGGACGAAGCTGCCCGGAAAGCGGGCGTGGACTTCATCTTGAACGTGGTGATAAACGACAAGAAGGAGATCGTGTCGATCGTTGCAGGCGATTTAGATAAAGCTTACGAGGAGGGCTGGAAAGCATGCCGCGAACTTTATCTGGTTTCTTTCAAGGAGAAGGCGGACGCGGTCTTTGCCTGCGCCGGAGGATATCCCAAGGACGTGAGCCTGTACCAGTCGCAGAAGACCATAAACAACGCCAAGCTGGTGCTAAAAGATGGAGGCACCATCGTCCTCATCTCCCAATGCAGCGAGGGAATCGGATCGGACACCTTTGCCAAATGGCTGGCGGAAGCCTCGTCATTGGATGAGCTATTGAAAACCGATCCGGCCAAGATCGTGGTGGGTGGACATACCGCGGTCGGAAACGCCAAGGTGCTGAAGATATTCAACATCCTGGTGGTCTCCAGTATCCCCAGGGAGCAGTTGGAGATGAGATTCTACGAGCACGCGGAAGGAATAAATCAGGCCATAGAGTGGGTCAAGAAAGAACATGGAGAAGATTTCAGATCATACGTGATGCCACAGGCGGGACTGATTTATCCCTGCCCGGAAGGAGAGGTTTGTTCTCCTTAAACTTAGGGAGGAGTCGGGTCAGTTTGAGCTCTCCCCCGTTCACAGAAGAGAATCCGGTAAACCTTTAACCTATATCAAACCAAGGAGTGACACGATGGCAGACACTTACGTAGACGACGTAAAGCTGGCCAAGTTCTGCACCGAGGTCTTTGTGAGATTGGGCGTGCCCCGCAAGGATGCCCAGGTCACCTCGGACGTTTTGGTAGCTTCCGACCTGAGGGGAATTCCCTCTCACGGCGTTGCCCGGCTGATGAGATACGTTGATGGTATCCGCAAGGGGACCATCCTTCCCAAGGTGAAGCCGAAAATCATAAAGGAGACCTCCTCCACGGCGGCGATTGATGCCAGGCACGGACTGGGTCAGCCGGCCAGCTACTTCGGAATGAATCTGGCCATAAAGAAAGCCAAGAGAGGCGGGGTGGGATTCGTGACGGTGAGAAACAGCAACCATTATGGGATCGCCGGTTACTATTCCATGATGGCGCTGAAGAATAACCTGATCGGCATCTCCATGACCAACTCGGCTCCCTTAGCCGTTCCCACGTTTGGCCGCGCCAGCATGATCGGAACCAATCCCATAAGCGTGGTAGCCCCGGCCAGTAAAACAAGGCCATACGTGCTGGACATGGCCACCACCGTGGTCCCGCGGGGAAAGCTGGAGGTGCTGAATCGACTGGGCAAGCCGCTGCCGTTGGGCTGGGCAGTGGATGAAAAGGGAGTCCCCACCACCGATACGGGCCGGGTGCTGGACAACATGGGTAAAGCTGCCGGCGGAGGAGTGCTCCCCTTAGGTGGCGCAGGAGAAGACTTGAGTGGACACAAGGGATACGGGCTCTCTTTGATGGTGGACATGTTCTCCGGCGCGCTCTCCGGAGCAGACTTCGGTCCCTGGGTTAAGACCGCCAAGAAGGACGGAAGTAAGGGATTCATCAACGTGGGACATTTCTTCGGCGCAATAAAGATAGACAACTTCATCCCCTTGAGAAGATTCAAAACCACCATGGATGAGATGCTGGGAGGCCTGAAAAGTTCCAACAAGGCCAAAGGCGAAAAGAGGATCTTCATCCACGGAGAGAAAGAGTTCGAGAAATCTGATATGTACAAGAAAAAGGGCGTCCCTCTCCAGGAGAGAGTGGTGGCCGCTTTGAAGGGTCTCTCCAGGGAGTTAGGTGTTCCTTACAATATCAAAAAGTAAGCGAAGCTGAGAAGCCCCCCTGCCGGAAGCCGGGGGGCTTTTTTTACCTCACCCCCTTTTGTTCCTCCTCTCCATAGTATGGAGAGGGGGTTAGGGGGAGAGGTTTTCGATTAGACCGATACTCTAAACAGGACAATGTTGGTTACGTATAAGTTATAAGTCCTAGTATACGAATCGCATTCTATCAGTTGTCAGATTCTCTGAGAAAGGTGAAAGATGAACAGCAGCCAGGAAAAAGAGTTGAGGCAAATGTTCAAGAAAGATCAAGTGCTGGTTTCTCCCGAGGAGAAACTCTGTTATTCGTATGATGCAACCGCCAAAAGTTATCTTCCCGATGCGATAATACTCGCTCATTCTACCGAGGATGTGGTTAAGGCGATGAAGTACGCTCACCGGCACAAAATCACCGTTATACCTCGAGGAGCGGGTTCAGGTTATACCGGGGGAAGTCTTCCTCTCAAGGGGGGAATCGTGGTAAGCTTCGAGCAGATGAACCAGGTTTTGCATCTGGACAAAGAGAGAAAATATGCGATCGTTCAGCCGGGAATTTTCAACCAAGAGTTCGCCGATTATGTGGGCAAATTCGGGCTCATCTATCCTCCCGATCCTGCCAGCCTCAAGTTCTCCACGTTAGGGGGGAACTTGGCTGAATGCGCAGGAGGACTGAAGGGACGGAAATATGGCGTGACCAAGAATTATGTTTTAGGGGTAGAAGCTGTTCTCGCCAATGGGGAAGTGATCAAGACAGGGATTCTGGATGAAAGAGGCGAAACCTCTTATGACCTGCAGGGGCTTCTGATCGGATCCGAAGGGACCTTAGCCGTGGTCACCAAGATCGCGCTCAGGTTGCTGGATAAACCCCAATTTGAGAAGACCGTTCTGGCCACCTTCGACCGGATGGGAGATGCGGCCGAGGTGGTGGCGGCCATAACTGCCGCCGGGATGATCCCCTCCGTGCTGGAGTTCATCGACGGTGATACCCTGGAATGCGTGCTGGAGTACGTGAAACTGGAAGGCATAGAAAAATCCGAGGCTGTGCTTTTAATTGAGGTGGATGGAAACGACGCGTCCGAGGTAGATCAGGAATTCGAAGAGGTGCTGCAGATCTGTAAAGAGAAAAACTCGAAGAGCTTGCAGGTGGCTCAGACCACAGAAGACAGCGACACTCTGTGGGAGGTGCGAAGATCGATCTCCGCCTCACTCTTAAAGATAGCCCCAACTAAAGTGAATGAGGACATTTGCGTTCCGGCCAGCCAGTTGCCCGCCATGATCAAAAAGATAAGAGATATCTCCAGGAAGTATCAGGTGAGCATAAACAACTTCGGGCATGCCGGGGACGGAAACCTGCACGTCACCTTCATGTGCGATTCCCGCAACACCGAGCAGATGGAGAGGGTGGAGAAGGCGGTGGACGAGCTTTTTGAGCAGACCCTGAAACTTGGGGGAACGCTCTCCGGCGAACACGGAATCGGGGTGACCAAATCGAAATACTTGGAATGGGAGGTGGGGAAAGAGGGCATCCGGATGATGAAGAAGATAAAGTCCGCCTTCGATCCTGATAACATTGTGAATCCAGGAAAGATCTTCGCGTAGTATCTCATACGAAACAAGGGAAACATGACGCCAGAAGGCGGTGGGTGCCCTCCACCCACCGCCTTCTGTATATATCACTCCCTAACCCTCCCATCAGACGGGAGGGAAATAGCCGGTCATTGCGAGGAGTCCCAGCCATCGGCGGGGGCGACGCGGCAATCCCATCGACCTGCCACCGCTGAGGGATTGCTTCGTCCCCCGTACGGGGGACTCGCAATGACGTGTTGCGTCTTTCTTGCGGGGAATCCTGCTGTGTTCCGTCA
>Ga0114919_10005206_pt1 | contig 10388 bp, 11 predicted proteins | sample BlataG_FD_88682 | JGI IMG/M metagenome (GOLD analysis project Ga0114919, IMG submission 88682) | Deep subsurface microbial communities from Black Sea to uncover new lineages of life (NeLLi) - Black_00105 metaG | ecosystem: Environmental > Aquatic > Marine > Oceanic > Sediment | place: Atlantic...
CTTTCTTTCTTTCCCCCCCCCCCCCTTCCTCCTTCTCCCCCCCCCCCCCCCCCCCCCCCCCCCCCCCCCCTTTCACTCCTCTCCCCTTTTCCTAAAGGTCGACCACAATGACAAAGAACATCTGAAACTCAACCAATTCAACGACCTCTGGAAATCCCAACTCCAATCAGACTCCTTTTTGGTCTTCTCCACCGGCAGATCACCACACCTCTTCCACCAACTCGCCTCCCACACCCCCCTCCTCCAACCAGACATCCTCGTCTGCTCCGTCGGCACAGAAATACTCATCCACAATCAACCTAACAAGGAATGGGAGCAATACTTAGACCAAGGATGGAACAGAGACAAAGTCGCATCTATCGCTGCACAATTCCCCGACCTGGTACTGCAAGAACCCAGCGAACAACGACCCCACAAAGTGAGCTTCAAACTCACCGCCCCCAACCCCAATCAAGTCATTGACAGCCTACGCTCTGAACTTTCCTCTGCAGGACTCGATACTACTGTCATATATAGCGGAGGAGTAGACGTAGACATCCTACCCAGCAGAGCCTCCAAGGGAAAGGCGTTGAGCTTCCTTATAGAGCAGATTGGGGTTGACGGCAGCAATGTGATGGTGTGTGGTGATAGTGGAAATGATATTGAGCTTTTTGCTGTGCCTCATGTGTATGGATGTTGTGTGCAGAATGCACATGCAGAGTTGAGGGATTGGGTTGAGGTTAATGGGAATAAAGAGAGGGTGTTGTGTGCCAGTGTAGACGGTCCTGGAGGGATTGTACAGGCCTTGAAACATTTTAAATTTGTGGATGGATGAATATGGATATGGATATGATCAATTGTTTGGGGTGGATAGGTGAATAGATAGAAATGCAGTCATAATTGTGTGCAGATGTATGAAATGTGTAAAACACTAAGAAATGAGGAGGATGAAAGTGCCAGCTGGAATTTCTTTTCTTGGACATTACGAACAGCGTTGAGGCAACTTTCCTAAAAAAAGGGGTAAACAGTTGACCCCCCACCGTGTCGGACATACTTCAATGCATATATCAAAACAAGATTATCACCTTCATTAAATCAAACAATATGAATAAGTCGTATCTGCTGCTTCTTGCAGCCATACTACTCTGCAGCAAATTTACTGTCCAAGGTCACTCAATTTCAGGTGTGTGGGTTTATCAGTGATCATATCCAACTAAATCACTCACTGAAGACATAATTATAACGATTAACATAAATTCCGGCCTTCACGAACACACAGGTGGTGGTCGCAAGTCCCTCCTCCAGTTTGGCTTCCCTGGCTTTATGCTTGATGGTACCACCGGTGGTCAGGATGACGACGAAACTGGCAACGACGGCTTCTTCCAAGACCCTTTCAACCCTGGCTCTCAAGAACCCACCAATGACAATTCAGATTTGCCAACAACCACCCTCCCTACTACCACTACTGAAGAAGATCAGCAGCAACAGCAGCAGCAGCAAGAGCCATCCTCCTCCCCTTCCTCTCCCTCCCTCCGCTCCGTCGCCGTTGATGGCTCCACTCTCACCGTCTCCTTCTTCCCAGTTGATGATGCTGATTCCTACCAAGCTGTAGCTGTCACTCCAGGATCAAACCCAAACTCTGGATCAGGTTACTCTTCTTCTCAAGGCGGATCCAATACCAGTCAGCTCTTCATCTCAGGTGTTGCGCCCGGCAGTTATGATGTTTATGTTGGAGCTAGTAATAGCGCTGGTACTACTTGGTCTGGCTCTAGTACTGCCAGTGTGGAAGGTTCTAATAGTGATGATAATAGTAGTAGTAGTGATGGTCTGACTATTGGCAGTAGTGATGTTGATACCCAGGCCCAGTTTGCCACTGGAGGTAGTCAAGGAGAAGGCGAAGATGAGGGAGAAGGGAGTGGCGATGAGGAGCCACCAGCAATCAACACCAGCACCACTGATAATGAAGAGCCATCAACCACCACCACTGACCAAACTTCTACTGATGGAGAAGGAGAAACAGTGGAGAGTGGATTGCAGCAGTTGTCAAACCTTTCCTCCACGGAAGTCGCATCCGAACTCACTTCCGATGAGAACCTCAAACAGCTCCTGACTGCTGGTGAAGATGACACCCCAGTCAACACTGAGGCTGTGGCTGCAGTAGAAGACAGTGTCGAAAACGATGAGGAAGAGACTGCCGTTTCAAAGCTTGGTCAATTCATAGAGAGGGGAGCAAATGAAAAAGATCTTACCACTGCCTTCCTAGGAGGTCTTGCCAAAGGTAAGGCAGATAAGTTTGCCAAATCGTATGCCCTGTTGTGTGTCAAGTTCTTCAAAAATAGAGAGCCAACCAAGGCGGTGGTGGTTGTTAAGTCTGTTGCTGTCTCCATTGTGTTCTGCTTCCAAAAAGGATACTACGATACTGGGTACAAGGCTATTGATGCCTTCACCAGTGCAGTCAGTCAGAGCTCTGATTGCGTTGTTATAATCAAGCAAATCACCCAGGTCTTCATCAATATCATCGTTACACCTTATGGCTGTGGATTTAAAGGGTGCTATACCAAGTGGTTTTAAAAGGCTGCACATTGACTGTATGAAGATGAGAGGTGCTGTTTGCTGTCTCTCTTTCAAAAGTCTCTATTTTTATGTGCTCTTCTCTCTAGTCGGTTTAATATGAAGATGATTTGATACTGGATAAAACAATGCTATTTTCATTATTATACTGTATATCTATATTATGTTTTCATTTCTGAGTAAAAGGCCTATAAATATATCTAGCAAAAGCATTTGGCAGAGTGGGCCGGTGTTGAGTTGACCGGTCCAACGTGTCTTGCCGAGAAACAAGACCACCCCAAGACAACTTGGGTGCTCAGCGCGTCACGATTGTATAAAAATGCAAATTGCACCGTGTAACGGGTAAATATAAGGGTATCTCGATATCAAAAAAGTTGAAATATGAAAGCAATAGGTTTTCTTTGCTTGCTGTTGGCAAGCAGCATGCTTTTCTCTGCCGAGGCAAGGCGTGTTAAAGAGAATTATAAGCTTCAAGACAACGTCTTAGACCTCTCTGAATATGGCATGGGTAAGTTTAAGAGATGATCAAGTATACAATGCGACAGATGTAGAGTAACGTAACCCTGAAAGCACAGATGCGATGTTTGACATCTCCATCCTCTAATTCACACACAGGTCGTTTCAATTTGGGCTCAATCAAGAAATTACTCCAAGACCCTCTGTTCGTCGACCCATCACTGGACCCATCAATTTCTACCGACCCAGTCGTTGAAGACCCTGCTCCTGTTGAGGATCCCTTTCCAATCGTTAACCCAGCTCCTTCCGACCCAGCTCCCTCCGACCCAGTCATTGAAGATCCCGCTCCTGTTGAGGTCTCCTCTCCACCTCCCTCCCCATCAATCTCCAATGTCCAGCTAGTTGGCTCGTCCAGCCTAGAAGTCTCCTTTAATCTTGTTGATAATGCTTCTTCTTATGAAGCAGTGGCATTATCTTCCTCCATCCCAACTTCAGAAGCAACTAATGGAGCAGGCATTCGTAGCCAAGGATCAAGCTCCCCCATCTTCATTGACGCCAATCAACTAACCCCAGGAGAACAGTACAACATCATTGTCGTTGCTTCCAATGATGCTGGTTCCTCTGCTTCTTCTCCCTTCTTCTTCAGCTACGATGCCCCTCAGGAAGAGGAAGATCCACAAGAAGAAGAAGAACAACAACAAGAACAAGAACAACAACAACAACAACAACAACAAACTGTTGCATCACCACCACCGACTCCGGAGTCACAACCACAAGATCAACAACAGCAGACTGTCACTGCTCCTGCACCAGCTCCTGAGACTGAGCAACAACAGCAGACTGCCACTGCACCTGCACCAGCTCCTGAAGACAGCTCCTCACCAACTGACCAAGTTCCTCCAGCACCAGTTCCAGCTCCTGAATCTGAGCCAGTTGTTGATGATGGCACAACCTTCAGCGGTGCCCCCACTCCAGAGAAAATTGCCCCCCTTCCCGTTGACGAAAACGGCAATGTTGACATCACCCAAGAACTTTCCAACGCAAATCTAGCTCCCCAAGCAGAAGAAGCCATCAATAACATCATCAATTCCCCACTGGCCAATAATGCCGAGGTCAGCGCTGCCACAGTAAACAGCGTCAACGAAGGAGTGGACAATGCGATTGCCAGTGGCAACACAGCTGAAGCAGCCGCTGTTGTCACTCAAACCCTGAGTCAAGAGTCCAATGTGTTGAGCACCAGCGTAGCTATGGCCAGAGCTCTGAATACAAACAATTACGTGACAGCTAGCAGCTATGCACAGGCTTATGCCTATGCTGCTACCAGTGCAGTTCAGTCTGGCGATAAAGAACTGGCATTGAGGTGTGTTCAGTCGACTGCAGTTGCCATTGCCTTTAGCTACAGTTCAGGGAATGTCTACGGTGCTACTGTGGCCGCTCAGTCATTTGCCTTTGCTATCTCAAGCTCAGGATCTTGTGGAGCTGTCATTGCTGATATTGTCCAGAGTTTCATGAGCATCATTCTCTCACTGTTGAGTGTACAGACCTATGGTCCCATTGTATTCTTCGGTTGAGAATGCCAATGATTATGAAGGGGGAAGAGAGAGAAAGAAGGAGAGAGAATAAGAGTAGGTATCCATTGTCCTGATAGGCCCCTTCCTCTATATAATTCTCCATCCTAACCTAATTATCCATTAATGTATGTTTATCTGTAAAATTATGCTTTATCCCTTTACTCACACGTATTATCAAATTACAATCCTTCCATATCAATGCCGAGGACATCTAGGGATATAATTTCTATCTGATCCCTTCCCCTCCCCCTCCCTCCCCCTCCGCCTCCTCCTCCTCCTTTCCCCTCCTCCAAAGACAACAAATCCGCCAAACTAGGCTGCGTTCTCTTAAAATCTCCATGCACAAACTCCTTTACATACGTCCCAGCCGCCGTCCTCATTTTTAACACAAAATACTGCTCTTTCCCTTCTACTTTCTCAGCATACAACTCATCCACCACCCTCTCCCTCTCCAAATTAGCCCTCCTATGCAACACTCTCACTGGAGTCCACTGCTTGATGACCACCTTGCCTGCATTATTGATGGCAGCAATGTCAGCATCAGACACGGGGCGGTGAGGGAGCCAGCATACTGCTGCATATCGTTTTGCTTTATCAGACTCCCCGTGTTTGAGTAGCTTGATATCTTCGGCAGTGAAAATTCTCAAATTAGACACTTCAACGCCACTGTTGGATTGATTGATTGCAGCTTCCATGAGAGAACATTCAACTGTTGTTGGAGGCCATAATCGGGTATCTCTCAATTCCAATGCAAATGGCCGTCCGCTTCCCAGCATTCTAACGTCAATGTCCTCTCTTCCCGCTGAGAGAAAGTTACTGTAATTACTAATACCATTGTTTATTGTTGAATTAATACCACCACCACCACCACCACTATTACTGCTATCACCAACATGCAGTGCTGAAAGCACTATTTTTTCAATCTCCTCACTGACTGAACTTTCCCCCTTCCTCTTCCCTCCAAGAAACCAAGGCGACTGGGGAATGTTCCTTATAACTTTATAGTACCTCCCTCCTATATACACTGGCTTTCTAGACATGAACAATGACAGCTGGACTGGGGTGTGGGGAGGGGAGAGATGAGCAGCAGTGGAGGGGCATTGTTGGAGGAATGAGGCAGAGGACATGGAGGAGAGACGGGTGAGCAGCATGGCAGAGGCAGTGGCAAATGATGGCTGTCTGTGGAGGGTTTGTTGGTGGTCCATATGCACTTGATGCTGCTCTTCCTCTTCTTCTTTACTACCAGTACCAGTACCAGTAGTACCATTTTTATTATTACCGGTGGTAGGCTTTTTACTCCGTTTCTTCCATTCGTACCTTCTCTTCCTGCTAGGTTTGGGGTCTTTTACTAGCCATGAAGCTTCACTTGCTGACTCAGCATGTTCTATGGACAGTAGTAATTTGAGTTGGGCATCTCCTACTATTTCCAACCTTGCTGTGGTCTCGTTTGTGCTGCTGCTGCTGCTGGATAATACTGCGTTGATAACAATTTTAACTGCTTCCTTGATTCCTATACAGGTCTTTGATGCCGGGAAGTCTACTGATAATGGAAGGATGGTGAATGCATGTGATCTTATTGCAAGAGAGGCAGGGAGAAAGATATCCACTGCCACTGGAATTGTTGTTGTTGTTGTGGTGGTGGTGCCGTTAGTGTCGGAGGTTGAAGATGGGGCTAGTCGCCATCCATCTAAAACAGATTTTATGGCTGAAACAATGCCACAGTGTCGAAAGCTACCACTGTGGATTGGGTTTACTGATGATGGGGTGAGCAGAGTTGAGAAGATGTCAAAACACAGAGGGCAATGGGGGGGTTTATGGGAAGGTCGTTGAACGACGAGAGCGAGGTAATCAGATGGGTCTCTGGTACCCTGGATGCGCAATTGGCAAACTAGGCATGCCTATGAGTTGGAATATCAAAGGTTCAGTGTAAGGGTACGAATATGGAGGGTTATTACTCGGGAGTAGAAGTGTCAACCAACCTGCTTGATTATTGCATCCTTGGTAGTGATGGCGGATTCTGGAGGCTGTAGATCCCCCATTTGGGTGTATTTATCAAATATCGCAGTCAATATATTTGCATTTAATAGCTAGTTATGTCGACACAAGGGGTAGATCGTTCTTCTAAGCAGATTTCCCACTGGTTTTCTGAAACTCTCGTTTTCGAACATTTAGGAGTAAAATACATCCATCTTGTTCTATTTTTTAGCAACTGAATCGATTTATTTGAATCTTACAGACGTATGTACTGCAATCACTTGTTTTATTGCTCGATACGACGTGAAAAAAAGCCAGTATAGATCACATCTTTTGATGCGGTGTTGCACTCTCCAAAGGGAAACGTGTGCTCGTTCAAAGCTCCCAATGAGAGGCATGTCATTTCTATCTCCCCATAATGCTCGTCAATTATACCATCTCTTAAAGAACAACAAATTTCCCATTTCTTCACTGCTATGGCCCTCTCGCTCAACGGCAACAACAACAACAACAACAACGACCTTCTCCTCCTCATCATCATCAGCCCCTCCCACCCAACTACCATCCACTCAAACACTCCACACACACCAGTCCATCCATACAAATAAAAATATCAAAGGATCCATAGAGCTCATCATCGGCCCAATGTTTGCCGGAAAGAGCACAGAATTACTACGAAGAGTACTGGCTGCTGAATCTGGCGGTGTAGCTGTTGCTCTAGTCAAATCACAAAAAGATGGTCGATACAGCACTCATGAAGTTGTCACTCATGATGGAACACGGCGGCCTTGCCATACCTATGGCCAATTGATGGACTTTCTCAACATGCCTTTACATTCCTCCTCCTCCTCCTCCTCCTTAGGACAAGAACAACAACAAACTAGTGCCACTATTATTATTGATTTTCAGTCTGCTGGTGTCATAGCCATAGATGAAGCTCAATTCTTCCCAGATCTGCTCCAATTCTGCTCTACAGCTGCTGATATCCACGGCAAAAGAGTCATTATTGCCGGCCTAGATGGGGATTTCAAAAGATCTAAATTTGGTCAAATCCTGGATCTTATTCCCATGGCTGATTCTGTCACTAAATTAACAGCAACATGCAAGTTTTGTGAAGAAGATGGTCTAGGGCATGTTCCCGCATTGTTTTCATTAAGATTAGTACAGAAGAAGAGGAGTCATGTTGATGAAAAGGACGAGGAGGAGGAACAGGAGTTGGTGGGAGGTGCAGAAACATATGCCCCAGCATGCAGGCACCATTTCGTCAAGTTGTCCTCCAAACAAGATAGGTAACTATATTATATATATGTGTATATGGAGAGAGATCTATAGAATGTAAATACTTGTGGATTGGAGCTGAAATACATTACAATTGTTTTATCTTCCTCACCATAAGAAAGAATACACATCTCTCTCACACACACACATCTTTAAGCAATATGAGCATTAGGAATTGTAGCTGTCACTGCACCTTTCGAGGTCATGAACGGTACTCCTTTATACGTACACAAACCATCTGCAAATTGATGTAATAGTAATAGGAGGGAAATAAATGGATGTTAGTTATACTAATAGGTAATACTGAGAAGGGGGGGGGGGGTCTTGTACCTCAGTACAAAAAAAGCAGTTCAGTAATATTTCCAGCCAGACGGTCTCAGTCATGAAACAAAACCTCCCTCCTCAATAGAGGGGAAGTCTCTACACGTAATAGAATTCAGTATTAGCATGGAATATTGCTATCTTCATCGACCCTCTCTCTCTTTCTCTCTCTCTCTCTCTCACACACACACACGCATATGTACAAATGAGCCTATGATCATGATTAGGATGATGATGGTACTTACCTTTATCAGTGACTAAAAATGGCAGGACCTTCTCCAATTGCTTCTTCTTAGGGTTCAACTGAGCCTCTGGCGCATTGGTGTACCCCTCAAAGCTAATCTTCTCCCCAACAACAGCCCCTTCAGGAGGGTTGACTGGGTCAACCTAATCGTGAGCATCGTTAGATGCACACATAACCATGCCGTAACTCATAACATCTCTCATTTTAGCTGGTTTTAGGTTGCATACCACTACTACCATTCTATTTTGCATCTTTTCAATGGGGACGAATTTGACAAGGCCGCTGATGACTTGTCGGGGGCCTTCTGGTTCTCCCAAGTCAATTTCTTCAAGGTAGAGGGAATCTGCATTGGGGTGAGGGCCTACTTTGACTATTTTACCTACTCTCATGTCGAGAATATCGACTGGGAGGGAGCCGTCTACAGCTGGGGCTGGAGCGGATGAGGCGGATGCATCCGTTTTTTTCGTGGTGGTGCCATCCTTTTGCTTCTTCTCCTTCTTTTTGTTGCCACCACTGCCAGCAGCAGCACCTTCTTCAATTGATGGTGCTGGAGTTGCTGGTTGTTCTCTGCCCTTGGTTTTTTTGCTATCTTTGGAGGCAGTAGCAGTGGCAGCATCTGCAGGCTTAGCATTTGCCTGTTTACCCTCACCACCATTAGCAGCAGCAGCAGCCGCCTTCTCTTTGGCAGCCAGTTGTTGTGGTGGAGGGGGAGCAAATCTTGGTTTTGCAACAACTATAACAGGATACACATTATCAGCATCAGCCACATGATTGACATAATCATACCATCTAATTAAGTTGCAGAAATGAGCGTGCTGAGCTACAGGAAAACCCAATACGGCTGAAGACACCGTAGCATACACGACGAGGTCTGCCAAAGTGATCATAGATGAGGATCCCAAACAGTTGGAAGCCTGTAGGGCGTTATTGAGTTGTGCGAGCTTGTCGTCCATGACTGGAGTGAGAGAAGTGTGTTTGAAGCTGAGCCACTCTGAGATTTTGGCTTGTTGCTCTGGAGATTGCCCGAGGAGTTGGGCTGCCTTGGAGGAGAGAGATGCAATGTGGCGGGCGGCGGTGTGGGTGCCGGTGACTGGCTTGCCGTCTGAGCCCTTGAAAGTTGTGTCTGTGGTATCTTGGACTTTGGTGGATATTTTGACGCCACTGTATGAAGCGATGAGTTTCAAAAGGCGGTCAGTCTCAACATCTGGAACAGTGAACAATGAAGCTGACATTGCGGCTGAATATAAAGTTTTAGTGTGTTGAATAGATCAAATGGGGTTCGTGTTATGAAAATAAGATTTAATAATAGGATTGAAAGTGACCATTGCATATGTATTTGGGCAACAACAGGATCAGTCCGACAACTCCAGGAAAAATATGTCGGAGTGAACGAAGAAGGGAAAAGCCACCTGCATATTAATATTCCCGTTCAGAAGATCGATATATTCGTAATCAGCAAGTGTCTGAACAATTAAAGTTTAGAAATCATACCATCCAAAGCGGCAATATGTCCGACAAAGGCCAGCAATTATCTCCACAATTTAGACAGTTCGTTCAACAGGAACAAGTAAGAATGCAACTCCAACAAACTGTAGCTAGATTAACAGACGAATGTTGGGATAAGTGCATCAGTAGTCCAGGTATGTCACTTTCACAACGATGTTTTGAATCTCATCACCCTTTTGCACCACTCCATGTTCCTCTCTAACGAGCCAAGCCTAGCACTCTCCACCTCTCTTCTTCTTCATCATCATATTTGTAGGGAATTATTTAAGCTCTAGAGAATCTGCATGTCTGAATAACTGTGCTAGAAGATTCTTAGAATCTACACAATTCGTTGTCAAGTACTTCCAAACGAAAGCACAGGCTCAAGGTGGCGGTGATGGAGGATTTCAATAAATGACTGAAGGTGGCAGGCGCTTGCCCTCCTTCCTCACACCCCTTACCCCCCCGCCCCCCCCCCTACCTTCGTCTGGTTTTTCCTTTTGCTTTTA
>Ga0114919_10005209_pt1 | contig 10388 bp, 6 predicted proteins | sample BlataG_FD_88682 | JGI IMG/M metagenome (GOLD analysis project Ga0114919, IMG submission 88682) | Deep subsurface microbial communities from Black Sea to uncover new lineages of life (NeLLi) - Black_00105 metaG | ecosystem: Environmental > Aquatic > Marine > Oceanic > Sediment | place: Atlantic...
GTTCGGCTGTCTTGTCTGTCTCAGCTGTCTCGCCTGTTTCGGCTGTCTCGCCTGTCTCGCCTGTCTCGCCTGTCTCAACTGTCTCGCCTGTCTCAGCTGTTTCGGCTGTCTCAGCTGTCTCAGCTGTCTCGCCTGTTTCGGCTGTCTCGGCTGTCTCGGCCGTCTCGGCGGATTTCGCGACTACTACATTTTCAGCCCTTAGCCCCTTCTCACCCTCGACGACATCGAAAGTCACCGGGTCTCCTTCAGAAAGAGTCCTATATCCGTCACCTGAAATATTTGAGTAGTGGACGAAGACTTCGCGGCCCTCCTGTGTGGCGATGAATCCGTAACCCTTCCTTGGGTTGAACCACTTAACATTACCTTCAGACATAAAATGCTCCTTTAGTACAACCTTTTCTACGCAAACGAATAACTTAGCCCGCGCCCTTCGAGCCGGTATAGTTTGCACTTAGTTTTTCGCCCCGGCCCGCTGAACTATTGAGCGCGGTATTTAATTCAAAGCACCTACTTTGCTTCGGCCGACCCAACCACAGGGGCACAGAGATTTTCTCTCATAAGCCGGCCCATTTTGAATTTAACCGTGCGCTTTGCAGGTACGTCAACTCGCTGTAGAGTTTTGGGATTCTGGGCGACTCTTGCGGCTCTTGTTCTGGTTTCGAAGACGCCGAAATCGCGGAATTCCAAACGGTTATTTTCACACAGTTCTTTTACTACTTCATCAAGGAATGCTTGTACTATTTGTTTTACTGTGACTCTTTTAGCCTGAGTGCGTTCTGCAATCCGGTCGATAAGTTCTTTCTTTGTAACTGTTGCCATAGACTACCTCACTTGTGGAAAGAGCACCTGGGAAACTGGATTCCGGTCACATAAAAAAGCTGCCGCCTAATACATCGACCCATCTGGTCATCGAACAACTCATCACACATCTCCAAGCACCAACAGCAGCAATGCCGTCGGTACTATCACTGCGCCCAATTTGCCTCGTCAACCGCAAAGTGGAAACCATAAAAATACTGCAACTTACTATACTATAAAGACTTCTAAACATCAAGCAATTTTTACATAAAATTTCCGTGATTCTAAAAAAAAGTCAGCTTGTTTCAAGGATAAAGAAAAAAAACTGAGTATTTCGGCAATAATGCCCGGCGTGGACCGGCTCCGAATGTGCAGGAAGGGCAGGGATTTGGATGCATAAAGGGGGCAGCAAGGGAGCTTGAAATCAAAGGCGTATGCCTGTAACTTCTTTTTTGACAGGGAGTTATGTAAATTAGTCTTTTTTGGATGCCGTGGTGAGGATTAAAAGCGGCTGTTTTTTTGTCGTGAAGATAAGGGGTGGGTTCGCAAGTGAAAGGCAAAAAGTGTGGTTTTTTACGCGATGACAACTCACTAAGAGCCTATCCAAATAACCCGCTCTATCCCCAAGGGAAGGGCGATGCCTGCGTTGTCGGCCAAAAACGTTCTCAACGTGGAGAAAACCACACCTCCGAGCATTTTTGGCCTGCCGCCTTGGCCTCGAACTTTTCGCTCGGCCTCATAACGACCCGGTTATTCGGATAAGCTCTAAGAATGGTCAGCGCGGCGTCTCGGTCGGTTTTTGCTGCGGATTATTTGTAAAACAGCGAGGAAATAGTCTATTGACGGGGTGAGGATTTGTCGGCATAATTGGCTTTTTCGTATTTTTCCGGCCGATTTATGATGCGTGTGCAGGGCATTGCCTGAGCAGCACCGCTAAGCGGTGTGAAGATTTGATTACAATTTTTGTCCAGTTTTTTGGAAAGCTGAGAAAAAGCAGGGCTTTTGGCAGGATTGTCGTTTATGCCTCCGAGTAAAAATAAAGAACAAAGCAGTTCAAAGAAGGGCTCTGGTAAAAAGAAGGACAGAGCGGCTGAAATCGCAGATACCTTTGAATGGCTGATAACGGCTTTTATATTGGCGTTTGTCTTCCGGGCATTTGTGATGGAGGCATTCCGGATACCCACAGGCAGTATGGCGGACACACTCAAAGGCGCTCACTTTCGGCTTCGATGCCGGCAATGCGGATATAGATACGACCACGGCTTTATGCCGGAGGAGTACAAAGACCGCAGCGGCCAGAGATTGCACGAGGACACAATCCCGAGCACAAGCGTTAATCTGCATTCCAGCACTCGCTGTCCGAGCTGTGGGTACTATTCGTCAACGGAGGAGAAAGTAGCGGTGGCAAACGGGGACCGGATACTTGTGCTCAAGTGCATTTATCAGTTCTTCGAGCCGAAGCAGTGGGACGTAATAGTGTTCAAGAATCCGCTCGGACCGCGTATAAACTTTATCAAACGATTGATTGGGCTGCCGGGAGACGAGCTTGAAATAATCGACGGGGACGTTTACATCGATGGACAAATCAGCCAAAAACCACCTAAAGTCCAGAATGAGCTGTGGATGCCGATATATGACAACGATTACCAGCCCGTCAATCCCCATGAACACTCGTTCAACGGTCACGAATGGGAGCAGCCGTTCGTGACTTCCGATTCGCGATGGGAAGTTGACAAGACCAATCCGACTTTATTCCAGTTGGACAGTCCTGCCGACCAAATCAATACAATGGCTTACAACAGTTCGATGGGCAACAACTTCCAGGCTAACTATGCCTACGGCAAAATCATCTACTACAGGAATGGACCCTATTGCAGTGATTTAATGGCGCGGTTCTACGCGAAGTGGGGCGAGGAGCGCGGAGTCGCGGGGATATCGCTGAGTAAATACGGGATAGAATACAGGGCGTGGGTTGACCTTACGGCGAAAGAGGCGGTAATTGCCCGAGTTTCGGGAAGTGAGGAAAGGTTAGCTGAAGATATTCTCAGCAAAGAGTTTGAGGTTGCGACTGAAGGCAAGCCGCTTGCGCTCCGATTTGCGAATGTGGACCATCAATTGGTTTTTGAGTTTGGGCGGTCGAGACTGACTCACGATCTGGGACGGGAACCGGAGGATGCCGGTCAGAGAAAAACAAACATCGAACCGCAGGCACAGATATTTGGTTCGGGGAAACTGACATTGTCGCACGTGGCAATTTTCAGGGATATTCACTATACCTCCACTGACAGGCCCAATTGGGCATCGGAGGGCAATCCTTATACGCTCGGAAAAGACGAGTTTTTTGTACTGGGCGACAACAGTCCGAACAGTAAGGACAGCCGGTTGTGGGTTCAGCCCGGCACGGCAAACAAGGGCTCATCCGCTTATCTCGAGGGTTACCGCCCGGGGATAGTTCCGCGTGACTACTTAGTCGGCAAGGCGTTATTAGTGTATTGGCCGAGCGGATTCAAACCATTTGAGAAATTTCCGATTGCCGCTATTCCGAACGTCGGCCAGATGCGATTTGTATACGGCGGGTCGAACTCGAACGAAATCGAGTGAACGGGATTGTGGACTATGGGCCTGCTGAAAGCGAGCGAATGGCAGGCGAAATGGATATGTTATGATGCCGAGCCGGCAACGCCTTTGCTGCTCGGTTTGGGTGGGCTGGCACTGCTTAGAAAACGCAGGGCATAAAGCGTGAATCGTGGTTCGCATCTCGTCGTCCCTTCGGCAATGCTCAGGATATGTGACGTGCCGACGACGGCTAAACGGGGGCAAGTGGGTATTCGCAGTTAAAAAAACCACTCAAAATCACCCTTCAATTCTTGACTTTCCGGGCTGCCGGGGGTAATCTAAGCGGGAATATCGAATTCGCCGCGGGCGAACCTGTAGCATCGAACACTGAATGTCGAAGGTAGAATGCGAAATATGAACCCCGTTAGAAATTAGGCGACGGGGTACCTAAGGGTATTTAATAAGAGTTATGGTGCGAAAACGGAAAATTTCTAACGGGGTGAAGAAAGTTGAGACGCCTCAGGAGCGATTCGAGGACATGCGTATTCTCGATGAGCTTAAGAATTCATACCTTAATTACGCGATGAGCGTGATTGTTTCGCGTGCCCTGCCGGACGTTCGGGACGGGCTAAAACCTTCACAGCGACGAATACTGGTAGCGATGAACGACCTGAATCTCGGGCCGCGGAGCAAGCACCGCAAGTGCGCGAAGATTGTCGGCGATACGGGCGGCAACTACCATCCGCACGGCGACCAGGCGACCTACGGGACATTAGTGCGTCTGGGTCAGGAATGGAATATGCGGTACACGCTGATAAACCCGCAGGGGAACTTCGGCAGTGTGGACGCGGACCCGCCGGCGGCTATGAGATATACCGAGGCGAGGATGGCGGCCCCTGCGACGGAGATGTTAGAGGACATCAACCACGATACGGTGGATTTCGTGCCGAACTACGATGAGACGCGGACGGAGCCGACCGTCCTGCCGTCGAAATTTCCTAATCTTTTAGTCAACGGCTCTACCGGAATTGCGGTAGGGATGGCAACGAACATTCCGCCGCACAATATCGCGGAGGTATGCGAGGCGCTGCTTCTTGTTATCAACGACCCGAAGTGCGGGTTCAAGGACATTATGAAGGTCCTGCCGGGGCCGGACTTTCCAACGGGCGGGATAATCTGCGGCAAGAAGGGCATCGTGGATGCTTACACGAGAGGTAAGGGTCATCTGATGGTGCGGGGCAAGGTGGACATCGAGACGACCGCACGAGGCAGGGAAAGAATCGTAATAACCGAGATACCGTATATGGTCGTTAAGACAACGATTGTCTCTAAGATAGCAGATTGCGTCCAAAGTGGCGTAATCCCGGAGATTGCGGACATAAGGGACGAATCGGACCGGCACGGGATGCGGATTGTCGTGGATTTGAGAAAGGACATTGATTCCGAGATAGTGCTGAACAAGCTGTACCGCTACACATCTTTGCAGAGCACATTCGCGATTTCCAATATCGCTCTGGTTAATAACAGGCCTGAGACGCTGAATATCAGGGAGTTTCTGGACTGCTTTATCGAGCATCGCAAGATAGTGGTTCGCAGGCGGAGCAGCTTCCTGTTAAAAAGATGCAGGAACAGGGCGCATATTCTGGAAGGTCTTATTTTAGCGGTAAGTGACATCGATGATATTATCACGCTGATAAAGAAATCACCCGACGCTCCGACTGCAAAGCTGAACCTGATGAAAAAGCCGCTTCGGCTGGCCGAGTCGGCGACGCTGAAGAAGATTCTGCCGAAGGCGTTTGTCAGTGAAAAAAGGAAAGGCAAACATTTTCTGACGGGTCCGCAGGCCGATGCGATTTTGACGATGCAGCTGCAGCGGCTGACGGGCCTGGAGATTGAGAAGCTTGCCAGGGAATATGCAGACCTGACCGAGCAGATAGAGGGCTACGAAGCAATATTGGCCAGCGATGATATTCTGCTGGATATCATTCGGGAAGACATCCATGAGATAAAGGAGAAATACGGCGACAGAAGGCGGACACAAATCACGGCGGCGGCGGAGCTGTTTGAAGCCGAGGACCTGATAGCCGAGGAGGAGGTCATCGTTACGGTGAGCCACAGCGGCTACGTCAAGCGGATGCCGATAGATACATACCGCAGGCAGGGCAGAGGCGGCAAAGGGATTATCGGTTCGGTTACAAAAGAGGGTGATTTCATTGAGCACCTTTTCGTGGCGTCCACGCACGATTATCTGCTTATCTTTACGAATCGCGGCAAGTGCTACTGGCTGAAGGTGTATGACGTGCCGAGCATGTCACGGCAGAGCAAGGGCAGAAATATCGTTAATCTGCTGAAGCTCGGAAACCAGCAGGTCGCTTCAATAATCAACGTCAGCAGTTTCGAGAGTGAAGGCGAGGGAGAGCCGGAGCTGCAATTAGTTATGGCGACGAAGAACGGGATAGTGAAAAAGACAAAGTTATCAGCTTACAGCAATCCGAGGTCAACCGGAGTGATTGCGATTAATCTCGAGCCGAATGACGACTTGATTGGCGTTGCGCTGACAATCGGGTCGGACCATATAGTATTGGGGACGCGGGACGGTATGACGATACGGTTCGAGGAAGGTCAGGTCCGCTCGATGGGTCGCGCTTCAAGAGGGGTGCGGGGCATTAAGCTGCGCAGCGGCGATGAGGTTGTTGGTATGGTGATAGTAGAGGAGAAGGCGGCGCTGTTTACAGTGTGCGAGAACGGGTACGGCAAGCGAACAGGGCTTGAGAATTATCGTCCTCAAAGCCGGGGCGGAGTGGGGCTAAAGAATATAAAGACGACTGCGAGAAACGGTAAGGTAGTTGCGCTAAAGGCGGTGCAGAACAAGGACGATTTGATGATGATAACGGCACACGGGATGATTATTCGCACGGGGCTGGACCAGATTCGCTCTATCGGCAGAAATACACAGGGCGTGCGTTTAATCAAGCTCAAGCCGGGTGACAAACTCGTAGCCGCCGAAAAGATAGTCGCCGAAGAGACGGACGATGCGAAAGACAAGTCCGGGCGTAATAAGCAGAAGCCGGAAGCTAAAGCGGAATCGAAGGCAAAAGCTGAGCCGAGTCCGAAACCCGAAGCGAAGCTGAAAACTAAGCCGAAACCGAAACGTAAGGCAAAGCCGAAGCCAAAAGCCAAGGCCAAAACGAAGCGAAAAGCCAAGGCCAGGAAAAAGGTCAAGAAGAAACGCAAATCGAGATAGCAGCTCGCGATATTTTGTCGGTATGAGTTGAAATGGCTGAGGGTAAAATCAAGTCGAAGCAGGGACACAAGCCGATTTATGTACTGGCCGGCAAGGACGATGTGCTTGTTAACGCCCGGTGCCGGGAACTTCTCGATGAGCTGATAGAGCCGTCGCAAAGGGCAATGGGATTTTTCGACGCCGACCCGGCCCGAATTTCAGCCGCAGACGTGATGGATGAGCTGCGGACGCTGCCGTTTCTGGCGGACAGGCGGGTCGTCCTTATAAGAAATGCGGATAACTTTGTTTCCGACAACCGCGAGCTGTTAGAGAAATATTTTGATGCCCCCTGCCCTACCGGGACACTCATATTGAAGGTAAGCACCTGGAGCGCAAATACGAAGCTGGCGAAGAAGCTGCCCGGCGTGGGTGAACTAATTAGCGTAACACAGCCGAAGCCCTGGCAGCTGCTGGCGCGTCTGATGCAATATGCGAGGGAAGCATACGATAAGAAGCTGGGCAAGGATGCGGCTGAGCTTTTGGTCGAGCTGGTTGGGGACGAGCTGCCGCGATTGTACAACGAAGTCGATAAGTTAGCACTGTTTGCAGAAGGTGAAAAAGCAATAACGCCGGGGCATATAGAGCTGCTGATAGGGCATAACCGCTTATACAACGCTTTTGCGGTGATTGATGCGATTGCTGCCGGCAATGTGGGCCAGGCGGTGGAGCGGCTGCGGCGTATGTTCGCCGAAGACAAAACGACGGAATATACGGTTGTTGGGGCTTTTGCATTTCATTTGCGGAGGATGTTCGGGGCCAAGGTGCTGCTCGAAAAAGGCAGCCGCCCCGACGAGGTTGCCAGGAGACTCCGAATATGGAGCAACAAAGACAAATTCTTCGCTCAGCTTCGGCAGATGAGCTTGAAACAAATCGGGCAATACCTGCAAAAGCTGGGCGAGACCGACCACGCTATCAAGACCGGCCGGGCAAAGCCGCAGGTAGCAATGGAGCAATTGGTTCTAAGATTAGCCACAGGTCCGTCTGAATGCGGAAAATCCGCTGTTTTGACGTGAGGATTGTCTAAAGTACGCAAAAAGATGTAGAAGGGCAATCGTTTTGAACATTTTACCCAATTAAATTTTCTATTTCCAAGATGTTAAAGGGAGGCCGTATATGTCTAAAAAGCTGAAGTTTAAGAAAATCTTAAAATGGGCTGTCATCACGCTTTGTCTCCTATTGGTCATAGGAATTTTATTTCTAATGTTATATGGTGTGCCGAAGCCACCAGCAATCACCACAGAAGGAGTACCGAGAGTACCCTGGAAGCCATTGGTTAAGAGTGCCTGGGTGGTAAAGAAGATGATGGCTTCGACAGGCTTCGCTGATTGGTACCCATCAGAAAGGCGTATGCTGATTTATGCTGCTTCGCGATTGACCCCTCAACTCCACGTTCTTTCTGAGCCAGGAGGACGGCCTGAGAAACTAATGTCCCTTCGCGATATGCCATCGCGAGTACGGTTTAATCCGGATGCGAGTAAGAACTACTTCGTATTCAGTATGGATGTAGATGGAAATGAACGCTACCAGCTCTACCGGTTTAATCTCTCGGACCATAGCTATGAACGATTCACCGATGGCACCTTGAGGAACTACCCAGGTTATTTCAACGCACGAGGTGACCTTTTTGCTTATACCAGGACCCGCCGTGTTGGGGGCGACGCAGATATATATATCATTGACCCAGAACAGCCCGAGAGCAAAAAGACGGTGTATCGGCCAAAGGGCGGCTGGCTTCTTGGGCATTGGTCACCGGCAGGCAATCAAATACTGGTGTGGGAGGGTATCTCTTTTGAATGCCTCCGCCTTCATATCCTTGATGTCGAGACGGGCAAAACGAAAGACCTTTTTCCGAAAGAAACAAGTAACGTCAATTACGGCTACGGCTCGGCAGTCTGGAGTAAGGATGGTAAGAATATTTACTTTGTTAGCGACAAAGACTCTGAATTTCTGACTCTGCAGCGTTTTGAACTCTCCACAAGCAATGTCCGGCCGCTAACGGCCCATATTCCCTGGGACGTAGAAGATTGTATCATATCTCCGGATGGCAACTACCTGGCGCTCGTAATTAACGAAGATGGCATCTCGACGTTGCACCTACTGGATACTAGGTCGGAGAAAATATGGAAGGCCAATGGTTTGCCCGATGGATTGGTAGGCACAATCGCTTTTCACCCGCAGCGCAATGAGATTGCCTTCACCCATGTTTCTCCTGAAGGGATGGCCAGTGTATATTCGTACAATGTTGATAGTAAAGAACTGACCCGCTGGACGCATGATGGTTCCCGAGATGCTGATAGACTGCCTGCTCCAAGGCTCATACACTACCCGACCTTCGATAAGGTGGACGGAAGTCGCCGGATGATTTCGGCTGTCGTGTTCGATGCTCCAGATAGTTTCGAAGGGCCCCGGCCTGTAGTGATCCAACTCCATGGAGGGCCCATGAGTCAGGCTCGCCCAATTAGCTCGCCGGTTCATGACATCCAAAGGAAAGAAGGAATTACGATGATCGCACCCAACTTCCGGGGTTCTTCAGGTTACGGAAAAACCTTTATTACTTTGGATAATGGCTATTTGAGGGAGAATAGCGTCAAGGATATTGGGGCGCTTATCGATTGGATTGCAACTCAACCCGATTTAGATGCACAACGCATCGCGGTTGCTGGAGCGTCTTATGGTGGATACATGACTTTAGCAAGTCTTGTCCATTACAGTGACAAATTGCGATGCGGAATCGACCTGTCCGGTATCAGCAACTTTATCACACACATCGAAAATAGTGAATATTACGATCAAGACTTTGACAGGGTCGAATTCGGCGATGAACGTAATCCGCAGATGCGGGCTTTCCTGGAGTCAATCTCGCCAGTGAACCAAGCGGATAAAATTAAAGCTCCACTTTTAGTCTTCCACGGTAAGAATGACATGCGCGTTTCAGTCTTCGAGGCACAGCAAATTGTCGATAAAGCCCGAGCACAAGGCGGGGAAGTCTGGTACATCGAAGCCGCTAATGAGGGGCACGGTATCACTAAACCACAAAACGGGCTCTACTTCGGTGCTGTTGCATTAGCGTTCTTAAAAAATCATTTATTAGATAAAGACTAGAACCTATCCCAAAACCCTCGTTTTCGGCATTATCAGTGCCATAAACGGCGTTTCTTGGGGGTTTTGGGATGGCTTCTAAGCAATCTATCTGATTGGGATTTGGCCAGGGCCAGGAAGGCCGAATCCGGCTCGTGCTTAGCGGCGGTGGCGTGAGTATATAATAACCAATATCGAATATCCAATGTCGAATGTTGAAATGGGGTAGTTGCCGTTCTGGTGACGGTTAAATGAAGCATTTGGCGCGACTTGACGGCGGCGGGGGATTGGCGTAAACTGCCTGGAACGATTCGTTTTGTATATCATATTTTGGAAATTGCGAACCATATTGGTGAAAGGAAGAGCTATGGTCAGGAAAATTACAATTGCGGAGCTATTGTGTGTTGTTGTGTTGGCCAGTGGGTGCGGGCTGGTGCAGCAGCCGGTGGATATCGTCAGTGAGCCATATCTTCTCGATACGGGGCTGGTTTCGCGGTCGATTTCGTTTGAGAACCCGACAGGGGCGCCGGGCGAAGGGGGCAAAGCGGCCAGCAAGCTCGGTGTGGGGCGCAAGGGAAAGCCGATGATAACGCTGAAGGCAGGCAAGGAGGTCCAGCTTTGTGATATTGCCGGGCCGGGGACTATTCGGCATATCTGGATGACGACCCGCAAC
>Ga0114919_10005212_pt1 | contig 10386 bp, 7 predicted proteins | sample BlataG_FD_88682 | JGI IMG/M metagenome (GOLD analysis project Ga0114919, IMG submission 88682) | Deep subsurface microbial communities from Black Sea to uncover new lineages of life (NeLLi) - Black_00105 metaG | ecosystem: Environmental > Aquatic > Marine > Oceanic > Sediment | place: Atlantic...
CGATAGAAAACAACCTCTATTTTGAGCGCTTTATGAATCCGGGCAGAAGAGACTGCCCCGACATCGATATTAACCTGTGCTGGAGAAGGCGCGATGAGGTAATAGAGTTTTGTTATGAAAATTGGGGCTTTCAAAACGTCGCTATGGTCTCAAACATAAACAGATACCGCAGCCGAAGTGCCATTCGAGACGTGGGTAGATTTCTCGGTTTAACGCCTGACCAAATAAATGAGCTTGTAAAACAAAGAAAGACGAATACCGACTCTGCAATCTATAAACTGGCAGAAAAAATAGTAGGTTTTCCCAGACACTTAGGCGTTCACTGCGGAGGTATAGTGATTACTCCATCGCCGGTAAGGGATATTGCACCTCTTGAGAGGGCAAGCAAAGGCGTAATTGTAACCCAGTACGATAAAGACGCCGCTGAAGCTGTGGGTTTAATTAAGATTGACCTTTTAGGAAATAGAGCGCTTTCAACAATAAATGGAGCAGTGAATATTATAAGCAAAAACCAAAACAGTTTGAGCATCGATACCGTCAGTCCCACAGACGAAAAGACAGCAAAAACACTAAGTGCCGGTGACAGTCTCGGCGTGTTCCAATGTGAATCGCCCGGTATGAGACAGCTTCTCAGAGGGCTTAAAGTCAAAAGTAAAAAGGACGTAGCTATTGCTCTCTCGTTGATTAGGCCGGGCCCTGCTTCCGGCGGTATGAAAACGGAATTTATCGAGCGCTATATCAATGGAAAACCATTTCAATACTTACACCCAAAGATGAAAGATGTGCTCGGCGATACCTATGGCGTGATGCTCTATCAGGAAGATGTGATGCGGATAGCCGTCGAAGTGGCCGGCTACAGTATCGCTGATGCCGACAGGTTCAGGTCCGAAGTCTCGAAGAAGGTCTCCGCCTCGCATCTGCAGGCCCAATATATCGACTTCGTATATTCAAGGGCCGAGCAGGCGGGCATCGACCGGCAAAGCGCCGAAGCAATCTGGGACGAGATTCTACGCTTCGCCGCTTATTCGTACTGCAAGGCCCACGCTACAGTGTATGCCAATATCGCCTGGCAGACAGCCTATCTGAAAGCCCATCATCCACAGCAGTTCTACTGTTCTTTGTTCAACAACCATCAGGGAATGTATCCGCTGAGGGTCTATGTGTGGCAAGCCAAAAGAGACGGCATAAAGATATTACCGCCGCACGTGAACAGAAGCGATATAGAGTGGACGCCAGAGGCAAAAGCCATCAGAGCGGGACTAAATATTATCAAAGGCCTAAGTTATAACACCATCAATGCTGTCATCCAGCAAAGGGAACTCAGACCTTTTACCAACATAGACGACCTGCGGCGGCGAGTAAAATTTCGAAAGCCCGAATTACAGAATCTCATTCACGTCGGGGCCTGCGATGGATTGGGACCAACCCGGCCGGCGATGCTGATGCGATTACAATCTACACCTTTGAATCCGAATCAGTTGCTGCTTTTCCAGATATACAACAATCTCTCCCAACTACCGCAATACGACAGGATAGCAAAACTAAAGGCTGAGATTGAAGTCACGGACATTCCATTTAGCATGCACCCGGCACTACTATTGCGGACAAAGCACATCCCTGCAGCCAGGCTAAGCAAATTCCTCAATAGAGACGTTACAATAGCCGGCTCTATAGCGACTGCCCGCCGGGCCAGAACCAACGATGGTCGAATAATGGGATTTGTGACTTTGGAAGACTCATCCGGCTTAGCTGAAGTGACCTTCTTCCCGGACCAAATTGATAAGTATCACGATCTTTGCTCAGCTTCAGGTCCCGTCTGGATAGCAGGCAAAGTTACAAAGCATCTATCATCTATCGCAATCGAATGTCGTGATTGCGGCACCGCCGCATAGGAAATATTACAATGCCAAAAAACAAAGAAGAGAACAGGCGGCGCTCTGACTCGAACCGACGAATAACGGTTTTGCAAACTGCCCCAAAACCTCAAGAACTACCACCTGACTTGGTCAAAACTGTAGCTGCTTGGCTGCAACTGCCGCAGCATATCAAAGCGGCAATCAAAGCCCTGATCAAAGCTGCCAGATAGAGCCAAACAGCTTACTCTGCATAAAGGGGTATGTCCCAAAAAGGCCGGGGTAGGATGCGAAGGAACCATAGAATAGCCCATGTAAAATTGACCGATTCTATGAAAGGGCTTTTATCGGCTTAGAAAACGGTCAACCACATAATCGAGGATAATTGCTTCGGCTGCTATTTGCTAAATTAGGACTGCTATCACCCGGGACGAAAAGCTATTTTCCCGTTACCATATATCCGTTCCTCCGGCAGTGAGTTTAACCTGGTTAGTTGCTTCTCGATTTTTATCGAATGTAACCTTTTCCCAAAAGACGCCGGCACAATTGCGGCAGCAGCCCGCCAGCGAAACCACCCCAACAATCCCAGTCAACAATTGATGATTGGTTATTGATTATTGAAAATCGGATCCCTTTTTCCGCTCAACCGGCTCGGTGTTCTCGGCGGCATAACTACGCGCTAATCCTGCCCCGCCCAGGCAGAACTCGGGCGCTCCCCCACACGTTGTTTCCAAACCTTGTGGTTCTTCTTGAATTCAACTTCGGTCCTGTGTATTTTGAGGACCGTGACACCACGCATTATGTCACCCTCTTTGACAACTTGGCCGTCAATTAGAGCAGATGGGCTCTCAACCGTGTAGAGTATTCCCGTTATGGTTCCGGGTTCCACTTTAGTCAAAAGATGGTAGCCCCAAAACACCACAATCACAGCTACCATAACCAGGAGATGAAACAAGATGAGCGCTTTTATTTTGCTGATTATATAGTCCTTATTTTGCGTCCCATAGCCCAGCCGACTTGGGTGCATGCATCCTTGTTTGTACTTTTTCCATCGTTTGGGGTTTGAAGGTTGTTGTCACCTTCTCATTTGCTTACGAATCGCTAATATCATCGCGATGGAACCGGCGCTGAGCCACCCGAGAAGAAATGCTTTCAAGAACATCATTACCGCCTTCTCAAAATCTTTTCAACCGCCGAACCTGACCAAAATACAGCACGACGAAAAAACCTGTTACCAACATTGCAACGTCACCGCAGTTGTTTGCCTCGGCAAAGCCAAACAATAACAGCATAAGGCTATTCCTGATTTTGGAATTCAAAAAACCCTATTTTTTGTTACCAGATTGCCTGGCTTGCCCCTGCATGAATATACAAAATCCGCCTGTCGGCTCAAAATTAGGGTTTGGTTAGGTTTTTATGCCCCCCAAATGCCCTTGTTCTTGACATTGTTCAGCGCCACTGAACGCCGGAAAAACCTAATATCCGCGAGCGCAAAACGTCGAGAAACGCCGAGCTTCGTATTGGCAATGTTGTCTAAATACAAAGCTCTCGTCGTCTGCGGTCAAGACGACAAAGGCTATTCACCCTTTCCCTCCTATTCCTTCTGTTTTTCACGTCAGCTTTTGGCAACCTGACTTGCCCAGCCTGCCAGGTCCCATTTGTCTAAACCTACTTGCGCAAAAACTCGCGGACAGTAACGTGAAAGAGTTTCGACTACGGAGCTAACACAAACATCTCTATTAACAGCGATCTTCGAATGAATTACCCGATAGTCAACCGGCCCCTCTAATCTTGCTAATGTTATAATGATACAATCGCGTAGCGAATTGCGCTGCCAATCCCAGTCTTGCAGCGGCAGTTGCAATAAGTCGTCAAGTGGTCTCTTCCAAGAGGCATATAAAGACAATCGCGTTGGCTCAAGACCTTGTAGCTGCACGTGCACTTTGTCACCCTCGGCAATCGCCTTTGCACAATAAAAATCATTAACCCCCTCTATTACTCTGTCACTCTCCTCATAGGGCAGGACCTCATCAATCCCATCGTAGAGTATGTGGACCGTGTTTGTTCCTGCCATATAATCCGCTAATCTCCGCGGTACTATAAGCGTTCCTGGCACAAGCCATTTTGCTTTGATGGTTACAGGCCAGGGAACTTTTGAAGAAAGTCCAAGTGCACCTTCCAAGACAGAAACTTCTTCTGCACCCTCCCTCTCTAAGCAGTCTTGTCTGAAGCAGCAGTTGGTGTGTGGACATTGCCCCTTTGACCTTCCAAAGCAGGGCGTGTAGCCCTCCGCCCTCTGGATGGCCCAGATGAGTTCGGCCTTTTCCATCTTCCCCGGCCTAATACCGAGACTTACAGCCTTTGCCCTTATTTCAGGCGTTCCCACATGTCTTTCCAATGCTTCTGCCCCCGGCATTGGTTTTCCCCCTTTAGTCCTTTACAGTATGGGACTATCCCAATACGTTTCTTACTAATTATCGCACACTTTCCAAAAGTTTCGCTTCTTCATATATCGGTCATTTCCGTACGGCCCTTACTAATCTTTTTCCTGCAAAATGCCGGTTAACCGGATGCGTTTACCGTTTTGTCCTCACTATCACCGCGCGCAAGCCGAGCAGTAACAGCGTTCTGAATTTAGCATGTGGCCTCTGACCAAATCACCGGCCCAGCAGGCGATTAACATTCTGAATACGAAGGTTCAGGGCCGGATGAGAAGAGAAGTAATTCCCAAGACTGAATTGACTAACAGGCCGGCTCAGTTCTGCCAGACGCCGGAGTAATTGCGCTGGAGCGTGACGGTCGTAGCCGGCAGCCGCAGCCAAACGTGCCCCGAGCGTATCGGCTTCCAGCTCAAGGTCTTGGGAATAGGCGCTCTCAAGGAACTTCACGCCAACTCTGCGCAGCCAACCGCCGAAGAGACCGCGAACGGGCGCCGTGCTGGACCCGATAGCAATTGCCGAGCTGCTGATGACTCGGTCCATTGCGTGTCCTCGGATGATATGGCCCATCTCATGTCCAAGGATGAACGCAATCTCGTCCTGGTTCCACTCGCATAGTTCCACCAGTGACCTGCTGACGAAGATGAACCCGCCCGGTAAAGCAAAGGCGTTCGGTTCTGTGCCTTTGACAGTCTCAAAGCTGAACGTGCGAAGCTCATTAGCCACGCAAGCAGCCAGGCCAGAACCGACTTCGTTCAACATTTGCCCCGCCCTCGGTTCTGCATCAAGCTCTAACTGATGTCTGATTTCACGCGCCAGGTCTTGGCCGACTTCGTGCTCGACCTTGATAGCGTCAGCTTCACTGCCGGTTATTGATTGCCATACCCATTTAACCTTACGCACATGCGGGCCGACCATTTTGCCCAGATTGTAGAATATCGCGCTCACCTGCCATTCTCCTCTCTATGCACCATCTATCTTGCTTAAAGTCTATGTTATATATTCTCTCACGCTCATCTGGCTGTCGCTACTCACAACAGATTCGTCTGCTCATTGTAGTGGCTCGACAACAGACGGTCAAGTGCAGCGGACTATTAGCTCCGATTATTCCTATTCCTCAACATCAGCCCACCCAAGCCGAGCAGCAAGAGCGCGGAGGCTTTAGGAACCCAATGCCGTAAGAAAAGGGATACTCGTCTGTTATGCACAAAGCAGAAATCAGACTGCAATCAATACCTTTTTGAAATCAAGTTGATGGAGAAAGTCACTAAGAAGTTGGAAAAACTGGGCAAAGACAAAACCTCCTCATTTAAAATCAGCCCGATGCCTCTATCAGGGGCCTGACGCCGTTCTGCAATCGCTGCCGGCGCATAAGCCACATATGCCTAAATCGCCGGAGAAAAAATATGACAAACTTCTATACGACCGCAAACGAAAAGAGGCGGCGGCCGGATTCGAACCGGCGAATAACGGTTTTGCAAACCGTCGCCTTAGGCCTCTTGGCTACGCCGCCAAAACCAAAAAATTCCCTACTATCTTAAACACATTCAGCCGGTTTCGCAACAAAATTCGGCTCAGCTATGCTATTTTTGAGCCTTTCGAACACTTTTTTGTAACACTTCTGCAGTCCCAAGCGTCTAATTATATACCGGAAGACCGATACTGCGCCGAGAAGCCTCTTATAGGCTTTTCAACATAAGAATGCTTGAATTTTAGGACTTTATTGGAGACTCCTGTGTAAAACGTACAAAAAAAATATAGAATGCTCGTAAAACGCACTGCTTAACGTTTCACCTCTTGCATTATGTAACCTTCTTTGCTATAATGAGATAGATATAGATAAAGATATCGCTACGAAGGCGCAAACTACCCTAAAAGGGTCTATTATGGTCTGTAATTTTCGTCTAACAACATTGCTGCACCGGTGTTTATGCGCCGCCGTGATAGCAGGCGCTGTCGGCGCGTGCAGCACCGAGCACTATAAAGCCGAGGCCGACAAAGAAGTATACAAGATTATCGACAGTAAATGGAAGGACAGCTTCGGCCAAAAGGCCAACTATACGATAACTGACGTACCGCCATCACCAAATGACCTGCAAATTGAAAAAGTCGTACCCCCATCCGGCGTTCTAAACCTCACACAAGCGGTTGCGATAGCCACCGCACACAACCGCGACTATCAAAAGCAAAAAGAAACGCTTTACCTGACCGCGCTTGATTTAACCCTGGCCAGGCATCAGTTCGCACGACAATGGTTTGCTACTTTCGATGGCGGCTACGCCAGAGACAGCGACGACGAACGGGTAAACTCGGGTGGTGAGGTCGGTTTTAACCAGGTATTGGCTGACGGAGCAAAAGTCGGCGCCAGTATCGCTCTCGATTGGACTCGGTTTCTTACCGGCGACCCACGGACCTCATTAGGCTCGGTATTGAGTGCCACTATAACTCAACCCCTGCTGCGGGGCAGCGGCCGAAAAATCGCCCAGGAAAATCTGACCCAGGCTGAGCGGGATGCTTTATATCAAATACGCTCGTTCAACCGCTACCGCAAAGCATTCGTAGTCTCGATTGTCACCGACTACTACCACGTTTTACAGCAAAGAGATAGAGTAATCAATGCCGAGAATAACTACAACAGGAGAATCGAATTAAGAAAACGCTCAGAGTTGGAGGCTGAGGTAGGCCGTACTCCACCTTTCGAGGCCGACCAGGCAAAACAGAGAGAGCTCGACGCAAGGGATAGCTACATACGGGCCAAGCAAGCCTATCAACAACTGCTCGATGAATTCAAGATAAGATTGTCCCTACCCACCGATGCTAACGTACAGTTAGACCAGAATGAATTAAAGGCCTTAAAAACGATAGGATTACATACACTGGATCACGAATTGGATACGGCAACCGAAACAGCTTTGCTCACGCGTCTGGATTTAGCAAACAGCAAAGACAAAATAGATGATGCCGCCCGTAAGGTTATGGTGGCTGCCGATGGGCTTGGCGCCGAACTAAACCTTATTGGCACCGCAGAAGTAGGCTCAACCGAGAAAACAAAGCCTGCCAGATTACAGTTTCATAAAGGAAGTTACGCCTTCGGTCTTGAAGCGGATTTGCCCCTAGACCGAAAAGCCGAACGAAATGCCTATCGCGAAGCACTGATAGTATTACAACAGCTCCAACGCGAATATGACAACGATGTGGCCAACGTCAAACTACAGGTCCGTCAGGCCTATCGTCAGCTAAAGGAAGCCCAGGAGCGGTACGAAACTCAGGAAAAAAGCCTCGACCTGGCCCAAAAACGCGTCGAGGGCACATCCCTGGCATGGGAATATCGCAGAGCCAGAACCCGGGACCTGCTCGAATCCCAAGACGCCTTACTCCGAGCAGAGAATGACTTGATGGCTGCCTTGGTGGATTACACAATCGCAAAATTGAACTTCTTCCGCGATGTCGGCATCCTGCAGGTCAGGCCAGACGGAATGTGGGAGCAAAAACAAATATGACCCAACCGAATAATCCAACTACAAGACAGAGCCTGCAAAAACGCGGCAGCAAGCCGGCATTCCCAAAACGGCTTCGCTGGCTCTTGCTCCTGCTGATTTTCGTTGTCGGCACGGGTGCGTTCATATCTCTGCGCAGGTCATCCGCCAAGTCTCATCGCTCAAACCAAAATCCCGGTACATTCACTGTAAAACGCGGTGACCTGACCATCAGTGTCACTGAAAGCGGCGACGTTAAACCTCTTAACTCCATAGACATTATGTCCGAGGTAGAAGGCGAAACCACTCTAATCAGTATCGTCGATGAGGGGAGCCTTATCACGCCCGAGGATGTTAACAACGGCAAAATCCTCGCCGAGCTCGATTCCTCTAAGATAAAAGAAGAACTCACCAGCCAGAAAATTACGTTTTTAACCGCAAATGCAGACTATACTGACGCCAACGAAGCCCTTGAAATCCAGAAAAAGCAAAATGAGAGCGACATTCAGAACGGCCAGATGAACGCTCGCTTTGCGTTGATAGACCTGCGCAAGTACCTCGGAGAGATTGTAGCAAACAAACTCATCTCATACGCCGCAAATCCGGGCCACCCACACGCCGGAATCGTCTCACTGATTCTTCACTCCATCAGCGACCCAAACCTCGGCGGAGACGCCCTCCAGGAGCTCCGGCTACGTGACGACAAGATCAAACTCGCCGATATGAACCTTAAAAGAGCCAGTGATAAATTAGAAGGAACCCACAAGCTCCGCGAGAAAAACTATGTAGCCGAAATCGAACTCAAAGCCGATGAGCTGGAAAAGGAAAGTTACGAGATACAAAAAGAACAGGCCGAGACAGCAAAGGACTTGTTCATAAAGTACGAATTTCCCAAACAGACAGAAAAGCTCCTCAGCGACTATTATGAAGCTAACCGCGAATGGGAGAGAATCAGAGCTCGTGCCCGCTCAAAGCTCGCTCAGGCCCAGGCCCAGCTTGAAAGCAAGAAAGCAACTTTCTCTTTGGAGAGCGAGCGTCTGGACAAATGGCGAAAACAGCTCAAGGCCTGCACCATAAGGGCGCCCGCTCCCGGCCAGGTCGTCTACGCATCCAGTCTGATGGACCGCTGGAGAAGACGCAGTCACATGATCGAGGTCGGAGCAGAAATCGACGAACGTCAAAAAATTATATCAATACCCGACCTCTCGAAAATGAAGGTCGAGGTAAAAATACACGAGAATTGGGTCGATAAGGTCCAGCCCGGCCAACCGGCAAATATTACCATCACCGCCTTTCCCGACCAGACCTTCACTGGCAAGGTCCTTAAAAAAGCGCCGCTTGCGGACCCGGAGGACTGGTTCAATCCTGACCTGAAGGTCTATACCACTGACGTTACTATTGACGGAACCAATGAGTCTATCAAGACCGGTATGACTGCAAAGGCCGAAATAATCATTGATGTGTTGAAAGATGTCCTCAGCGTACCTGTGCAGTCGGTCATTAATGTCGAAGGCAAAAAGATCTGCTTCGTGGCAACGGACAAAGCGCCCCAGCGCCGTGAAGTCGTGACCGGAGCCTTCAACGACAACTTTGTTGAGATCAAAAGCGGTGTGGCAGAAGGCGAAAGGGTAATGCTCAATCCTCCTCGCCTGACTCAGTCGGCCAAGAAAGCCAAAAAGCCATCCGAAAAACAAATAAAATAGTTGAGTCGTTTATAAATGCCCTGAGCATAACAGTATATAGGTCTACGTCCGATGCTTGTACTTAACACTGAGAAGCTCTGTAAGACATACCTGTTGGGTTCAGTTCAATTGCCCGCGCTGTGCGATGTTGATTTGGAGATTGAACAGGGCCAATACGTAGCGGTTATGGGTCCCAGCGGCTCAGGAAAATCTACCCTGCTTAACCTGATTGGCTGCCTCGACACACCTACCAGCGGCCGGTACTGGCTCGGCGGAAGCGATGTCTCCAAACTCGATGATGACGAACTATCGCTGATCCGAGGTAAACACATCGGCTTCGTATTTCAATCGTACAATCTCATCAGCCAGCTTAATTTAGCTGAGAACATAGAACTGCCAATGTTCTACCAGGGCTTTTCAGAACGCGAAAGTCTCAACCGCGCTACGGAACTGGCCAATATGGTGGGACTCGGCGACAGGCTAAAACACCGCCCTTCAGAATTGAGCGGAGGCCAGCAGCAGCGCGTCGCCATCGCCAGGGCGCTGGCGAATGACCCGACGATTATTCTGGCCGATGAACCTACCGGAAACCTGGATTCAGAAAGCGGAACTGAGATATTGAACATCCTTGATGACCTCCATCGGCAAGGCAAGACACTCATCATCGTCACACACGATGACCATATCGCCGCAAGAGCACAAAAGAAAGTCCATCTGCTCGACGGCAGAATTGACAGACAGGAGTACAGCTAAAAGTGATAGTCCTTCTCAACTGGCCTTTTGTCAAGAAGACAATCAAACTGGGCGTCAAGAGCCTCTGGATGCACCGCCTTCGCTCCACGCTCACCACGCTGGGCATTGTCTTTGGCGTCTGTTCTGTTATCGCTATGCTCGCGATAGGCGAAGGCGCCAGCCGCGAAGCCCAGGAAGCTATAGC
>Ga0114919_10005216_pt1 | contig 10384 bp, 8 predicted proteins | sample BlataG_FD_88682 | JGI IMG/M metagenome (GOLD analysis project Ga0114919, IMG submission 88682) | Deep subsurface microbial communities from Black Sea to uncover new lineages of life (NeLLi) - Black_00105 metaG | ecosystem: Environmental > Aquatic > Marine > Oceanic > Sediment | place: Atlantic...
TGAAATATAAAAGAGATGTAGAAACCACAAGATTACACATAAGCTCTTTCAGGGCTTGCGGAGACATGGGGCAGAGCCCCATAATTAACACAGAAAAGAGAAAAAAATGAATGAAAAGTGGCTTTATAAGGATTTGACTCAAGAGATTATCGGAGCAGCGATGGAAGTTCATCGTGAGTTAGGCTCTGGTTTCCTTGAATATAAAAAGAAGAATCTCGTGAAAATCTGTGTAATCTTGTGGTTATAAAAAAAGAGGAGTTGAAATGGACGTTCTGCTGGTATATCCAAACGTGTCATTGTCGAGCATAGAAGACGAGATAAAAGTGCCGCCACTTGGATTGGCATACATAGCGGCAGTGCTTGAAGAGAACGGATATAAAGTTGAGATATTGGACATGTATGCCCAGCATACGGCATTAAACGAGGTAAGGAATATTTTAAAAAGGGGGCAGCCAGAAATAGTTGGGATTACATGTCTTACACCGTTTGTCTCAATAGTTTTAAAGATAGCAAGAATAGTGAAAGAGGCTATTAACGCCAAGGTAGTGGTAGGAGGTGCTCATGCTACTGCATTGCCAGAAGAAATGTTAGAAGAAGATTACATTGATTATGTCATTTTGGGCGAGGGAGAATATACGATGCTTGAACTTACTAAGCACATATTAGAGGGAGAAAATAGGTTAGAAGAGATTAAAAACATTGCATACCTTAATGATGGTGAATTTTACATAACGAAGGGGCGTGGTTATATTGAAAACTTGAATGAGCTACCGTTTCCTGCGAGGAGATTACTGCCCCATGATAAATACAATGCAACACAATATGCAGGAAAAAGGATTACAAGTATTATTACATCGAGAGGATGTCCATATAGCTGTATGTTCTGTGATTACCGATTTTTGATGGGTCCGAAATTTCGCAGAAGAAGTCCAGAGAGTGTGATAGATGAGATTGAAGAATGCATTAATGAATATGATGTGGATTACATAAATTTCAGGGATAGCACTTTTACTTTTGATGAGAAATGGATTGCGAATTTTTGTGAGATGGTTAAAGAAAAAAAAATGGATATTAGATGGGATTGTAATGGCAGGGTTAATCTTGTAACCGAAAAGATGCTGAGAGAGATGAAAGAAGCTGGCTGCACATTGATATCATACGGAATAGAATCAGGGGATCAGAATATATTAGATTTTGCAAATAAGAAGATTAAGATAAAGCAGAGCATAAATGCGGTAAAGAAAACAAAAGAAGCAGGTATTGAGGTTTTAAGTTATTTCATCATAGGATTGCCGGGAGAGAATTGGGAAACTATAAAAAAAACGATACGGCTTGCGATAAAATTGGAGTCGGATTATACACAGTTCTCATTAGCAACGCCCTTTCCGGGAACACCGCTTTTTAACTATGCAAAGGAGAACAATTTGATTAGAGAAGTTAGCTGGGATGAGTATTCTTTGATGAGCAGTGCGATAATGAGGACTGAAGAGCTTGATTATGATGATTTAGAGAAGGCGATAAAGCTGGCATACAGGAAATTTTATTGGCGTTTGAGTTATATTTTAAGAAGGGCATCCAAGTTACGACCAGATAATATCAGAAGGAATCTTAGTGGGTTCAGGATGTTTTTGAGGGAAGTGAGGAGCTGAGAGGTGTTAGATTGAAGATAGGCACGGTAATATCATGGTTTCCATCGCATGTATCAGGTGAGAAGCTTTTGGGTATTTTTTATTATAGGCAATCGAAGAAACTGGTTGAGGTGTAGCATGAACATACTCTTCGTTCACGAGGTAGATTGGCTGAACAAGGTTGTATTTGAGATACACAACCTTTCAGAGATACTATCAAAAAATCATAAAGTGTTTGCAATAGACTATGAAGAGAACTGGAAAAAAGATGGCTTCTTTGATATGGGGACTCTGAAGACGAAAGAATTCAAGCATATTAGCCGTGCCTATGGTGGTGCTGATGTTACAGTGAGACGACCGGGTATGATAAAACTGCCGCTTTTAAGCAGATTATCCGCTTTTTTCACACATTATCGCGAAATTAAGAAAACAATAAAAGAAGAAAAAATAGATGCCGTAGTGCTATACTCTGCGCCAACCAATGGGCTGCAAACCCTGCACATAGCAAAAAAATACAACATTCCCGTGATATTCAGATCAATAGATATATTGAATCAGTTGGTGCCCCAATGGTTTCTCAGAGCACCAACACGAATAATAGAAAGAGAAGTATATAGGAATGTGGATAAGATTGTAGCCATAACACCAAAACTCTCTGACTATGTGGTAAAGATGGGTGCAGATAGGCGCAAGGTAGAATTACTATTCACGGGCGTGGACACCGACAAGTTCAACTCCCATGTCAATACCACAGCACTCAAGCAAAAATTAAATCTGAACAATGATTCCAAGGTAATAGTATTCATCGGAACATTATCTGATTTTGTTGGCGTAGACAAATACATAGAACAATTCCCAAGCGTTGTAAGAGAGATTCCAGAGGCAAAGCTGATAATCGTTGGTGGAGGTTCTCTGCTCGAAAAACTGAAAAAACTCGTTTCAGACCTTGGACTCAATGATAATGTAGTACTAACGGGCTGGCAGCCATACGAAACGATGCCGCAGTATGCAAACCTCGCTGATATCTGTATCAACCCGTTCCAAATCAAGGATATAACAAGAGATATTATACCCGGAAAAATACTGCAGTATCTCGCCTGTGCAAAGCCTGTTCTGGCAACGCCACTGCCTGGAATGAAAGCAATAATCCCAAACGGAGATTATGGCGTGATATATTCAAACATAGATGAGTTTGCAGAGAACACAGTAAAGCTTTTAAAAGATGAGGGTAAAATGAAAGCTGTCGGGGAGAAAGGATTGATGTATGTTAAAAAAAATCACGACTGGAATGAAATAGCACAAAGATTGGAGGAGATGCTCGTTTATGAGGTGCAACGATGAGAAATAACTGGGATGATATTGTGAGTGATTTTGAGGGGATATTGAAGAGCATGATAAAAATAGCATGAAATACCCTAATAGTATTTATAGTAAAAACTCTTTGTGTGCTTTTAATAAAAGAAAATAAAAAAGGAGATAGACATGAAAAAACTTAAAGTTGGAATAGTTGGTTGTGGGCTTGTAACAAAGAATCGGCATATACCAAGCTACCTAAGACTGAGGAAGAATGTGGATCTCTCCGCTGTCTGTGACCTAAATGAGAATCTTGCCAGAGAAACTGCGAGGGAGTTTCATGTACCTAATGCATACACAGACATTTCGGAAATGGTATCGAAAGAAAATTTAGACATAGTTGATATATGTGTTCCACCGCAAATACATGCTCCGATAGCAATAGAAGCGATGGAGAATGGGTGCAACGTATTGACAGAAAAACCAATGGCACTCAAGGTTTCCGATTGTGACGAAATGATTGAGGCGTCTCATAGGAACGGAGTGAAAATATGCATTGTTCATAATGACCTTTTCCATCCTCCATTCCTTAAAGCCAAAGAGCTTGTGGCAAATGGAGCTATTGGAAATTTCATTGGGATGAGATGCTTCCACTCAGACCTTAGAGATGAGATGGTATTGAAGAAAGATCACTGGATTCATAAGCTGCCTGGTGGTTTACTTGGAGAAACGGGGCCTCATCCAGTATATATGTCTTTAGCTTTTATAGGCAAAGTAAAAAATGTAGGCATCTATGCCAAAAACTTCTTAGAGCATCCCTGGGCTCCCTTCGACGAATTCAGAATAGAGTTAGAAGGGGAGAAAGCGATTAGCTCCATAGCCATTTCCTATGCCAGCAATCGCTATAATACCTATGTTGACCTTTTAGGCACCGAGGGAGTTTTGCATCTGGACCTCCAGAGTTTCCTATTAATCCACCATAGGAGTAAAGGGTCGGTGAACCCCACTGCTCTTGCCCGGTATTCACTAAGTACTGCTTCTCAAATAATAAAAGGAGTGGCAACGAACACCTTCAAAGTAATGACTGGGAAAGTGGAACTTGGCCATGATGTTATTATTGAAAGGTTTGTTGACAGTGTCTTAAATGATACACAATCGCCGGTAACGGCAGAGGAAGGGAGGGAAACGGTAAGAGTTATGGAGATGGTTGTTAATGAATATCAGGAGAAGTACAGAGCTTCCTTCAAGAACAAAAAGTAAAGCAGAGGAAGAAATTAATGTGTGGAATCTGTGGGTATTATGGATTGGACGATGAAAATCTACTGAGGAAAATGACAGATGCTATAAAGCATAGAGGACCCGATGACGTAGGTTTTTTTTTAGATCAAGATGTTGGTCTTGGAATGAGAAGATTAAGCATAATTGATTTAATTACTGGTAAACAACCAATCCATAATGAAGATGAGTCGATTTGGATCGTTTACAATGGTGAGATATACAACTTTCGAGAATTACGATTATCATTGGAAAAGATAGGGCATAGGTTTTACACAAATTCAGATACTGAGGTTATTATTCATGCGTACGAGGAATTTGGTGAAAATTGTGTAAATAAGCTTCGTGGAATGTTTGCATTTGCAATTTGGGATAGCAAAGATAAAAAACTGTTCTTGGCGAGAGATAGATTAGGTATTAAACCATTATACTATGGTATTATCAATGGAAAACTGTTCTTTGGATCTGAAATTAAATCAATACTGCAATATGAAGCATGTAAACCACAAATAAATGTATCTGCTATACACGATTATCTCTCTTATTTGTATATCCCTGCACCTAAAACGATTTTTAAAGGAATTCATAAACTACCACCAGCGCATATTTTACGTTTTAAAAATGGTAAGGTAACGATTAAAAAGTATTGGGATTTAACTTTCCCCGAGCAAAAAAATAATGGAGAATCGTTCTACATAAAAAAAACACGTGAATTATTAGAGGAATCGGTTCGTTTGCGAATGATAAGTGACGTTCCAATTGGAGTTTATTTGAGTGGGGGAATCGATTCAAGTACGATTACGGGCTTGATGAGCAAGATATCTGATCAACCCGTAAAAACCTTTACAGTTGGATTTAATGATGAAGAATTCAGCGAATTGAAGTATGCCAGATGCGTTTCTGATTATTTTGATACTGATCACCATGAATATATTGTGGAAGCTGATGCCTTTAAACTATTGCCAAAAATCGTAATGCAACATGACGAGCCTTTTGGAAATGCTACTTCGATAATCCATTATTTAATCTCCGAACAGATAAGAAAAAATGTAAAGGTTGCCCTATCTGGAGCGGGTGGTGACGAGATGTTCGCAGGGTATCCCAAATATATAGGTATGCGATTGGCGGGATATTATTGCAAGATACCAAGGGTAATAAGAAAAAATTTAATCGAAAAAATTTTGTATTCTCTTCCAGAATCGAGAAAAGAGACCGATTATGTTAGGTGGGGGAAATTATTCGTCAATGCTGCCTCTTTATCTCCACCAGAGCGATTCTATTCTATGAGTAGCTATTTTAGTGAAAAAGAAAAATATGAACTATATTCAAAAGGATTAAAAAATAATAACTTTGAAGATTCTTTTAAATTTATGATAGAATTGTTTGATTCCACGCCAGTAAATGATTTTGAACGACAGAGTTTTTATACAGAGGTAAAGAGTTTTTTACCTTATAATGTTCTTGAATACACAGATAAGACAAGCATGGCTGCATCACTTGAAGCGAGAGTCCCTTTTTTAGATCATAAATTAGTTGAGTTTTCAGCATCCGTTCCGTATTCTATTAAATTAAAAGGATATAACATGAAATACCTGCTTAAAAAAGCTGTAAAGGACCTTCTTCCAAAAAAGATACTGAAAAGAAAAAAGATGGGTTTCAATCCTCCAACGGGACTGTGGCTTGAGCGTGACCTTAAGGATCTAATTGATGAATATCTTTCAAAAGAAACCGTTGAACAAAGAGGATATTTTAATTATGAATACATTGATAAACTACTAAAAGAGCATCGTTCGGGTAAAAAGAACCTTGGGGTAAAGATTTGGATTTTTATATGTTTAGAGGAATGGCAAAGAATATATATGGATGATTTCAATCCTTCTAAATTTCTAAATGAAATGGCAAGGAGATAATATGAAAATCCTACAAATCTGTGCTATGTTTCCTCCTTCTCCGCTGAGCTATTATGGTAGCGGCGTAATTACCGTTGTTTATCATCTCAGTAAGGAACTGGTTAGAAGGGGGCATGAGGTCACGGTGTATACGAGTGCTGCTCTTGATACCCGGAGGAAAATGGACCATGTAAACAATCCAGTAATTGTTGATGGTATTGAAGTGCGTTATTTCCCCTATATTGCAAGCTACTACACTTTTTTCATAACCCCACGCATAATACCTGCAATGAAGAAAAATATTAGAGATTTTGATATTATTCATTTGCCGGATATCCGTAGTTTTCAAAGTATTATTTGTCATTATTATGCTAAACGTTATAACATTCCTTATATCGTACAAACACATGGCTCCCCTCCAAGAATGGTTGGCGAGAGAAGACTTAAGTGGATATTAGATATTGCTTTCGGTTACAGAATATTGAGAGATGCAAGTAAAGTTATTGCTGTTACCAGAACAGAGGTTGAGCAGCTTAAAAGCATAGGGGTAAATGAAGGTAAAATTGAGATCGTGCCAAATGGAATTGATCTGTCGGAATATGATGATCTGCCGAAGAGAGGGGAATTTAGGAGAAAATACTCGATAAGAGTGGATGAAAAGATAATTTTGTATTTGGGCAGGATACATAAGATAAAAGGCATTGATCTACTTGTTGAAGCATTTGCAGATTTGGTAAAGGAGTTAGATAATGTTAGACTTGTAATTGTTGGATCGGATGATGGATTTTTATCAACGTTAAAAAAGCAAATAGAGAATTTAAAGATCGGCGATATGATTTTATTTACAGGTCCACTTTATGAAAGGGATAAGTTGGGAGCTTATGTCGATGCTGATGTCTATGTTTTGCCTTCGGTTTATGAGACTTTTCCAGTAACGGTCTTAGAAGCCTGTGCGTGTGGCACGCCGGTAATTGTTACAGATAGATGTGGCATAGCAGATATTGTTGATGGTAAGATGGGGTGTGTGGTGGAATACAATAAAGATCAGTTGCGGGATGCGATAATTAAGGTTTTAAGTGATGAAGGACTGGGGAGACGATTTGGAGAAGAGGGTAGGAAGTTGATGAGAGAAAAGTTTGGTTGGTCAGCCATAATCAAGCAAATCGAAAAGATGTATAAAGTGGTTACAAGTGGAGTAATCAGATGAAAAAAGTTAATTTAGGTTCAGGAACTACATGCTCGGGTGGTTGGATTAATATAGACAGCTCTTTTAATGCACGATTAGCAAAATATCCTCGATTGCGGTATTTATTCTTTAAAATTGGTATTTTATCAAAGAAATATTATGATGTGCCGTGGTCAAAGCATATCAAAAATATCATGGTGCGTGATGTGAGAAAAAAACTCCCTTTCGATGACGAATCTATTAATTTTATCTATTCTTCACATCTTATAGAACATTTGAGGAAAGACGAGGCTGAAAAGGTGTTGAGAGAGTGCTTCCGTGTACTCAAAAGAGGAGGCTTGATCAGATTGGTAGTGCCGGACTTAGAACTCATGGCAAGGAACTATCTCAAAGAAATTGAGGGGATTAAAAATAATAAAGGAGGAAAAAAAGAGCATCTTCCATCTGAAAGATTTTTAGATATACTGGGTATGGGTGAGAAAACAAGAACGCCTTTTGTTTTAAAGATATTTTCGTCGGGACGGCATAAGTGGATGTATGATCAATCTGCTTTAACAGCGTTATTAAAGTCTTGTGGTTTTGTTAGTGTTCAGAAACGAAATTACAAAGTAGGAGAGTGCCCAGATATCGATCTTTTAGATAACCGCCCAGAACACAGCCGATATATAGAGGCACGAAAGCCCAAGGGGGTATAATGAAAAAATATAAAGTTGCGATAGTTCATAATATTATATCCCCGTATAGGATTCCATTATTTGAAAGATTATCGGAGCACCCTTCCATAGACTTATTCGTCTATTTCTGTGCGAGAACGCATAAAAATAGAAAATGGAATATTTTTAAGAGTGATAAATACAATTATGAAATTTTATCTGGTGTAACAGTGGATTTTGTAGGTGTTATCTATCATATCAATCCTGTCATCATTTCAAAGCTAATGAAGGAAAAATATGATGCTATTATAATAGGGGGATCCACGTATTTCACAACACAAGCAGCATTTATCACGTCTAAATTACTTAAAACACCCATAATACTATGGTCAGAGGGTATCGAGGGTGCACAATCGTTCTTGGGAAAGGCCATAAGCCCACTGACAAAATATATCGTTAGAAATGTTGATGCTATAGTTGTTCCCGGAACGATGTCTCACGATTTTCATATTAAGCAAGGTGCAGTTCAAGGGAAGATTTTTATCGCTCCAAATATCGTAGATAATAGGATGTTTATACAGAAGAGTTCAAAATTCAAAGAAGAAAAGGGGCGATTTAAGCGGGAATTAAATATCCAGAATGAGAAGATTATTCTGTTCGTTGGTCAGTTGATCAAAAGGAAAGGAGTTGAATATTTAATACGGGCTTATAAGAGGCTGAAAGAGGAGTATGCTGATGTCTGCTTAGTGATAATCGGTGATGGAGTCTTAAAGAATGAATTGGAAGAAATCTGCATTAAAGAAGAGATAAAAGATGTTCATTTTACAGGGTGGATATCAGAAGAACAAAAGATTATTTATTATACTATTGCAGAGCTATTCGTTCTGCCAACGCTGAAAGATTTATGTCCACTGGTAATAAATGAAGCGATGTGTTGTGGTTTGCCAGTAATTTCAACAAAAGCGGCTGGCTGTGCTGTGGATATGATAATGCCCGAGGAGAATGGATTCATCGTGGATGAAGCAAATATAGATCAGTTGTATTCGGCTATGAAAAAGATACTATTAAATGAAGAACTTGCAACAAAAATGGGAGAAAAATCATTGAAAATAATTGAAAGAAAGTATAATATAGATCAAGCGGTAAAGGGGTCTGTTTCTGCTATTGAATATGCGATTTTGAGAAATAGGAGGAGTAACAAATGAAGGAAATTAATCCAAAAGAAGGGTCAAAATACCCAAGAATTTGCATGATTACTGGTCCCCTTCCAGATTCAATTGTTGATGCCGATATAGTTCATATTAGTAATCTTCTCTGGTTGCTTGAACTACTTGCTGAGAAAATATTTGTCATTAGCAGTAATCTCCCTGAAAGGATGTTGAGCGACACCAAAATTCATATTATAAATATAGAACATCGTAGCAATTCAAGATGGCAGCTTATAAGAATTCCTAAGTTTGTAATAATGCAGCTAAAAATTAGCTATCACTTATTTAAGGTCAGCAAGAAGGTAGATATTGTATTATTTTCAGTAGGTGCTACACCAATTTTTTTACCCATGATTTTTGCGAGGTTGATGCGAAAAAAGATAATTTTATTACACGTTGGTGTAGGTGTAGTTAAAGAATATGCAAAGGCATTATATAGGGATCAGCTAAAGAGCATGGGATGGCAGATATATCCTACAATTGCGGGGATTTTAGAAGAAATCAGTTGTAATCTCTCTAATAAAATCGTTGTGTATTCACAAAATTCTGACCAATTTGCATCTAAGAGATACAAAAATAAAATTTCAATGCATGGAAGTCGTTTTTATGTAGATAGTAATCATTTCATAATAAAGAAGAATATAGATGCTAGAATAAATTTGATTGGATATGTAGGTAAGTTTTTCGATTCGAAGGGTGTTATGAATATCATTAAAGCTATCCACAAAATATTGGGAAACATGAAAGAAATCAGGTTTATATTCTGCGGAGATGGCCCTTTACGGGATAATATCGAAAAAGAAATCAAGAACGCTAATTTGAACGATGTAGTTACTATCACGAGATGGATATCTCATAACGAACTACCACAGTATTTGAATGAAATGAAACTTCTTATTATCGCTTCTGATACAGAGGTTGGCCCTCAAATACTGTTTGAAGCGATGGCTTGTGGCACACCAGTTTTAGCTACACCGGTTGGAGTTGTACCCGATGTAATAAAGGACGGAGAGAATGGATTTATTATGGAGAACAACTCGCCAGAATGCATTGCAGAGAATATTATAAGAGCTTTAGAGCACCCCAATCTTAATGAAATTGTAAAGAATGCAATAGATATTATAGAAGAGAAATATAGTTATGAGGCTGCAGTTGAAAGATATAGAAAAATATTGGGGAGTGCTGGAGGGAGTGTTTAAAATGCAAAAGAATCCTTCATGACTCCCAAGGGGGACACCCATGAGCATGAAAA
>Ga0114919_10005217_pt1 | contig 10383 bp, 16 predicted proteins | sample BlataG_FD_88682 | JGI IMG/M metagenome (GOLD analysis project Ga0114919, IMG submission 88682) | Deep subsurface microbial communities from Black Sea to uncover new lineages of life (NeLLi) - Black_00105 metaG | ecosystem: Environmental > Aquatic > Marine > Oceanic > Sediment | place: Atlantic...
ATCCATCCAGAATATTTAGGTAGAATATCTTGGGGAAAATTAACTAAAAATTTAGAAAAGAAATATAATGAGCTTGTAAATATGAAAAGTGCAACCGGAAAACTAACGGAAGAGGAAAAAGAAAAATATGATAAGTTTAAAGTTAAATCAGATGAAGAAAGGATACAGGATTCTGTTGAAGAGGTGTTTAAGGGAAAAATAACAAATAAATCAGATTTGTGGGAAAATTTGAGCGATTTAGAGCTTCCTACAGAGAAGAAAATTAAATTGTTGAACTTTTACCTAGGCCTAAAAGGACTAGGAACTTTTAATAAAATGACTATTCCTAAAAAAAATAATTTACTTGAAATTGCTAAGAAAATAAGAATGGGAGAATCTGAAAGTGATTAATTTAAACTCCTCCAATCTTACCCATTAACTCTCTATCATTTTTACTACTCATATGTAGGTAAATCATAGTAGTACTAATATCAGAATGGCCTAACCAATCTTTAATTTTTTCTATAGAAACACTATGAACTACTAATAATTCTGTCGCCCTAGAATGCCTAATTGAGTGAGGAGTTATATTTCTATTTGAAATATTTTTGAAATATCTTTTGAAGATATTATATCTAATCCAATCATAAGCATGAGATTCATATTTAAATTCCCAAGTCGTTTTATCAATTATCTTTAAATTTTTTTTATATTGTGATTCCCCAAAATTAAATATTCTTCCCCCTTCTGGAAACCCTTCAATTCCTATCATCCCTACTTCTTGGGCATAATCTAATAAAGATAAAGCTGATTCTTTTGCCATTGGTACTATTCTCGACTTCCCCCCTTTAGAATTTTTAATAAGAACCTCAATTATATGATTCTCTAAGGTTAATTGTTCCCATCGAATATCTGACCATTCAAGATTTATTAACTCACTAATCCTTAATCCTGCACCTATATTATACATACATGAAATCATCATACTATAAACCTTAGGCATTGTGTTTAAGACGTTCTTTAGTTCTTCTTTAGTTAAAATATCCGGTATCTTTCTAGGAGGTCTTTTTCCTTTCCTGAACCGAATTGTATAATCAATGTCATATTCTAAAAAGAACTCATTTAGTTTAGTAAGCATGGCCTTAATATTAGTACTTTTACCATATCGTTTTAATATTAACCTAATAGAATCTTTAGATATATAATCATAATTTTTGAATACCTTATCTGCAATAAATTTATAAGATTTAAGTGTATGCAGAGATGTTATTCGAGGATCAGTTTCGATGAATGAGTAAAATTTTAATTTAAGTTCATCATTTAAGGCTACATTTTCCATTACTTAAAATAATCTTTCAAACTATTTATAGGTTTCCATATAATACATATTATTTGAAAATGAACACTTTTGATTTCTCAATAGGGACAACTAATTACAAAGGAGGTATAATATTAAAGGTATCCTTTGCACTAAGGTAACCTTAGTGCAAAGTAGGGGGGAGGGCTACGCCCTCCACACCCTTGAAAGTTTTTATGGTTAGAGTATGCATTCAATGAATGCCCAAGGATTATATACCTTATTCTATGGCCATAGAATAAGGCCTTACTACTTACAACCTCCAACCCTTTCTCTAAAAGGATTATAAATATAAATATAAAAACAAAACTTTAAATACTTATCTATTCTTAGATGATTAATGGTTTTTGATGAATTAAATAAAAAGATTGAGGGAAATAAATATTATCAATTTTCATTAAGGCATAAAAAAATAATTAATATCCTTCAGGGATTTTTTATTATTGGACTACTCGTAAGTATTAATTCTTATGTATTCCAAGACCATGATCTTAAAAAACAAATTGCAGATAAGTGTGGATACTCCACCTCACAGTATGAATGTATCTGTAGTAAACAATATGCTGAAAATTGGAAAGAATTTAATGAGTGGAAATATAACCTTACTTTAAATAGCAGTTCAGAAGATGTTTATCCTTGATATATTAAAAAAGGTTTTAATTAATCTCATGACTTTAGCCATTATAATTTTCTTAATTTGGTTTTTTATTTTTAGAAAATTTATAAATTTTTAAAAAGTAAATCTTTAAATAGTAGTAATAGTTCTAAATAGAATGAGATTAAAAATAAATGGTGATCATGGCAATAAAGTTTAATGAATTTTCAGAAAAGGCAAGAGAAATAGCTTTAAGAAATGCCCGGAGGAAAGCCATAGGTAAAAGAATTTCATTTTATATAAATGATCAATTTTTTGAGGAAGGTGCTAAAGCCTATAAATATTTATTAGCTGAAAACCCTAAAATTGAAGAGGCTATAGTTAATGCAAATCGAGCTAAGATAAAGGCAGGAGAATTGGGTTTTAATAATTTAAAAGAGTTCCAGGAATTACAAGGATTTGCTAAAAAAAATTTTTTAATTCCAAATGCAAAATTATCTAATCAGGAAATTTTATCTTTAGGAAGAAGACCACTTAATCAGGCTACAGCTCAAAAATTACAAGAATCTCTAAAAAGAAATAAAGGTTTAATATTAAATAATCTACAAAAACCTACAGGGGAAGTGATAGCAGTCCCACAACAGGTAGGAAGAGTTAGAAGATTAATCCAACAATTAAATGATTTACAAAAAATTAAATCAACTTCAAGCATTAGAAATAAACAAAATCAAATTAAAAATGAACTTCAATTATTAGGCTTAACTGTTGGGACAGGCCTTGTTTCTGCAGTTCAGTCGTATACACAACTACCTAAATTATTAAGATATTATTATAATAACCCTTTAGAAATTAAAAAAATACCCAAGAATATTAGTGATGGAAGTCAAAATTTTGGACAATTAATTAGGATCTCTCCAACTGAAGCGTTTGCTAAAATTGGGACAGAAGTTTTTATTGCTAAAGGGACTGGACAAAGCCTAAAAATTATTGGAAAAGTAAATAAAGGGGCTTTAACTAAAATTGGGGTGTTTAAGGGAGTTAAAAAAACACCACTAAATATAAAAGTTGTTAAGGGTATACAGGGTGTTGGAGATATTGAAATAATTCCAAAAGGAAAAGGAAAAAAATTAATGAAGAGAGAATTAAAAGGAAGTGATATACCTGCAATTACCGGAGCATTTGGAAAAACTAAATCTCAATTAAGGGAGAGTATTGGTAAGTCTGGTACTTTAGTTACGGCACAAGTTGATTTTTTTGGAAGGAATAAATTAAAAAAATTAGATAGATTTTTGTATGCAACTCCTTTTAAGAAAGGTGGAAGTGGACAGGTAAGAATCTCAAGACTAGGACTTAATCAAGCAGAGGCTAAACTTTTAGATTATTTATTGGGAGAAGAAATTAATTTTAGAAGTAATAAACCTGAGGTTTTAATTTTTCCTAAAGAAAAAATAACCTCTAAAGGATTAATTACTTCTAAGGAAAGATTTGTTAAGACTAAAGGATTTTCAGTACCTGAATTTAGTAATGAATTAGAAGTAGTATTAGGAAAAGGATACTCTATAAAAAAAGGAAAGATTTTAAGAAGGGTTAATCTAGAAGGTAGAATTGTGCCTTTTAGAGAAGTTAAAAAAGTTAAAATTAGCCCAACTTCAAGAAAGATATTTACTGAAATTAGAAAAGAAAGAAAGGTTTTGGAGAATGGATTAAATAAAAAATCTTTTAATAATTTAGAAATATTATCAAAATCTAAAAATATAATTAAAAAAGAATTATCTTTAAATAAAAGACTTAAAAAAGAATTAGGTTATAATCCTTTATTAAGTTCTAGTATTATAACTCAAGGTAAAAAGATTCCTTTAAAACGAATCCTAACAGGTTTAACACTTCAATTAACTCGTAGAAAGAAAAAACCTACTAGGCCTAAAAGAACAGGTGTTAAGAAAAAACCTACTAGGCCTAAAAGAACAGGTGTTAAGAAAAAACCTACTAGGCCACTTACTCTTAGAAGTTCTCTTAAACCTAAAGGTTCTAGAAGATTAACAATCAAAAGATTAGAAAAAAAACGGAAAACACCTATGACTCCAAAAATAAAGAGGGTTCCTAAAGGGCTAGTAAGAAAACCAATACCATTACTTAAACCTAGACAGTTTACTAGAAAAAATTTAATAAAATCAAAGCCTACATTTTATGTGATTACTAGGAAAAATAAAAGGATTGTCAAATTATTTGCTCAGCCTTTAAGTTTAAATGATGCAAGGGATTATTTAGCTTATTCAATTGATAACAATTTAACAAAAACTGCATGGCTAGTCCCATTAGGATCATCTAAAAAAGTTGTAGTCCCTCCAAAGAAGATAAAAGGTTATTTTAATAAAGTTTCTAGAAAATTAAGGCCTTATAAAATTAAGTTTGGGAAGAAAAAACAATTAGTGAATGGATATATAGAAAAAAGGAAGTTTTTTCAAGACACAACTGGAGAAAAATTGCAACTTAAAAGATCAAGGAAAAGAAAAGTACTATTAAATAACTTAAAAAAGGCACGTTGGATTAGATCAAAAAAGGGAAAAAGATAAATATAAAAACATTTAATAATAATTATAATAATATGTTCAAAAAAATTATGTTGGGAGGTGTATTTTTTTTAGTTTTACTTTTTAGTTTTACTTTTTCTTCAGGAGAAATATGGCAATATAATTATCTCCCTTCTGAAAATGGAGTTTCGAGTGTAGATAGTGGAGATAATTGTATATTTGTATCTCCCACGACGGGAGAGGTAATTATAACTTTTAATAGCTCGTGTGGAGGAAGTGGGGGGGGAAGTGGAGAACCTCTTTGGAATGCGAACTATTCAACATTTTTAACCCACATTACTCTAGCAGAATATTTTCTTAATGCAAGTCAATCCTTTTATGGCATAACAAACCCTCAAAGTTTTATAAATCAAACTTATGCAAACCAAACATACAGGCTTTTAGATAATCACACTTTTAATGGGAATGTAGAAATTACCAATAATCTTACTACAGGAGGTTTATTTATGACCCCTGCAAATGAATTTTCTTCATCTACATCTGTCGGGGGAGCATTTAATTTAATTAATACAAATAACGATGGTGCAGGCATAGTGGTCTATTCTGCAAACGATGATTCTCAAGAAGGACATTTATTTAATGGGAGGGCAAATAATTTTTTATTTGATAAATCTATTTACTATGGGACAAACAACGGCCAAAGCCATACTTCAGTCTTTTTATATACTGGAAACGATTCAAGCTCTTCGGCAATAAATATTGCAAGTTCAAATAAATATTTTTCAGCAGGTTCTTTTTCAGGAAATGAAACTTCTCATGGGAGTGTGAAGGTAACACACCACTATCCAAACGAAGATGATTCAGATGCTTCTGCACTTAGTTTAAATCTCGATGGAGTAGGCACATCAGCACAAGGATTATATATTTATTCTGATGGAAATACTAGTGGGGATCTAATTGATGTCAATAATTATGGAGAAAATAAATTTAGGGTAAATTCAACGGGAAATGTAGAGATTAATGAAAATATTGATTTTTCTACCAACCCCCTTAGTTTTTTAAATAATCTTAGGGGAATTAATAGTCTTTCTTCAAGTTCTTTCTTTTTTGATTCAGTTGGAACTGCACGATGGTTTTTTAGAAATGCAACCGATTCAAATCTCTTAGAAATTGGGGATGATTATATTTTAGGTTCAAGAGATTTCAATGTTTCTTCAGGAAGAGATGTTTGCATTACTGGACTAATTTGTTTGAGTGATGCCTTAACTGAAAACTTAGCAGATAATCTATATAGATCAATATCTAACTATACTTTCCCGGGACAAATTATCGCCAATGGTGGAATTAGATTAGGGGATGAAATTAATGCAAATAATAAAAATATCAGTTCTGCAAATTGGATTTTTGCAGATTTCTTTTCTGGAGATGCAAGTAATTTAATAAATATTCCAAACATATTCAATCAAAATCTTAATACTACGGATAGCCCTTTATTTAATGCTGTTATTGTTAGTCAAGGGGGTTCTAGTGGTCGTATGACTAGTCAAAATTCTAATTTATATCTTTTAGGCGGTCTTTCTAGTGTAGATACCCTCGCTAATTTTTCTTTTGATAAGACTACTTTTTATCAAAATGTAACTGTCCCTAATATTTTTTCACCCACATTCGGTTTTAATGCTAAGGGTTCTCCTATTGGTCTTTTAATCAATGCAAATTCCTATGCCTTTGATGTTGGTGGGGGTACTGGTATGTTCTTTAGTGTTAATACTCCTCGCGGTATTGAACTTCACGTTGCAGAAACTCCTAAGCATCAATTTATGATGGGTTCTTCTTCTGATGAGGGTGGATTTTGGCATTTACCTCGAACAACTCCTCCTACAAATGCTATTGCGGGTCAAATGTATGTTCATAATTTTACTAATGGGACTTATGTTCTAAAAATTTATAACACTGACGGAAGTGGGTGGGTTAATGTGTAAATGGTAAGAAATAAAATGAATTTTATTACTTTTCGGTCAAACCGATTTAGAAGGTTTCTTTTCTGTGCAAAGCCAAATAAGTTACTATTAAAAAATTACTATAAAGATATATAAATAAAATAGATTACTGATTGCTAATTGAATATAATGGAATTTGAAAATGAAAGATTGATGTGTAATAAACAGAAGGCTAAATTTTATTATACAGAAAAAATTAAGTGCCATATAATAAAAAATCCTAAAGGTTTTGTGAATGGTATATTTATTTCAGATTTAATTAATCATAGTTTTTATTGGTTTGAAGATATGAGGTATCCGGGAAGTAAATTAAGGTTATTTTTAATAGATATTTTTGATATTAAAGATTATAGGGAGAAAATTCTATGATCACTATAATTTCTAAAAATCAAGAAAATATAAAATATAAAAAAAATGAATCAATAGATTTTAAATGGAGTTTAGAAGAAGGAATTGAGGAATATATTAAATGGAGTTTAGGAGTTAATGAATGAAAAAAACGACTCCTGAAGAGGCAAGATATAGTACCCTTAAATCACTTCTAGATAGAGATAGGAATATGGCTTATAAGAATGATTTTTTTCTTTTAGCTAAAGGAACAGAAGAAGATATACCAAGGTTAAAAAAAGATTTAGATTGGTTTGAAGGATTAATTGAACATGAAGAAAGAACAGAAAAAGATACATTAAGAGAAGATGTGTTATCATTATTACATCATAAAAATTTTGGAGAAGCATCAGAACTTTTGGTTGAAAGAATTTTAAATAATAATTATATTTATACAACTAAAGTAGATAAGGCATCAGAGATGTGGATTTATTCCGAAGGTATTTATGTCCCTAATGGAGAAAGTGAAGTTAGAAAAAAGTTAAGGGAAATTATGAAAGATAATTATAATGAATGGATTTTTAATCAAGTAATCATAAAAATAAGAGCTGATACTTTTATTGATTCAATAGATTTTTTTAAAGATTCTAATATTTATGAAATTCCGGTCGAGAATGGGTTATTAGATTTAAAGAGATTACAATTAAATGAATTTGATCCTAAGAAAGTATTTTTTAGTAAGATACCCGTAAAATATGTTGAAGGGGAAACGTGTGAATTAATACAAAAATTTTTAGAAGATATTTTATTATCTCCTGAAGATATACAAGTTTTTTATGAACTAGTGGGTTTTGGATTAATTAAAGATTATTTTCTTGAAAAGGCTTTTATGTTTGTTGGAAATGGAAGAAATGGAAAATCTAAAGCTATTGAATTAATGAAAAGATTAGTTGGATCTTTTAATTGTGCATCAGTACCATTATCGGCGATAACCTTTGATAGTCCTTTTGTATCAAAACTTTTTGGAAGGCTTTTTAATTTAGCAGGAGATATAAGTTCTAAGGATTTGAAAGAAACAGGAATGTTTAAACAATTAACAGGGAGAGATTTAATTTCTGCAAATAGAAAATATAAAGAGGTTATAGAATTTAAGAATCATGCTAAAATGGTTTTTGCATGTAATGAACTTCCAAGAGTCTATGATTATTCAGATGGGTTTTGGGAAAGATGGGTATTAATGGAATTTCCTTATAGATTTGTAGATAAAGAAGTTTATGAGTTAGCAGATGAAAAAGAAAAAGTTAATTGGAAAATAAAAAATCCAAAGATTATTGAAGAAATAACAAGTCCGAAGGAGATGTCTGGATTTTTGAATATGGCAATATTAGGTTTATATCGGCTTTTTGAAAATAAAAAATTTAGTGTAACTGTTGGAACAAAAGAAGTTAAGGATCAATGGATTAGAAAAGCAGATAGTTTTATGGCTTTTTGCATGGATAATTTAGAAGAAGATTATGAATCTAAAATTAGTAAAAAAGAAATGAGAAGTAAATATAAAAAATATTGTTCAAAATATAAATCTCCTGGTGTTTCTGATAGATCAATTAAAGCAACATTACAGGAACAATTTGGAGTATCAGAAGAATATTCTAGTATTGATTTAAGGCCTCAAGAATGGCTCTGGACAGGGATAAAATGGAAGCAAAAAAACTAATTATGAAGGATATGAATGGTATTTTACTAACTTACCCTTACGATATACTCTTAACACTTACACTAAACCCCTTCATATCCTTCATAATGTGGAGTGGAAATACTTAAATTTCCTATGGAAACTCAATTTATAATTTTAAAAAAAGTCAAAAAAATGGCAAAAATGGATCAAAAATGGCAAAAAAGCAAAAAAAATCATTAAAAATTAAGATTTTAAGGGGTCAAGAATGCCCCTATCTAAAAAATCATAAATATTGTACTCATAAGTCTAATGGTGGGTTTTTAATAACCCATTCTAGGCTTTGTCCATACGTAAGAAATCGTAAAAGATGTAGTTTGTGGGGTCAAAGTGTAACTAAATTAAAAAGTGTCTCAGAATCGCTTAAAATCAATAAAAAAACTAAAAAACTAAAAAACGAAGATAGTAAAAAACCTAAGTTTTTTACTATCTCAAAATTAATAGAAACATTTAAATAGTATTCGTACGTAAAATAATTATGAAAGATACAGGTTTTGGATTATCCATTGAAGTCATTACATGTCCGGAAGGATCAGAACTTAGAATTAGAAATAATTTAATTAAAAAAGAGTGGGCTGTAGAAAATGAATATTAAAAATTATATTGATGATAATTATCGCCTTAATTTTTTACTACAAGGATATATGGGAATAAAATATACTATAAATAAATTAAAAATGGAGGTAACAAACAATGGAAACTGATGAAAAGAAACATGATCCCTTAACAGTTGGAGTTGGAAACAAAGATTTGCCAACAATTAATCCGGCAACAGTTAGAATTATGGATGCATCACTTCAACCAAAAAAGGAAGGAAAATTAACACTATTAAACCTTAGTTGTAAACATCCTAATAAAGAGGAAGTAATCAATCTTTCTAAAATAAAAATTTTAGAAGGGGAAAAACTAAAGACTCTTAGTTTATGGGTTGCACAAGATGATGATGGCCAGATTCAAAAGGGAAGTTCTGTAGCACTTTTACTACAATTCCTTAATGCAGAAAATGTTAAGGCACTTGAAGGAATGGAAATAATGACTGTTAAAGAATCAGAAGATAGTAAATATCTTGTACTTAAATGTTATAATTAATTTATTACACTCACCGGGTTATTCTTTATCCCACAACATCTTCAAAAGTCCTCCTTTGGTGAGAAGGAGGCATCATACTCACAATGGAAATAAAAATAAAAAAAACAGACAATGAAACATTACAACTCTTCGACATAGTTAAGTTTGATAATGGAGTTATTGGACAGATAATTTCTTCTTGGTATTTGCCTGCAGTATTCCATTTTGGAGCTTTTGCTGTACTTCTTTTAAAATATTCTAAGGGAGATGAGTGGGGGCATATTAGTAGTGAGGTTTATCTCGATTACCTCACAGAAGGAAACTACACAATCATAAAGAAAGGAAAGGAGTTGGTGTATTCGTGATGGAATTATTATTTGAAAGTGAAGGAAAAGTGAAGGACGCAATAAAGAAATGTGAAGGAAAACATACACAACAAGTGGCCTATAGTTCTTACCATGATGCATTTACTCAAATTTGTTTCGGATGCGATAAAATAAGAACATCATTAAAAAAAGAGGATTTGGAGTGATGGCAACATTAATTCTGGGCACTATGGTATCTTCTTACCGATATGAAATGATACAAGTCTTATCTCTTAAACGATATAAAGAATTGGCAGGTGAGTTATGATGTCCAAAAGAAATAAAGGTCATTTCCAATGGAAACCTATGGAACAAGTGGAAAAGTTGGTATTACGCCATATTCCGAGATTGCATCCAAATTCCAAAAGTTGCTTCCAGCGAGATGAAACACAATGAAGCTAAAAACATTAATTCATACACCCATTGAACCGA
>Ga0114919_10005219_pt1 | contig 10382 bp, 9 predicted proteins | sample BlataG_FD_88682 | JGI IMG/M metagenome (GOLD analysis project Ga0114919, IMG submission 88682) | Deep subsurface microbial communities from Black Sea to uncover new lineages of life (NeLLi) - Black_00105 metaG | ecosystem: Environmental > Aquatic > Marine > Oceanic > Sediment | place: Atlantic...
AGAGATAAAATTGCCTGCGTCAATCTCTCTATTCCAAGAGCAAAACCTCCATGAGGTGGAACCCCATATTTAAAGAATTTTGTAAACCACCCAACACTTTTTTGACTCATTCCTTTCTCTTTGACATTTTTCATTAAAATTTCATAACGATGCTCTCTCTGTCCCCCAGAACTTAATTCTATACCTTTGCATACTAAATCCACACTTCTTGCATATTCCTCATCGTGATATACATAGAAAGGCTTTATTTTAAAAGGAAATTTGTTGATAAAGTAAAAATCTGTCTTGTATTTTTTCTGAACATATTTCCATAACAATTCTTCTGCTTCTGCATCTAAATTTTCTCCTTTCTTTATAATTTTATCTTCTTTCTTTAGTATTTCATAAATTTCAGGAAATCTCAATTCTGGAAAAGGTATTTTAGGTACCTTAAGTTCTACATCCAATAATTTTAACTCTTTTTTGCATTCTTTTACTACTTTCTTGATACCAGCGACGACAACTTGCTCTTCTATCCTCATAATATCTTGCTCGTTTTTTATGAAAGCCATTTCCGGCGCAATAGAATGATACTCTGTTATATGTTTTGTTGTATGGCTTTTTTCTGCTCTCCAACTAGGACCTAAATCATACAGTTTTTCTATGCCTCCTGCAATAGTTAATTGTCTATGCAATTGAGGATCTTGTCTTAAGAATGCTTTTTTGTCAAAATAATCTACACTAAAAACTTCTGCTCCTGATTCAGAAGCAGCACCTATCAAAGAAGGAGTAAAAACACGCAAAAACTCATTCTTCGAGAACCATTCTTGCATTCCTTTAACTAAAGTTGATTGAATCTTAAAAATAGCTTTTATCTTCTGTTTTCTAATATCCAAAGACCTGTAATTAAGTCTTTTATCCAAACTAGCAGTTATGGTTTTCTCATTGACCTGAATCGGAAGTGCTTCTGCTTTGCTTAAAATCTTTAATTCAGAAATTTCAATCTCGATATTTTTAAAAGTCACTTCTTTATTTGTCAATTTGGCTTTTCTGACCTTACCTTTTATGCTTACAACACTCTCTAATGTTAATTCTTCATCAAAGCCCTTGCTTCCCTTTTTCAAAACACACTGAACAATTCCTGAGGCATCTCTAAGCAAAAGAAACCTCATTTTCCCTAGCTCACGAATTTCGTAAACCCACCCTTTAAGCAAGACACCCTGTCCCGATTTTAATTCTGAAACATAAGACCTTTTCATGATTTAAGAAAGTAATTATTAATATTTAAATCTTCTTTCATATGTTTTATGATCCATCCATTCCAGAATTATAGAGAATACAATAAGATTTTTTCCTTTAACACTGTATAAAAGCCTCCAAGCACCCGGAAGATTATATTTCCAAACATTTTTAACATTAAATTTTTTCAAATATTCTCTTGGAATTAATCTTTTGGGAATCTGTATCCCACAAAACACATTTTCTTCAATATCTTTAAAAGCTCTTAAAATAAATTTGTAGAGTCTTGAATCTCTTCTTTCCAAGTCCTCAAAAGCAATCTTGGTTTTTTCATCAGCAAACTGTATTCTACTTTTCATTCTTTCTCCAGAATAAATGAGTTTTCTTTAATAATTTCTCAACATGTTCTGGATAATATATCCAACCTATTTTCCCTTCTGCATCTACAGAAACCTTTCCAGAGACTATAAGATAATCCAGAATTATGGAAAAAGTCTGGTACATCATCTTTTTAGGCAAAGAACTCCAGAGTTGTTTTTTTCTAAATTCTCCATCATATTTCTTTATAGTTTCCTCTACCATTAAAACAGTATCTAACCTGGGAAACCTAGCATTAGGGTTTTGTTTTTTTAATAAGTCTAAAACCATGGGTATATCAATTGATATACCTTTATAAATCTTTCAGAATTATCCAACATACTTTTTAATAATTTCTGAAACTTCTTTTCCAGAAATTTTTCCCTTAAACTCTTTCATAATCAAACCCATGTAAGCATTTACAGAAAGTCCTGGTTTTTCTTTTATCAGTTTCATAATCTCTCCTTCCATTCCGTGCAAATCTTCTTTTCTAATTTTAAGCGCTTCTTTATGGCTCTTTCCTTTTACAATATTTTCAAGAACGTGCTTAATCTGGTTCTCAGATATTTTTCCTTTTTTCAGATTCTCTAAAATATGACCTAAAACATCTTTACCTAAAATTTTCTCTATTTTATTTGAAGAAATTTTTTCCCGCTTTGCAATTTCTTTTGGAAAAATTAAAAGAGTCTTGACAATAATCTGGGGTTTAGGGATAATCTTTAACAATTCCTTGAACTCTTCAATTTTGTTTTGTTTTAATAACAGAAAAATCATCTCTTTGTTAAGCCCTTGTTTTTCAAGTTCTTTTTCAACATCTTTTCTCATTTTAGGAAGAGTTTTTTTAGCTTTGTTAATCATTTGCCGGGAAATCTTCAATAAAGGTAAATCTGTTTCTGGATACATTCGTGCAGAACTTGGCAATGGACGCATATATTTTGTAGAACCGTTTTTTTGAGCATTTCGAACCTCCATTTTAGTCGGATTCTTTTTGTCTGATAATCTCTTCTGCCTCAAAACCTCGTTTTCAATAACTTTTACAAAAATTCTCATATCCTGCATTCCTTTAATTTCAATTCGGTTTTCCCCACGAATTGAAACATTAACGTCTTGCCTAATTGTCCCTATTCCTCTTCGAACTCTGCAAGATCTTAAAATTTCTCCGATATGCAGAGCAACTTCTTTTGCGTGTTCAGGGGTTTTAACATCTGGAGCAGTCACGATTTCAACCAAAGGAATGCCTAAGCGGTCTAATTTGTAAATGTCTTTTTTATCTCCTTTTTCAACAATTCTCGCAGCATCTTCTTCCAGATAAAGATAATCAATTCCAACTCTTCCAAAACTGGTTTTAATATATCCTTCTTGTGCAATCAGAACACTTCTCTGAAAACCCGACGTATTTGAGCCATCAATAACAGTTTTCCTCATAATCTGTGTAATAGGGACCGGTTTCATATTCATCAACAAAGCAATATGCAGAGAAATCATTAGTGCCTCTTTATTAATCTCATGCGGAGGAGATTCGTCTAATTCAACTAAACAAGTTGTATCATAACCTTGATAAACAAACTCTTTCTTAAGTTCTGCTTGTTGCTGAGCAGCAATATCAACCTCTCCAGACTCTCCTGCAATTGCATGAAGTTTCCGTACTATCTCAAAATCAGGCTCGTCTTTTCTCAAAACACTCGGACAATTACAGAATAATTTAGAGGTATCCAGCTGCTGGTGAATCTCTAAACCAGCTTTAAAATCTAATTCTTCGTAATCTATCTCCATGAATTAAAAAAAGAAAAAGAGTTTATTAAAGTTTATCTCAAATATTTCTCAAGGCTTCCTTGTATTTTTAAAAGATTTCCAAGAGTAACTTTTTCTGGATCAACACCAAAATAATTTGCAGTATCATGTAATAAATTAAGATAATCCTTGGAATACTCCATAGAGTCTATTTCAGGCAGATATGTCTGCCTTTCCTGCACGTTAATTTCGCCTAGTTTTAATCTTACTGGATTTAGATCTATATTATCTGCTGTTATTATTCTATCAGTTTCAAATACTTTTGCTTTTTCTTGATTAACCAATTTTTTAAAACCACGGTTTCTCTTTCGGTTTTTTGGTTGTTCTCCTATTCCTAAAACTTCATAACTAACTCTCTCTTCCAAAGGACTTTTCCTTTCTTCATCAAGTTTATGTAAAACTTTATGAAATTCCTTATAACCTTTAGTAGCAGAAGATCCAGAAATTACTTCATCTATACAAACTATTGATATTGGCTCTCCTATATAGTTATCGTTTAAAAAATTGGAAAACCATTTATCAATTATTTTTTCCCTTTTAATAAACCTGCTAGAGTTTGGAGGATATTCTACAATTTCTAAAGGGAAACGCCTATCAACTATTGATAATATGTCTATCAAAGGAACAGAACCAATTATCGGAGCAAAAATAAAATCAGGCTTCTTGCTATGTAAATAATCAGCTGATTTTTTCATAGATTTCATAAAGCAATCAAATTCTTTAGTTGTGTATTGTTCCATTATTAAATTACTAAGTTCTAACTTATAAACCTTTTCTTTGTAACCCCTTTTAAGTTATGATAAATTATATAGATTGTCTCATTTAGTTTGTTCTTCTAATCTATCACCAATCTCTCCTACAATATTTTCCAGCATTTTTTCTTTTACATTCCAGTCCTTGTGTCTTAAAAATAAGAATGGAAAAGTTTAAATAGTTTATATGGTACTAAAGTATATGATTATTCATACTAAAGAAATAATTAAAAACATAGGAATTAAATCTCTCCAAGAAGGAAAAGATATTAGTAATGTTGTAAAGGGAGAGGAAAAAGTAAAATTTATTCTCTATAAAAGAAAAATGAAGACTAATGAAATATATAAAAAAATTGATCTAAGTCCACGAGCAATAAGGAAATGTTTATCAAAATTAGAAGAAAAAGGAGAAGCCAAAAGAATTAAAGGAAGGGATATAAACAAAAAAGTTAGATATTCTGATTCTTGGATTCTTAAAGAAAAAAATATAATAAAAAAAGTTCCACAAAATAAAATTTTAGCTTATTATAAAAAAGAGCATTATAATAAATCATATAGACAACATTATATGTTTTTTCCTAAAAAGACAATAATAAATGAAAATTTTCTTTCAGCAATAGGTTTCTTTGATGCAGAAGGGACCAAAACACATCATAAATTAATAGAAATTGTAAATTCAGAACCTTCATTAATTAAATTATTCATTGATTTTTTAAATTATTTTAAAATTAAAAGAGAAAATCTTAGTTATAAAATTATTTTTAATAATAAGTTGCCATATCTTCTAAAAATATCCAAAAAGAAGATTAGTAATAATGCTATAAAATTCTGGAGTGATCAAATAAAAATTCCTGTAAATAAAGAAATCAAAATAAGTTATGTTGGAAAGCCTATAGGAAAATCGAGAGCAAATATCATAAAATATGGGTCATTAGATATTAATTATAACAGCGTTTTATTCAGAAAATTCTTATTTAATTTAATTGAGATAAGTAAAAGTAAAATAAAGAATAAGAAAGAATCTATAGCGTACTTGAGAGGGTATTTTGCTGGAGAAGCTTATGTTGGAGAATCTGACAAACAAATACAGGTAGGAAGCAAAGATGAAGAACAATTATATTTTTCCAAAAAATTATTAAAAAAAATTGGGGTTAGATCATCTATATGCAATGCAACATCAACATGTCCTCCAAGATTATTAATTTCAGATTTAAGAAGTTTTATTATCTTAGAATCTAAGGATTTTTTTAAATTTCATAGGGATAAAGAAGTAAATTTAATTAAAAAAATATTAAACTATAAATCTGTAGATGATGCTTTGAGAAAAAAATTAAATGAAAAATTGAAAAGTATTAATAAAAAAAAGAGTCTGCTGTAATCCTTTTTCCAACTTCATTACAAAAATCTTTTAACATAAGTTCTTTTACTTTCTCTTTGCTTTTAGCCCATTCTTTATGTCCAAGAATATATCCTAATTTAACTAGCGCCGTAGTTGATAACATATCTTCAAGAGGAATCACGCCTGCATCCAGAAGTTCTCTCCCATTAGAATAAACAAGCAGGTCGAGTCGACCGTAAATTGTCTGAGCTGCAACACAAACGACTAATCCTTTAGCAATGACTTCCTTTATCTTTTTTGTCCAGGGCATTTTAGATCTCTTTGTCGGAACATGCCCTAATCCTCCAACTTCTAAAACAATCCCCTTATATTTTTTCTTAACATAATAATCCAAGACATCTGGATTCTGACCAGGATATATTTTAACAAGCGCAACTTTTTCCTCAAATTTCACGTCTGTTTTTGTTTTGCCTTTTTTGCGAGAATTATGATCAGAAATTATTTCAATTTTATCTGGATAGATTTTAGCTATAGGTAAATCATTGATCGGTCTAAATGCGTCTCTTCTTGAAGTATTTAATTTAAGAACATTACAACCTCTAATCGCATAACAAAAATCATCATTAATGCTTGCATGGCCGACAAGCATTACCTCTGCAATGTCTGAAATTGCAGCCAAAGCAGAGCATTGCAAATTTAAATTAGCGTCGCTGCTTGCTCTGTCTATGCTCCTCTGGCTGTAAGTCAAAACAACAGGCTTGTTCAGATTTTTTAAGAAAAAAGAGAGCGCGGCAGAAGTGTAATGTAGAAAATCTGTCCCATGTGTAATAATTACTCCTTTTATATTCACATCATTCAGAAGTTTTTCAGCAGTTCTGGCGATTTTTTGCCAGTGCCTAAAATTCATATCCTCACTTGCTATCATAAACGGAACTTCTACTTTTACAATATTAACTTCATCAAAAATTTCTGGGTAAAACTTAAACAAATCTTCTGGACTTGTCAACCAATCAACACCTCCTTTTTTAGGATTCAAACGTGCGGCAATTGTCCCTCCTGTGATAATCATTCCTATGTTTGGTTTTTCTTTATCTTTCTTAATCTCAATCTCTTCTTTTTTTTCCTGAAATCTTTTCAAAATCTTGATTTCCAAAATATCTTTTTTATTAAATCCTATATTATAACCAGAATCTAATTTAAGCAAAACCGTTCTTTTTTCTGATTCGGCAGACTCTAACAAAATTCCTTTATAACTTTTTTTCATCAGAGAAATCTCAACATAATTCCCTGGCTTTGCTTTTTTACTTGCTTTGGTCTTAACCATAAAAAAATTAAATAATAAATGTATAAAAACTTATTGTGTTCACGGTTTTAATGAATTAATAATAAAAAAATTAATAAACTAATTATTTTTTCGCGACGATGCCTTCGGCATCCTTCAATACCCCAAAAGAGAACCTGCCGCCGCCGCTCTCAGAGCTGCCAGCATCAACGCCAAGCCCGTCGTCGAAGCCGCCCGAGTACAGGTCAGCAACTCTTATCTGTGGTGAATCAACATTTTCTAAAGCCCAGAAATACGGATTTAATCTATAATATTCTGAAGCTTTCGCTATTTTTTCGGCGTTTTCTTCTCCGCCAACTAATGCTATAATTCCTGTGTTTGTAGATAATTCTAAAGCACTCTGAGATTCTCTCTTAAAGCCATAAGGAACAAACCTTATATTTCTATTTTCAGAGAAAACAACTCCTTTTTCTTCATGTTTTCCAAGCTTTCCTTTAAGTGTTTTTTGATTCATTGAAATTCTTTTCTTTAGTTCTGGATTATCCTGAACAAACATTCCATCAGGAACATAAAGAATTCCTGTATTTCCAGCTATCCAATGATTTCTAAGAGTTTTCACAACATTTTTTGCAGCATTATAATTTTTATTTTCTAAAGAAGCATAAATAAAAGGAACAAGCTCTGGCATTGTCGGCATTCTAAAACCTGGTCCATAATCAGCATTTCTTAATCCATTAAAGTTCATAGGACCAACTCTTTGAGCATTAAAAACCAGTCCATCGTCAAGTTCTATAGTTGTAACTGCAATTGTTTCCTTGAATTTTGGTTTTGTTATTGTTTTTTTCATAATTTTTCAAGAAATCTGTAATTTATAAATACTTCTATTCTGTTATTACTTTAAAGATAATATAATTAATATTAACATTAAAACAATTCAAAGAAAATTCCTGCTAAAAATATTAAACTCAATACCCCTATAATAAACCAGTTAATTGGAATAGAATATTCTGGTTTTCTTTCTGACTTTTTCTTGGCTCTAATGTTCATGAGAAGTATTAAAATTCCTGTAATTCCTCCTGAAATTGCGCCACCTATTCCTAGGACTTTTACAAATCCTGCCAGATTAAATAAACTAACTAACAGATATAATGCCAAAGGAACAACTGAAACAAAGAAAAACAAAATCTTTCTGTTTTTTAAATCAAATATAAAATAATCCTTTAGGGCAAAGCTAAGCACAAAAAAACTTGTCATCATAGTAAATATTCCGAGTAAAAGTAATATAATTCCAAGTATTCCTGTAAAAGAAAGAGTGGCAACTTCTAATATATTTTTTCCTAAAATACCTACAAAAACAAAACTGAATATTATATACAAAACAATTGGAATCAAAGTTCCAAAAAGAATTGATTTTTTCAGTAATTTTTTTTCTTTTCCAACCTCTCTTCTCAATTCAGGTATAGAAGCAAATCCAAGCAAAGCAAAAAGAACAACACCATATGGAAAAAATAATTTTGATAGATTTAAATATGTGGTATTTTCTAATTTTACTCCTGGAAGAAGCAAAAAGAACACGAGAAAGATAATAAATATAATTGCAATAACTCCCCAATATCCTACACTTTTTAATCTTTTTAAACCGCCTTGTAAAAGAGGAGTCATGATAATCCAAAAACCAACACCAAATAATAAAGAATACTCTATTCCTCCGCTAAAAAGCTTTGAAAGACTCTGTCCTTCTCCAATTAGATATGCCAAAAGAGCAGAGTAAATTCCAAAGATAACTGCAAGAAACATGATTCTCTTCCCCCACAAACCGAGATATTTTTCTGAATATCCTGGTAACTGATGGGTAGCTTTAGTCCTTAATGTAACTTCTCCAATATAAAGATTCACAAAAATAATTATAATTCCGAGAAAAATAAGCCAGGACAGGCCTATAAAAAAACCAGACTCTGCAAACACATACGGAAGTCCGAGTATTCCTGCACCAATAATCGTTCCTGTAAGTGTAAATGCTGTAGATAAAAATTTTCTTCTCTTATTCATCATCTCTTTTTGATTTTTATTTCAAAGATTGGCTAAAATAGGCCTGGAGGGATTCGAACCCTTATCAAACGGGCCTGCCAGGATTCGAACCTGGATCTACCGGGTTTTTCAATATATTTTATGATAAACATAAACTAAATTCCGAAACCGGAAATTCTATCCATTAAACTACAGGCCCTACATTATAAAGAGAAAGTTAGGTTTTTATACTTTAGGAATTGTAAATTCCTGAGGCTAAAAAATCTTAATGAAAAGATTTTTATGTATTAATATTTTAATATTTAAAGAATGGCATTAAAAAAACATCACAAGTGGTTAATCGGAAGTTTTACATCTTTAATCCTAATTTTTATGGTAACTATAAGTATATTCGCCTATATGCTTTTTATTCGACAAGAAATTAATTATAATTCACTCAATGAAAAAATAACTGACTCAAAAAATTCTTTGCAGAGCCAAATAAATCTCATTTCTGAAGACCTAATAGATACACAAACGCTTCTTGAAGAAAGCCAGCAAGAACTCAGTTCATTGAAAGCTTCTATCGGAGAAGATTTTTCAGGAATTTATTATGATGCTGTAGATTCTGTGGTGATAGTTTCCACAAATACTGGGCAGGGAACAGGTTTCATAATTGATAGAGACGGATATATTGTAACAAACTATCATATAATGGAGGGAGCAACTGCTGCAGGTATATATACTTTTTCTGATGGGCCGTATGATGTCCAGTTGATAGGAGTAGATTCAATCATGGATGTTGCATTGCTAAAAATAGAGGAAAATTTCCAGAAACTAAGTCTCGGGAATTCTGATAATGTTAATATAGGAGAAAAAGTAATAGCAATAGGAAATCCTTACGGATTACAGTTTTCTGCTACAGTTGGTTCTGTCTCTCAAATACATAGAAAAGGTCCAAACGGTCTGGAGATATATCTTCAGATAGATGCAGCAGTCAATCCTGGAAATTCAGGAGGTCCTGTAATAGACAAGAATGGAAAAGTCATAGGAATGGTGAATTTCAAGGTAAGGGGTGCAGAAGGACTTGGATTTGCTCTTGAATCAAACATTATAAAAGAAGCTGTAAATAATATTTACAATGAAACTGTAGGAGGAGATTTGATTTAAAATGTTAGAAAAAGAAAAAAAATCCAACAAAGGTCTAACAGTAAAGAAAGAAAAAAACTTCAGCGAGTGGTACACACAAGTCATTGAAAAAGCAGAAATCACAGACACCAGAATAGGAACCAAAGGGTTTGTCGTGATAAGGCCATGGGGCACGAGAATAATTGAGAAAATATATGACTTTTATGAGGAAGAGCTTCAGAAAAAACATCACGAGCCGACAATCATGCCTTCTGTTATTCCTGAATCAAATCTAAAAAAAGAAGAGAGCCATATTAAGGGATTTACACCAGAGGTTTTTTGGCTTAAGACAGAAAAAGGAGAAGAAAAACTTGCTCTGCGCCCAACAAGTGAAACACTCTATACTCCTATGTTTAAATTGTGGATAAGAAGCCACAGAGATTTGCCAATGAAACTTTATCAAAGAGGTTCTGTTTTTAGATATGATACAAAAGCCACAAGACCTCTA
>Ga0114919_10005220_pt1 | contig 10381 bp, 15 predicted proteins | sample BlataG_FD_88682 | JGI IMG/M metagenome (GOLD analysis project Ga0114919, IMG submission 88682) | Deep subsurface microbial communities from Black Sea to uncover new lineages of life (NeLLi) - Black_00105 metaG | ecosystem: Environmental > Aquatic > Marine > Oceanic > Sediment | place: Atlantic...
CGGACGGGCATAAGACCGAAATATAGGAGAAGGTTATAGATGGCTCGAAAGATTGTTAGGATAGCGATCACTGAGGCGGACCTGAGAGAGCAAATCAGAGACCTCTGCAAGCTCTTCGGGTGGCGATTTCTATTTACCTGGACCTCAATTCACAGTCCGAAAGGGATGCTCGACTTGCTTCTTATCAATGCTGAACAAAAGCGAGCTATATTCGCTGAATTGAAGTCAGAGAAAGGCAAAATGACACCTGAACAGCAAGAGGTATTCGATATGCTCAAGGCGTGTGGTGAAGAGGTTTATCTTTGGAAGCCAAGCGACATTGAAAGAGTGGCTGAGATACTGAGAAGTCGGCCGCTTGAACCGGTGCTTAAAGGATGGTGATGAGCCTAAAGCAGCTTAACCTAGAAGGGCAGGACCGGGTAGAAGTTGCGATAATGCGATTGCAACATTTTGAGCCACCGGAGGGATACCAACTAGCCTTCAGTGGTGGAAAGGACAGCGTAGTAATCTATGACCTGGCTATTAGGGCGGGGGTAAGGTTTCACGCCTTCTATAATTGGACTGGCATTGATCCCCCGGAGCTCTATCGCTTTGTCAAAGACCGATACCCCGATGTAGAGATAAGGAGACCTAAGAAGTCCATGTGGAGGCTTATAGAAGAGCATCAGATATTACCAACAAGGTTGGTTCGCTTTTGCTGTGAGTATCTAAAGGAGCAAGGCAACAAAGAGGGATATCTGATAACAGGAATAAGATGGGCGGAATCAGCAAAGAGGCGTAAACGGTCAATGGTGGAGATTGGGGCATACAATAAACGCATAATATTCCTTCACCCTATAATTGATTGGGGCAATGATGATGTTTGGGAATACATCAAGGAATATAGAGTGCCCTACTGCTCACTCTACGATAAGGGTTTTAAGCGTCTTGGCTGTATCATGTGCCCATTCTGCCGAGGCAAGCAACTAAAGATGGAAATGGAGAGATACCCTAAATATGTCGATATGTGGCGAAGGGCTTGCGAAAGACTCCTCATAACTCAAAGCCATCCAAAATATAAAACTGGTGAAGAGATGTTTCAATGGTGGATAGCACGGGAACATGTAAAGGCAGTAGACGATTGCCAGGCCAGGTTTATTTAAGATTGGTATAATAGAACTATGATTGCCGGCGTAAAGCTCATAGACTGCAAACTCACTCCCTTGCAGGCAGCCTTGATTGAGTGGGGCCGAGAACATCCTTACGGACATATCAGGGAGTTAGTTTTCCAGGACGGCATACCAGTCAAGGCAGAAGTCCCTTGCGAAGACGGCACGGGATATGAGACGCTACTATTCGACAAGATTGCACGGAGGGCAGGATTGCTGAAGTAGAGGAGGTTAAATGTTTGCCCGATTAAGAAGGATACTAAAAAGAAATTCGGAACTAGAACAACAGGCAATGTGGTTATATGAATGTTGGTTTCGTTATACGCTTAATGATGAGAGGACACACAGGGCGTTGATAGGCTTATTTGAACTTATTCCAGAAAAAATCAAATTCCAGATTATTCGTGATATTAGGAAGAAGGAGGGGGAGGATTACTAAACCAGCATAACTGAACGCTGACCTAGGAAATAGGAGGCGAGCTTTCCCGGGTAGACCTGGGGCTAGCCTCTTTTTTATTACGATGAATACTTTGTGGGAGAAATTATATTTCCTCTTATCTGAGGAAAAAAGAGAGGAATGGGCTAAACGCTATAACAAGCGATTTGGAGTGGAGTTTATACCGCCGAAGCGCCCTGAATGGGAATGGGCTATTCAGTGTGAAACGAAGATTGAGGATCTCGAAGAGATAGACAAGCTCATGCGCCAGAAGCCTCACGGGAGAATGGGGCGTGGCTGAGCTCGATTGCCAGAAGTGTAAACGCTATAAGGGCTGTCCTGGCAAGGACTGGTATCACTTTGGGGAGATAAGATGGTGTCCCCTTCAAATCATCTGGATTCTGCAACCTGAACACGCTCAAATGCTAAGGGAGGGGCAATGGCCTCTTCAGTATGTTGAATCGGGGGAGTCAAGGCAACTCCATGCTGAGGCTTACTTTGTAAAAGCTGTTCTTGTAATCACTGAAGTAGAGGTTAGGCTGGCCATGACCGACAATAATGGTGAGCTCCTTGTCACTCAGGTTGAGGATGGGAGAACCTTGAAGAACTTGAGCGATGGAGCTAGGGAAATCCTGATGTATGTAAAAGGGAATAGGCGGAAGAAAGTAGGCTTTCGGAGATGGCTAAAAAAGATTTATTATCATGGAAAAACTACCCTAAAAGGGCAGTTAGCGGGGGTGATTTGACAAATTTTATACGCTGTGGTATCTTGACAATGAGGCGTACTACTACGCCGGGAATTACTATAAGGGGAGGCGATATAGGGTTTTCTCCTATAAAGTCTCCTCTTTGCATTTCTAGCTCGTCTACCAAGTGTGCAAGGAGTACTAAAGTCGTCCGAAGGGGCGGCTTTTGCTGTGGTGGTGTCCTTAATATCGGCACTAGTAGGGGAGTTTTCTAGGGACAGGATGCCGAGCCAGCACACTAATCCTCCTCGTCATTCCTTCGGGAATTGGCGAGGTTTGCTTACCCCGCCAAGGCGAGCAACCTTGGCCTGACAGCCTTTTACAAAAGGGCTGTTTCAATGAGGGGCTTATCCTCTGGACTTATTCGGGGGAACGCCCCTCGCTCTATATCAGGAGTTATTACTATGAAGGGAGGCGACATAGGGTTTTGTCCTTATGAAGTCTCTCTTCCTTTCGGAATACCAGTTTATTACGATATTAAGGATTTACCAGCAGCAAGGATGATATAAAACGATGACAAACCCAGTAGTAGAAATCATAAGAGCGATACCGAGGCCAGCAATTAGCGTTATCTTCGCTGCCGTGATCGCCCAGGCTGTGATAGAGCACATTACTCCCCCGGCCTGGTTTCTGAGCCTGGCAATCCCCTGCATTGTCTGGTGGTTTGGCGAAAGGGCAGTAATACATTACAAGAAGAACAAGGAGGCAGAATGAAACGCTGGAAGCAAAAAGCTATAGCAGCGGGCATCATGGCGGTAATTGGAGTCATATTTATATTCTATTTTGGGTTCATTACTGCTGGTAGTGTCTGGTTGGCTAGTGCAGTTGTCTTAGCTTGGATGCCATGAGATTCCCTAGTTGGTTCAATATCAAAAACTTTCTGGACATTCACCAAGAGTGGCACGCCCTAATCATAGGCTGGGGTGACGGAGTTTCGTGCCGTAGAACTGACTGGCAAAAAATAAATCGAATTTACGGCAGCGAAGAGAAGATGAAGCGGGAGTTCCACTATTACAAAGCTGGCCTAGGAATAGGCGTCCTTACTCTAATAGGATTTATTACCGCTATGGCGGTTATTTTCAAGGGGTGCTGACATGAAGGAGTCTAAAAGATTTTGACAAAATCTATACCGCACAGCAGAGCTATGTTTGTGCTTTGTGCCCACGCTCTATTCTGGCGGGGATGCGCTTCAAGTATGTCTGGCGGGAGTATAAGGACAAAGAAGGAAACAAGGCAACACAGCTTGCGAAGGTTCACGCATATCATAGGATAGAAGATGGATTACATTAAAAAGTTTCTGGGATGGCTAAAGGCTATAGTAGCTAGGTTATTTCATCACCCTAAGCCTATTGAGATTCCAATGAAGTCTAAAGTGGACTTGAGTGGAGGAAGACTGATTCGCTGGGGACATAATATGCCGAAATATCAACCTTGCCCTGCAGGGCATGGCTGGAAGAAGAGAATAGAAAAGACAATGAGTGGTGCTAACTATTGGTGTAATATATGTCGGGCTAGCTTTTGGGTGAGGACAGCTTAAATGGAATGGAATGAAAACTTTACATGGACAGAGGAGAGCACAACTTTAGAGGACCAAGATGTCGAAACGGAAATCTAAATATCCAATTGGCAGGCATCCGAACACACTGGCGAACCTTGCAAAAGGTAGAGGGGAAGGGAAAGGCTTCAAGCCAGGGCAATCAGGAAACCCGAAGGGGCGACCACCTAATATCAAGTATGTTAGCGAGGCACTGAGGGAACTCCTTGCTAATGACAAGCCGATAACTCAGGAAGCCCTTGCTGATGCTCTCGCTAAGAATCTGGTAAAACGGGCACTCAAAAACTCCTATGACCTTAATATATTACTAGACCGCACAGAGGGCAAGGTTACTCAGGTTATTGGCGGTGAAGATGGACCGCTAATCCTGAAGATTATCGTGGCAAGCGAACACGACAAGGAAAACATAAAGAGAGTTGCGCGTGGAGAGAGAACTTAAATACACGAAGATATTCGGACTGAATAATGACGCATGGTTAGGGGGGAAACGAAGAGCACTCAACGAGGGCGGGACATACTCTAGTAAAACCTGGTCTATCCTTCAGCTACTAATCCTAATAGCTCAACATAGCAAGTCTAAGCTCGTTACCTCAGTGGTCAGCGAATCACTACCACATCTTAAAAAGGGAGCTATCCGAGATTTCTTTAATATACTCGGCGAAAGTCCAGACAATAACCCTCGCTATAACAAGACTGAGCAAACCTACACCATAGGGAATTGCATCATAGAGTTCTTTGGGGCAGATGAGGAAGGGAAGGTAAGAGGTCCCCGGCGCGATATTCTCTTCCTCAATGAAGCTAACAATATCCCCTGGGAGACGGCCCGGGGACTTGATATACGAACTAGGCTATTTACCTTCTGTGACTGGAATCCTGTTAGTGAGTTCTGGGCACATGAGAATTGGCTTGGTGGTGATACAGGGTCATTACCGCCAGAGAACGCCTATATTCATTCTACCTACCAGGATGCCATAGAGGTATTGCCATCAGAAGTCGTTGCCAATATCGAGTCCAACAAGGACAAAGACCCTAACTGGTGGAATATCTACGGGCTGGGGCTGATAGGCAAGATAGAGGGCTTGGTTTACCCCCACTTTGAGCAGGTAGATGAACTCCCAATGGGCGAGGTCTTTTATGGCCTGGACTTTGGCTTCTCGGTTGACCCTACTGTGCTAGTTAAGAGTGTCATCATTGGAGATAGGCTCTATTCTCAAGAGATATTTTATGACAGAACGGGGCTCACCAATGACCAGATAGCAATGAAAATGAGCTTGGCTGGTGTTAAGAAAGAGTCTATCTACCCTGATCCCAATGAACCTAAAAGTGCTAAAGAGATTAGCGACAAGGGCTTTAATGTCTGTGAAACAGTGAAGGGACCGGGGAGTGTGGAGTATGGGATACAGAAGGTCAATCAGTTCTACCAGCACTGGACTAAGGATAGCGTGAATTGCATCAAGGAACAACGGAACTTTCGCTATATTAAGGATAGAATTACCGGGGTGCTTACCGACAAGACTTCACACATTTGGTCACACGGCATGGATGCTAGGAGATATGCGGTAGCAACGCACAGGCTAAGTGGCATATCAGACAAAACACCAGTCTGGAAATACTAGGAGGGCAATATGTGGAAACCATGGAAAAACACGAATGAATACAAGAAACCACCGAAGCCTCGGAATCCCAATAAACAGCTTTCGATGATATGGGAGCAGGCTTTCAACCACATACCAGGAGAACTAGGGAAGATGCACAGGCGCCTATACTGGCAAGATGTTAAATTGAATTTTATGCTCGTCCTGCTTGCCTTGATTCTGGCAAGTCTAGGCACGAGGCTTTTTTTATGATGATTTGCAAAGAATGTTGGATATACAGACAGAGATTGGAGCATACGAAAGAGCAATTATCAAGCCTACCGATGGAGTGTGCTCATCTCTTTCGGAAAGAACTCAAAGACCCGGTAAAAGCACAGAGAATCACTGAGTCATTGAATCAAACCTTGGACATACTTGAAAGCCAGTGGAGATGTCTCATTGTCGAGATAAGTGATAGGGAATGTCCAGAGGGTGAGTGCTTATTAAGGAGCGAACTATGTCACACGAAAGCAGAGAAGAATATAAGCTAGTCCAGGCTAAATTAAAGGAGATGAAGCCTCTCTTTGACCGCATGGACGAGGACGAGGGCTTATACCTGCTCAAGCCCTTCAAGATGAGAAATCTGGACGATAGCGGGGATGAGAAAGATGTAGCTAATGTTACGCTACCCGATCCCCTGGATTATTCTAAGAAGGCAATCGCCATCACTGGTAGTTATCAGAGGCAGACAGTCATTGAGGGGAAAGACTTAACCGATAAGCAGACTACCAAGATTGAGGAATTTCTGGATGATATTTTATACATGGTGAATGAGTGGCTTCCAAAGCGGGGGATTCCCAGCCTGGACGCTTTTATCAATGAGCAAGGGTGTAATCGGGGGAGAATAGGAGCTCGCTCAGCTATAAAGCTGGACGGACAAGGAAGCATAGTTCCCGATGTTGTGCCGTTTGATACGAGATGGCTGCCCTTTGAGACAAGCACCGATGGCATGGTGTGGGGTGCTCCGATTTGCAGCCGTTCAAAAACTCAGATTGAAAGGGATTATCCAGATTTCCAAGTTAAGTTAAAGGATACCGGGAATCAGGTTATTGACTTCTGGAACGCCGAGCAGGAAATAGTATTCATTGAAAAGACGATAGCCAAAGAAGAGGAGAACACTTATAAATACCCGCCGTTTGTCATTTCCAAGTGTCCGATTGGGTGTATGTTCAATACGGAAGATGCCCTAAAGCATGACGGCGAGAGTATCTTCTGGCCTAACCGTGGAATGTTCAAAGAGAAAAACGAGATTGTTACCATTCTGAAAACACTGAGCCGAAAGGCTTTGAAGGGTGGGCTAGAGCTTCAAGTAACCGACCCCAACCAGGCCAAGAAACCAGAAGAATCACCCTTCCAAGAAAATGTGGTAATACCGACAGAGAAGGGCGGGGGATTCAGGCAGTTACCAGTCAACGACATTAAGAGTGCTACCAGGTTGCTCTACTCGATAATAGAGGCTTCCAAACAGAGGGGCGAGCTGACACCCCTAGACTATGGGAGTCTGGCTTTTCCGCTGTCCTCATTGGCGATACTGAACCTTATCGGTGCACGAAATGACATCTTCGCGCCGATACTGTCAATGATTGCCTCATTCTATCAGGCTCTTTCAAGGATGATGATTGACCAGTGTGTGCAATTCAACCAGGCAATAAAGCTGGGTCGGCCAGGGAACTATAACACATACAGCCCAAGCGACTTTAAGGGTGAGTATTCAATAAACTATCACTTCTTCCTGATAACGAAGGAGCAAACGGCTGCCGATTTGTCAATAGCTAACGCTGCTAGGGGCTTTCTCCCGGACAACTATATTCTGCGAGAAGTTTTGAAGGTGCAAGACCCTGACGGCCTGGAGCTTGAACTGAAGGCTCAACAAGCGGAACAAGCAGACGAGGTTTTATTCCTGTTTAACAGAGCGATAAGTCTTGTTGATAAAGACAAGCCATCTATTGAGGAGCAACTTCAGGCAGAAATACTAACGGAGAGAGCAGAAACTATCTTTAGACAGAGAAGAGCATTGGGGGCGTTAAGTCCGATCGAAGGGAAGAGGGAAGCAGAACCATCACCTGAAGGGCTCTTGCCGATGTTTGCAGAAGGTGGTGGACAAGGGGGCATTAAAACACCGAAACCTGAAGCTGAGGAGGTAGAAGGTGAATAAGCCAAACTATAAATTCACAAAGGAAATGGTAATCGAGCGATTTATCAATATGGTTCACACCCAGCCAGAACAGGCTAAACAACTGGGAAAGCCCAATCTCATTCAGTTAATGAGGGCAAAGAGGGAGCTGGATAATAAAGGAAAGCAATGGCCATTAGTTTAGATGCTGGGAATTTACTAACACAATACCGCAAAGCTAAGGATATTGAGATAGAGCGCCTTCTGACGCAGTATGGCACATCTCTAAAAGATGTTCGCGAGATGTATCCCCAGTTGACGCAGGCTATATCTCAGAGACGGCTAACGACTACATTCCCGACACAGCCGCTATTCTTTACGGCTGCCGAGGCTGCACAGATGGGCTTGGGACTTCAAGAGGGAGCAATGCTCAAACTTACCCCGACAGAAGGGAATGGTGGATTTACCTCTAGCATTATTACCCCTCAAAAGTGGGAGATTACGGAAGATGACTTTTATATATCACCGTCTGGGGACAAATTAAGCAGGGCAGATATGGAGGCACTTCTAGGAGAGCCAATGGGAGGGCTAGAGGCTACTCCATGGGCTGTGACAATAGAGAACTTAACCGAAGAGGGAAGGAGTTTATATCAGGAATATCAACAAGCCGGGGGAGAGTTAGATGTTAAAGGCTGGATTGATTTAAGAGAGAGGCAGCAGCTTGAGACTGAGCAAATCTTCGGCAAGGTATTTCCTGAGCAGGATATAGCAGAGGTTTTGGCTTATGCTGAAGCACAGCCTGAAGCCTTCCTGCAAGATATTCTGGACATTGGCAGAACTCCCGAAACAGAAACACTACTCAAGACGATGTATGAGGGGGTGACAGAGGAATGGCTAACTGAACTCTTCACGCCTACTATTGGGAGTCCTGAATTACGGCAAAATCTAATAGATGCTCTAACTGCGGTAACGGAGACCAACATTGATTGGGCAGTGCAATACTTTTTTGATAACCCTGAAGGGTTAAGACGGTCCCTTATTTATGAAGGGAGAAACGAAACCACAGAAAAGCTAGTGAGACAGTTATATCCCGGTATTACAGACTACCAACTAAGCGATTACTTTAGTATCAGTGCTTTAGTTGTAGAGGCAGAGGCGGCCAGGGAAGTAGAACGAGGGAAATGGGGGACCTTTACTGCTGGTGTTGGCGATTTAGTAGCCAATGTTGGCGGTATTTTCAAGTGGTGTGGTGCGGAGGGAATAGGAGAGAAGATAATTAAGTTTGGACAATACATGCAGGTTCAGGCTGCACCAGTGCCGTTTGAACCTGATGAGTTTACATGGAAGCAGATGTTTAATCCTCAATTTCTTTCCACTTATGGGGTGAGGATGTTGCCGACTTTGATGTTGTTAGTAGTTCCCGCTGTTGGTGCTTATGGTTTAGCTGGCTCAATAGCTGCCAAAGTAGGGTTAGGTGCTGTGGGGAGAGCAGTCATAACTGGTGTTGGCGGTGCTGCCCTTAGCCGACCTCTTGAATCAGCATTGGAGGCAGGTGGAGCTTATGATGAAGCCAGAGCAAGGGGGCTTTCCCATGAAGAAGCAGAACAAGTAGCTGATGAGGTATTCAAAAGGAATCTAAAGTTAGCTGGGTTAGATGCCTTCCAGATTGCAGTCGCCTTTATGCCAACACCGATTGGTAAAGCAGCAGCAGGAGCAGTAACAAGAGGACTAGTTAAAACTGCACAGATAGGCGGTAAGTTATTCTTCACCGGGCTAACTGAAGGTGGGGAGGAAATTTATCAGGAGATGGTTCTAAAACAAGCTATGGGTGATGAGCGCGGGCTTATGGAGATGCTAGAAGACCCCGATATGAAGTTAGTCTTTTCGCTCGGTATGATTGCTGGTCTTGGCATGGGTGCTGGCGGTGACATAATCGTCAGAATACAGAACAGGGTCATTCCGCAGCTTAGTACAGAGCAGAAGGTTCAATTTGATGAAAGTAAAGCGGATTTTATCTCTCAGGGATTGTCAGAAGAGGTGGCAACACACAAGGCACTTGATAATGTGGTAGAAAATAATCCCGAACTGGAAAAGGTAGTGGAAGATGCTGCTAAGGCAGTTGAGAAGGAAATCACCTTTGAGCAGATTAAACCGAAGACTGAGGCGGAAGCGGTTGTTGTTGAGCACATGAAACAACAGATTATACCAGAAGAGGTTACACCTGTTACCCCAGAGGTTACGGAACCGAAAGCCGAAGCTGTGCACGAGATCGCCACAGGGCAAGAATATACCGCTACTGTCTATAAAGGCTATAAGGTCAAGGGCGAAGCGGTTGACGAAGGATTGTATGGGAAAGGGACTTATTACACAACTAATCGAGAATATGCTGAGACATATGACGGCAAAGAGGTTACGACTGTAACCCTTGAAAATCCCTTTGTCATACAAACACAGCAAGAATACGAAGATTTCCAGAACGAGACTACCAGAACAGCAAGGCAAAGAGCACTTAATGAGGGAAAGACAGTCGAAGAGGCTGACGAACTCGCTGCCTTGGCAGCAAGAGAATGGCTTGAAAGTCGAGGCTATGATGGGCTTATTGCTAGAAATATCATAGCTCCAGGTGATGAGGTTGTAGTTTTCCATCCTGAGAAGGCTATGAGGCCTAAAGTCCCTGAAGCTGGTATGCCAGAGGTTACAGAAGAAGCAGTTGAAACCAAGACTAGGCGCCAATTAGAGGGTCTTGGCA
>Ga0114919_10005221_pt1 | contig 10381 bp, 15 predicted proteins | sample BlataG_FD_88682 | JGI IMG/M metagenome (GOLD analysis project Ga0114919, IMG submission 88682) | Deep subsurface microbial communities from Black Sea to uncover new lineages of life (NeLLi) - Black_00105 metaG | ecosystem: Environmental > Aquatic > Marine > Oceanic > Sediment | place: Atlantic...
CATAAGTGAATTGAAATTGAGAGCGGTAGCGGAGGTTGATGCTTTATGACTGCGAGAGAGAAAAAGAAAGTGAAAGTGAAAGGGGAAGAAGGGAAGAAAGAGAGGATTGTAACAAAAATAAATAGTAAGAAAGCAGAACTGTCCAGGCTCGCAACTTCTTTATTCGAGCCTGTTGAGAAGAACCCGTATTACCTGAACAGAGGTAGCGATAGCGGGGACATGACTATTGCGATAAAGAACTTGTCAGCGTTGAGAGACCACCTTGATGTGTTCACCGAGGAGGAGGCGCCCTGGCTTGCATTGTGGATAGAATATCTTGGTGACAAAGAAACCGCGAAGAGGATTAGAGAAACACCGAGTGAATTCAAGGAAATCATCATTGGGCGACATGATGAATTGCAAGAGTTTTTCAGTGGAGGGAAGTAGGGAGATAGAAGAAAGTGAGAATAGCATTGTTTAGTTGGGAATCTTTACATTCAATTGCAGTTGGAGGTGTTGCACCACATGTTACAGAGCTTGCGGCTGCTCTTCAAAGAGCTGGGAATGAAGTACACGTGTTCACCCGAAGGGGGAACGGACAGCAGCATTATGAGGTGATAGATGGAGTGCATTACCACCGCTGCCCTTTCGACTTGAATCCCAATTTCATGGCGGAGATGGACAATATGTGCCACTCTTTCGCTTATCATTTCTTCCAGACAGAGAACGTATCGGGCAATTTTGACATCATTCATGGGCATGATTGGATGACTGCAAATGCACTCGCGGAGATAAGGAATGCAAGAGCGAAGAAAACCGTTTTCACGCTTCACTCAACCGAATACGGAAGATGTGGGAATGTTTTTCACAATGGGCAATCGAAAGACATAAGAAACTTAGAAGGGTATGGCGGTTTTGTCGCCGATAAAATAATAACAACTTCAGAAACGATAAAGAAAGAATCTAAGTGGATATACGGGTTTGAGGACTGGAAAATAGCGATGATTCCGAATGGAATCACGTTGCAGAAGTTCAATGAACCCATTGACCCGTGGAGCGTAAAGAAGCCGCATGACATTGGCATTTGGGACCCTACATGTTTATTTGTGGGACGGATGGTAGTGCAGAAAGGAGCGGATTTGCTATTAGAAGCAGTTCCCGCGGTTTTAGCTGAGTTCCCTGAAGCGAAGTTCTTTTTCATCGGTGACGGCTATATGAGAAGTGGTTTAGAGCATAGAGCCTGGGAGCTTGGCGCCCAGCATGCAACCCATTTTTTGGGTTATGCTCTGGATGGAGACCTCACTAATTTCTACAAAGCGTGCGATATGGTATGCATACCATCAAGGAACGAACCTTTTGGGATAGTTGCGCTGGAAGCATGGGCTGCCGGTAAGCCAATTGTGGTAACGCATAATGGTTTTGATTACGTCTGGCACGATGTAAACGGCCTGAAGGTGTATGATAATCCAAATTCAATCGCATGGGGAATAATGAGCATATTTTCGGATTTGGAAAAAGGGAGATGGATGGGCACCAACGGAAGGAAAACTGCGGAAGGATTTTCGTGGGATAACATCGCAAGAATGATGATGGGCGTGTATGAGGAAATAGTGGGCTGCTGAGAATCTTTTTCTGGAAGAACAGAAGGGTAAGAGTATAGGGTGATGATAGATTGATACAGGAACTTGAGGATAAACTTATCCAGCTTGAAAAAAAGTTGAAGCAGGAAATCGCGGAGCGAAAGCGTGTGGAGGAAAAACTCATGCGTTCAGAACGACTTGCCGCAATAGGCAAACTTTCAAGCAGTATTGCTCACGAACTGAGACAACCTCTGGGCGTGATAAGCAACGCAATCTATTATCTTAAAATGACCTTGCCAGAAGCTGATGAGACCACAAAGGAATATCTGAACATGATTAATGACGAAGTAAGAACCGCAGGAGATATTATATCAAGTTTGTTGGAGCTTGCACGCTCCAAACCAGCAGACCGGAAGGAAGTTGAGGTTTCTTCAGTGATAGAGAACGCGCTTGAAAAATCCGAGATTCCAGAGAATATCGAGCTGAAGAAAGATATTCCGGCTAATATTCCTGCGCTATTTGTTGACTCGGGGCAGATGGTGCAGGTTTTCTACAACATCATCAATAATGCAATACAGGCAATGCCTATGTCCGAAGTCGAGAGCGGGGAACTGACTATAAATGTAAAGTCGAAGTCAAGGATGAAAGAAGGGAAAGAGAGAGTAGAGGTTTCTTTTGGTGATACCGGCGTGGGAATCTCTGAGGAGAACATGAAAAAGCTTTTTGAACCTCTGTTTACTACCAAAGCACAGGGTATCGGGCTGGGGCTTTCGATTTGTAAGAATTTTATTGAAGCAAATGAGGGAAAGATCGAAGTGCAGAGCGAGGTGGGCAAAGGAACGACAGTAACGGTAAATTTACCCGCTGCAATGGCTATGGAAAATCCTAAATCCTAAAGGACTCTGCCCCACGACTTCAGAAGAAAAACAACAATGTTTTTTATAAAGAACAGATAAAAGGAAGTAGGAGGTTTTGCTAAAAATGAGCGTAAAAGAATCCTTGGGTAAGGCGATAATGGATAAGCGAACATTGATTGCAATCGTTGTGATAGCGATTCTATGGCGAGCGGGCATAAGCTGGGGTGGCAAAATTGCTCCTTGGGGGAGTATGTGTTCAGGCATAGCTCTTTTTGTAATGGGCTGGGCTCTCTTTGCGTACATCTATCACATGAGCAGGGGACTAAAGGGCTGGTTGGAATTGAACAAGATTTATCACTGGGTTGCCGTTAGCTTGCTCGCTATAAATACTTATGTTATCGTCTATTACGCAATGAGGTGGTACAGATTAGCGACTAAAATGGAAGTAGAAGTGCCACTTATTGATTTTATCCTTAGAGACATACGATTCGTTGTGTTAGTCGTATTCTATTGCGTGGTGATTTGGTTAGCGAAGTATCTGAAGAAGGTGCATGGGGATTATATGTTACTGTTCAAAGGAGAGCCGAAGGCGTAAAACAAAAGAAGAAGGAAAAATGGAAGAGGGTATCGTAATAAATGAGGACTCGAGCGCGGAAGAACTCGCACCAATAGCAAAAGCAGTGAATGATCTGCTTGTAATACCTGTGACCGCGCGGAGCAAGAATAAAAAGGGAGTTAGAGTGGAAAAAGGAGAAGTTGTAGATTTTGAATATTCTGGTCCGATATTGGAACGAGTACTCAAAGAAAATCGGGTAATACGCACAATACCTACTACTGGTAAATATGCAGGCATACCAGTTGTTGTTGCTCCAATTCGGAACAGGAAAGGGGGAGTTATAGCGGCTTTGGGCGTTGTGGATGTGGTTGGAACGCTAGATTTAGGAGCCGTATTCGCCGAGTATCCTCAGGTTCTCCAAAAAATTAAGTCGTAAGTACAATGTATATAAAGGTAGAGGGGGTGAAAAGATGGTAAAGGTATTTGCTCTGGTAAACGCAGAGGTGGGCAAAACAAAAGAGGTGCTGAGCGAGCTCGAAAAGACTGGTTTGGAAGTGTATCCTTTGTTTGGCGAGTACGATTACATCGTGATAGCGGAAACCGTGGACCTAAAAACCGCTACAGCAGCTATACTTGAAAAGATTCACGCCATCAAAGGGGTGACCAGAACAAGGACATTGGTTGGCAGAGAGATATAACGTAAAACCTGAAACTTTGAACAGGGGGTGGGAGGATGTGGGCAGGGCCCACGAATTGAAAAATGTAAAATGAGTGAAGAGGAGCATTTTCGGCTTTTGACTTTTGCACTTTGCAATTTTCATTTTGAACAGATACGCTCTTTCATACCCGTTGATTTTTTTTCCCCGATTTTTTAGCTTCCGAAATTATATTCTATAACTGAACATATAGCAAAATAAAAAGAGAAAAGAGGTAAAAAGGAAAAATGAAAGTTCGCGATATAATGAGCCGTCCAATCATCGCTGAAGATGAAGAGGCTTTAGTCATTAAGATAGCGAAGGATATGGAAGAGTTGGGAATAGGAAGTGTTGTAATAACCTCGGAAGGTAAACCAGCAGGAATTATTACCGAGCGCGACATAGCATTAAAGGTTATACAGAAGGATAGAAGGGCAAGTGAGGTAAAGGCAAAAGAGATAATGTCCAGTCCTATAGTCACCATCGAACCGGAAGCATCGGTAGAAGAAGCATGCGATTTCGCAGTAAAGTCTGGCATAAAAAGGATGCCAGTGGTTGAAAACAATGTGCCCATCGGTATTGTAAGCGTTAGAAACATATTGACACGGAAGCCCGAGTATGTAAAAAGATTTTATCCTGAAGTGCGTGTTTTAGCAAGTGGGTGGACGCTTGACAGGCTTGAGAGGTCTTTAAGCGATTGCGAAGTATTCTTAACGCGAAAAGATGTGAAGAGCTACTTGGAAAGGTTAAAAGAAGTATCCGAAGAACTGAGAGAGCTCGTGAGCCACTACTTTGATGACAAGGAGCTGATAGATATATCTGACAGTATGGACCAGCTCTATCGGGATATTGAGGATAAAAACGAAACCGAAATATCAATAGAAGAGCAAAGAAAGAGATTAGAGGCTATTTTGAGAAAAATCCGGCATACAACCTACTGGAGGAAGCAGCAGTCAATGACCAGCTTTGCATCAGGAATTTTCTGGTTCCGCGATTATAGGCATGGAAGGGGTAAAGAGCTTCGCTTACCTTTCAAAAGAACTCGCCCGTAGCATAGTAATGCAGATAGCGATTATCGTGATTGAAAGAATAGGATATATATAGTACATGTGCATATCAGATACAATAGAAGAATTTAGAAGTAGAAGGGGTGAGTAAAAAAAAGAAGAGATGAAAGTTAAGGAGATAATGGGTTCCCCAGCTATCACCGAAGATGAAAATGCTTCGGTCGGTAGAATATTGAAGCACATAGAACTGTCGCGAGTAGGGAGTGTAGTGATAACAAAAAGGGGTAAATCCGTAGGGATAACTGTTGACCATGACATAGCGGCAAAAGTGATAATGAAGGATAGAAACCCGGACGAGGTGAAAGCGAAGGAAATCATGTCATCACCTTTAATCACTGTGGATGCAGGCACATCTGTGGAGGAAGCATGCGGGCTCCTGGCAGAGAAAGGCATAAGAAGACTGCCTGTGATTGAGGAGGGTAAGCTCGTAGGTATTGTAAGTATTAGAAACATATTGACGGGAGAGCCAGAGAGTGTAAAAAAATATTTGTTTTGAGTACCTTCAATCACGACTGAAAGATTCTATCCGCGGGAATGAAAAGCGAAAAGTTTATAAAGCGATGCATCAAAGGCATATATGTATTATATTATAAAAAAGGAAGGTGAGAGAAGAAAATGGCGGGGGCAGGATTATTAGAAGTTAGGGACATAATGACCTATCCAGCTATCACTGAAGATGAAGACGCTTCGGTCGCCGAAATAGCGAAGTGCATGAAACTGTCAGGAATAGGAAGTGTGGTCATAACAAAAGAGGATAAACATGTGGGAATAGTTACTGACCGTGACATAGTGATAAAAGTGATAATGAAGGATAGAAATCCAAGTAAGGTAAAAGCGAAAGAGATAATGTCCTCCCCCTTGATGACCATCGAGTCAGATGCGTCTCTTTTGGGTGCATGCAAGCTTCTGTTAGAGAAGAGCATAAGGAGACTGCTTGTGATTGAGGATGATGAGCTCGTGGGCATTATAAGCATTAAGAATATAGTGACAGGAGAGCCACTGCATGTAAAAAAATATTTATTTTGACTTTCGGAAGTTCTTTTATCATATTTTTAAATTTACTTCTTATAAGGCGGGAAATACCGAATTGAACTCATCTGGGTCTTTAACCGGGTATAAAACCTTGAAAGAGAGGTGACTCGGCAAAAGGATTATTTCCTTTATCTCTTTATCCCCTATAATTCTAAAGCCAGTTATTCTTGCTGCTTTATTAACCGAACTCAAAATCGCTTTTGATGAATCAATTAAAGTGCCATCCATATCAAAAAGACCTGTTTTGATTTTCATTCTTTTTTACAAAAGAAAACCTGTGCTAAAAGAAAAAAGAAATGAGGATAAAGTTTTAGTAAAGTAAGCCCTTTCGGGGCTTGCAGGGATGCGGGCGGAGCCCGCGATTGCGAAGTCAAAAAGTTTTTATGAAAAGAATATACCACCTCGCGGACACGCACATAGGCTATTCGGCATACCGGAAGATAGACGAAGCGACCGGGCTGAATCAGCGAGAAGTGGACACCTACGAAGCATTCAAACAATTTGTAGATTATGCGTTGAAGGAAAAGCCGGATGTGATACTACACGCCGGCGACCTGTTTGATTCCGTGCGCCCCACGAACCGCGCTATTTCTTTCGTGCTCAGCCAGATAATAAGATTGAGCGAAGCAGCAATCCCTTTTGTAGTGATTTCAGGCAATCACGAAACGCCTCGTCTGAAGGAAACGGGCAGTGTACTCAGCCTGTTTGAGCATATCCCCCATGTGCACTTGGTTTATGAAAACAAATACGAACTCGTCGAAATTGATGACTTGAAAGTGCATGCAGTTCCTCATTGCGATGATATTGAGAGTGAAAAGAAAAAAATTAGGCCGTGTGACAACAACGGGTTTAATATCGCACTTCTCCATGCAAGCGTTCTCGGTGCAGGACTACCAACACCGACATTCATGATGCACGACTTCAACGAGCAAGTGGTTAATATTGACGACTTAACAAATTTTGATTATATCGCATTGGGGCATTTCCATAGGTGCACGAAAGTAAGAGAAGATGCTTATTACGCAGGGTCAACGGAAAGATTCAGCTTTAACGAGGTGGACGGCAAAAAAGGCTTCTTAGAAGTCAGACTGAGACAAGATGGCGGAAAAGAGGTCATATCTCACGAGTTAAGAACAAGAGAAATGGTGGATTTGGAGCCGATTGTTTGCAGTCGCCTTGATGAGCACGAGATAAAAAATGCAATAAAGCATCGCATCCTGGAATGCAATCCCACAAATAAAGTAGTGAGGTTAAAAGTGCTGGATATACCCATGCACGTATATCATTCGCTGGACTTTGACGATATGAAGAGGCTGACGAAATCCGCAGTTCATTTTGAGATAAAATATGAGTTCATACGGGATAAAGAATTACTTTCTGCTGAACATCCCGCTTTTCGTTCTTTGCATACCGAGTTCGATCACTTTATCCGCAAGTACACGATAGGAGCGCAAATAAATAAGGCGAAACTTAAGGAGTTAGGGTTGAAGTATATGCAGGAATGGGAAATGGATAGCGAAGAAAAGTAGCGTCTCTTATTAACCCACAAGATTACACAGATTTTCACGAGAAAATAATAGGGATTAGATTTTCATTGGCTAATGTGGCACTATCTAAAAATCCAGTCATTTATCACCGCGGAGAGCGCAGAGCACGCAGAGTTTTAAGACTGTTTCAATCATTGCTTAGGTTTTCTGGTGCCTTTGCGTTCTCCGTGTGCTCTGCGGTGGAAATTAAGGATTTAGCTATTTCACTAGAAAATTCGACTGTGCCGGCTAATGTATTCCGCATTGCTTCTTCTTGTGTTAATCTCGTGGTTTTTGAAACATTTGAATTTTGGATTTGTTTAGATTTTAGGATTTAGAGTTTTTTATTGTATATATAGTATAACTTCCTTCTATTTGAGACACTGATTTACAATGATTGCTTATTTTGGTGGGTGAGCTATTTTTAACGGCATTAATCTTTTCATCTGTGTTAATCTGCGTTAATCTGTGTCTTTAATTTATTTTGATTTCTTGGCTTCGCATGATATTTGTAATTACAGAAGAGATGGAAGTAAAGGTGATGGGTATAGACCTTGCGGGTTTGGAGAAAAACATCACCGGGATATGCGTACTTGTGCCAAATCACGAACTTGAACTTTGCTCTGTGCGCAGAGACGAAGAGATAATTAAAAAAAGTGGAGGAGGAAGAACCTGTTGTCATAGCCATAGACGCACCGCTGTCCTTCTATGGAAAACCTTTCAGGGATTGCGACCTCGAGATAAGGAAATATTGCAGCATTCTGCCTTTGACTTTCCGGGGGATGAGACAGCTTACGGAGCGCGGCATGAAATTGACGGAGATTATCAATGAGAAGCTGAAATCCAATATTGAAGTGATTGAAGTGTATCCTCATGCAACGGAGATAACACTGCGTAAAGGGGATGGGCAATTGCTAAAAGAACTTGCGAAACGTGCACAAATAAAAAACGAGCATGAATACGATGCTATATTATGCGCTATCACAGCAAAGTTCTACTACGACTACGAAGTCAAATATCGTGCTTTTGGCAAAGTGGATACGATAATAGTGCCTGTAATTACTCAATATCCTATGGATTTTGAGTAATTAAGTGCAAAATGCAAAGTGAAAAGTGCAAAATACAAGAAAAAGATTTTTAATAGTGAAAGAGAAATAAAAATATGGGGTGTGACTTGACAGGTGCCTGAAACCTCAAATCTAACACCCTCACCTAACACCTATACAGTCCCGTGGTGTAGCGGTCAAGCATACCGGCCCTTGGAGCCAGTGACGGAGGTTCGAACCCTCCCGGGACTATTTTATTTCAGCACGTCTAACATCGCAACTCTTTCTAACACCAGCATCTTTAGCTTCTTCTCGCCCACCGCCTTTAACTCCGCCTCCGTTATGTCAAAAAACTTCATTATTTTATCTTTTTTATTCCCTTCATATTCTAACTCCAACTCCGAAATTAGCTCTTCTTGTATCCCTATTTTCCTCTTTACTTCCTCAGCAATCATTTCCAAATTTTTTTCTCTTTGTGCTCGTGCAGAAGCATCAACAATAACGATTGCCGCTTTTTTCTCGCCTTTCGACACGCCCATCCCCAAAGCCCTTTCTATCTGTCTTCTTCCCGTGGCATATAAAAGAATCTCCAAGCCCAGGTCGCTCGTTATATTCCTTTTCCTCTCCGTAGCTCTTATTGCCTTTTTCACCGCTGATATTATGTGCTCTCCCCCGGCTATCAGATCCGCATCCATAGCTTGTATTGTCACAGCATATTGTTGAGCGATGTGTTTTAACGAAGCAAGAAATTCATCTACGTCTGATATGTTAACTCTACCAGTAATTATTTTGCAGTTCAATGTCGTCTCCATAGTACTCCTCTCCTACCAATTCTTTTGGATTCAGAAGTTATATAAATCCCTTTTCCACCAACACCTCCGCATTCAATATAGATGCACCAGCAGCACCTCTTATTGTATTATGGCCCTGTGCAATATACTTCACCTCATTCTCCATTCTTCCTCCTCTTATCCTCCCCACTGATACACTCATCCCTCTGCCTGCATCACGGTCTAACTTCGGCTGTGGTCTATCCTGCTCCTCACGCACTATTATAGGCTTCTCAGGCGCAAAAGGCGTTTTTATATCTGTGGTGAAATTCTCGAACGCGCTCTTCACCTCTTCTTCACTCACGCTTTCCTCGAACTTCACCCATACCGCCTCTGTATGTCCATCTATCACAGGAACTCGATGGCAGGAAGCGCATATAGTGAATGCTGCGTTTTTTATCCCCGAATCTTCCAATGTGCCGAGAATCTTCTGTGGTTCACTTTCCATCTTGTCCTCCTCATTTCCTATGAACGGTATCACGTTATCCAGAATTGCCATAGAAGGCACACCTGCGTATCCGGCACCCGATACCGCCTGCATGGTTGACACTCGCACCTCCTTTATCCCATATTCCATCAGGGGTTTCAAACTCAAGGTAAGCACGATTGCCGAACAGTTAGGGTTCGTTATAATGAATCCATCCCATCCCCTTTTCTCCTTTTGCACCTCTATCAATGCCAAATGGTCTGCATTTATCTCTGGAATGAGCAGTGGCACATCGGGCTCCATCCTATGCACCGAGACATTACTTGCCACGCAATATCCCGCCTGTGCGCATCTCTTCTCCACCTCGCTTGCAATTGACCCAGGCAAAGCGGAAAACATAACCGCTATGTCTTCGTTCTCTGTGGCACCCGCATCGTTCACTGATTTCACTACCATCTCTGCTGCTTCCTCAGGCATCTCATACGGGAGAAACCATTTCGCCACATCCTTGTATTTATTATTTGCGCTTCTTTCAGAAGCGAACAGTGCTCCAAGCTCAAACCAGGGATGCCCGTCCAGAAGCTGCACGAATCTCTGCCCTACGCTTCCAGTTGCACCTAATACTCCAACTTTTATTTTTTCCATCGTATTTTAAATTTTTAATTGTATATAAAGTATAACTTCTACCTATAAATTTAATTTAGGACGCAGATTTACGCGGATTTACGCAGAAGACTATTTCCTCAAGTTATCAAATGCCTTACGTTTATTATAAACTCGATAGAA
>Ga0114919_10005222_pt1 | contig 10379 bp, 11 predicted proteins | sample BlataG_FD_88682 | JGI IMG/M metagenome (GOLD analysis project Ga0114919, IMG submission 88682) | Deep subsurface microbial communities from Black Sea to uncover new lineages of life (NeLLi) - Black_00105 metaG | ecosystem: Environmental > Aquatic > Marine > Oceanic > Sediment | place: Atlantic...
ATAGCCAATGATCCTCCTTCCATTCAGGCACCTCCTTTCGAGTTGCCTTTTCCTTACTACTTTTCTCGGAAAGAGGACACTTCTATCGAGTTCTCTAGAGGACATTATCAAAGAGTTACGACAGCGCGAGTCGGCTGTGTGTCGAGGTTCTATGATTTTGTCACCATGTAAGTGTTGTATGAAAATGTCACCCTATGAAGGAGATGGTGACATTGAGCAGGAAAGAGCAGAAAAGGTTGATGGTGTTGAATCAAGTGGAGATGGACAAGATGAGAGCCAAGCATAGGGTCAGGTTACTCAGGACGATTCTCTATTTGTGTCGCTCCTCTTGTTCAGAGTAAAGGACACCGATAAAGGCCAGATTGCGGTATTCCCCACCATAGTCTAAACCGTAGCCAACCACAAACTCATCAGGGATTTGGAAGCCAACATAGTCAAGAGGGATATCTATCAGGCGGCGGGCTCGCTTGTCCAGCAGGGTACAGACATGGAGACTGGCTGGATTGTGAGCTGACAGATGGGTGAGAATGTAATTCAGCGTCATACCAGTATCGACAATATCCTCAACCATAAGCACGTTTTTCCCAGTTATGCTGGCATCAAGGTCTTTAGTTATCCTAACTGCCTGACCATCACCACCATAATAGGAGACCGCCATAAAGTCGAGAGTAATAGGCAAAGAAATGTGTTGCATCAGGTCAGCCATAAAGCAGACGACGCCCTTCAAGACGCCTATTAGGACGACCTGCTGACCAGCATAATCACGAGAGATACGTTTAGCTAGTGTCCTTACCCTGCGCTGTATTTGAGCGTGGCTATATAGGACGCGCCCGATCCCCTTAACCTTAGCCTCGCCTAAAGGTCCATAGCCGTACTTAGCTACCAGCCGAACGTAATCACGTTTGTTAAGAAGCCTAATATTCACCTCGGGATAGAGCTCCTTAAGCTGCCGCACTTTGCGGTTCTTGTCCCTCGCGAGGCTTTGTTTCAGCGTAGTGAGCTCAACATAAAGGTCTATCTCGGGCAAGTAGAAATCGGGGGTAAACATCTCGGCTACTGTACCGTTTTGCCACCGAAGAGGGAAAGAACGAGGCTCATAAAGCCATTCGACTCGGTAGAAATCCAGGACTTTGGCAAACTCTTCCTCGCTGGGATGGGCAAACTGCGTTGGTCTTAGCGATGCAGTGGGCAATTGAGCTACTTGAGCTAACGTTGCTCGCCCCTTGCTTGTCTTGTAATCCTTTTGTAGAACTCGATCAAGCTCTTCCTTTTCCATGAGAACTGCGCTTATATCGGCAATGCTGAGAAGGAACTTCTGCTCAGCCTCCGAGAATTGACGAGGTTCGTGAGTATAAAGCCTAATCTCTCCAATAACTTCTTCTTCCCTGTCAAATAGAGGAACTCCGAGTATGGAAGATATTTTCTGTGCCTCTGCCACTTGAGGATGTTGAACTCTCTCGTCCTTGGTGGCATCAGGAATAAGTACGACCTTGCCATTGAGAATCTCGGGCAGACTCTTACGAGCACTAAGAGGCCCTTTTTTGAGATAAAGGTCGCTTAAGCCGTGGCTACCTAATGTGGTTAAGTATTCCTTCTTGGCGTCAAGAAGCAGAACACGACAACCATCTGCTCGCACTGCTTTGGCAGTGCTCTTGGCTACAAAATTGAAAACCTTCCGTAAACTAGAAGCTGAATTAGCCACTTTGGCTATTTGTCTGAGAGCTAAATAGTAATTGCCTCCTGAGCTACCCATTTCATCTCCCCTCTATCCACATTTGGTGAAGCCGCAACTAGGACAAATTGCACAGCCCTCCTGATGAATCAAGATACTGCCACAATCGGGACATTGCCCCGCCCAGTTGTTAGCGACCTCCTTGAAAGTGCTGTTCTCCTCATCCTTAACGTATTTTTGCAATACACTAGCAATGGCATCGGCACAGGAGAGAACAGCACGCCCTCGCTCCCAGGCGATAGAAGGACAACGAATACCACGCAAGTGCTTTGCAATTGAGCCTAAGTCTACGCCAGACCTAAGGGACAGTGAGCCAAGTCGGCTAATAGCTTCAAGCTGCGCGGCAGCACAGCCCCCGGCTTTGCCCAAGGTGGAGAACACCTCACATATTCCATGTTCATCAAAATTTATAGTCACATAGATATATCCGCATCCAGTGCTCACCCTCTCGGTTATGCCCCTGGTGACCTTAGGTCTTTCTCTGGGAACTAGTCTGCCTTCAGTTGTTTCTGTTGCCTCACCTATGGTCAAGACTTGACTTTCCCGACTTCTATCTCGGTAGATGGTTATTCCCTTCAACCCCTCCTCATAAGCCATCATGTATACTTTAGCTATGTCATCGCGGGTAGCCTCGTGAGGAAAGTTGACTGTTTTGGATACAGCATTATTTGTGGACTTCTGAAAGGCGGCTTGCATCTTGACATGCCACTCCGGGCTTATTTCGTGGGCGGTGACAAATAACCGTTTGATGTTGTCAGGGATGCCCTCGATATCGCGGAGTCTGACCCCTGATGCTAGCCGCTGCATAAGCTCTTCAGAGTAGAAGCCTTCACTCCTGGCTACTTCCTCGAAATAGGGATTTACCTCTACTAGCTGGTCACCATCAAGGATATTTCTTGTATAGCTCAGGGCGAAGAGTGGCTCAATGCCACTGGAACAACCAGCTATTATGCTCAGGGTGCCCGTAGGAGCAATAGTAGTTCTGGTGGCATTTCTCACTCTGAGGCCATCGTCGTCATAGACGCTTCCCCCGAAAGAGGGGAATACCCCCCCTCTTTCTTTTGCTAGTTCGATAGAGGCCTTGGTCGCCTTGTCAGAGATGAACTCCATCAGCTCCTTTGCCTCTCCCAACGCCTCTTCTGAATCGTAGGGAATACCTCGCTGGATTAGCATATCGGCAAAGCCCATCACCCCGAGCCCAATCTTTCTCGTTTTCTTGGTTGCTTCCTCTATTTGTGGTAGGGGGAATGTATTGACATCAATAACATTATCTAAGAACCTGACGGCAACCCTTATTGTTTCAGCCAACTTTGTGTAATCAATATCAATGGTCCCGTTTGTGGTTCGCAGCATCCTGGCTAGATTGATGGAGCCTAGATTACATGACTCGTAAGGGAGCAGAGGCTGCTCACCACAGGGATTGGTGCTTTCGATGTGGCCCAGTTGTGGGGTAGGGTTGTCATGGTCTATTCGGTCAATAAAGACAATGCCTGGGTCGCCTGTTTCCCAGGCCAGAGCCACCATCTGGCCAAATAGTCCCTTGGCATTGAGCTTACCCGCCACCTCTTTGGTGCGCGGATTCTGTAGATCATAGTCAGTGCCAGTCTTGACCGCCTCCATGAACTGCTCGGTTACAGCTACCGAGAGATTGAAGTTGGTTAGAGCCTTGGGGTCCTTCTTGGCCGTGATGAACTTTTCAATGTCGGGATGCTCAACGTTAAGTATCGCCATGTTAGCGCCGCGGCGCATACCACCCTGCTTAATAACATCGGTGGCGGTGTCGAAGGCTCTCATGAAGGAAACCGGGCCACTGGCTATTCCTCCTGTAGACCCGACTCTATCACCTTCTGGCCTTAGTTTAGAGAAGGAGAATCCAGTCCCCCCGCCGCTTTTATGAATGAGCGCGGTGTACTTCACGGCATCAAATATGGACTCCATCGAGTCCTCAATGGGAAGCACAAAGCAAGCTGATAGTTGACCCAACTCTCTCCCAGCATTCATCAATGTGGGAGAATTAGGCAGGAAGTCTAAACTAGCCATCAACTGATAGAATGCCTCTTCCCAAAAGGAGACATCTGCCTTCGGGGCGTAGATGGGCTCTGCAGAGGCAATAGCTTTTGCCACGCGTCGGAACATCTTCTCCACTGTCTCGGCGACCTGTCCCTCTTTATCCTTTTGCAGATATCTCCTTCCCAGAACACGAAGAGCATTTTCACTAAGGCTGATACCGGAGGTAGCCTGGGCCTTTGGCTTGACCGTGCCGATTACTTCCACTTTAGGTTTCGCCTCCTCTGTCGGTTTTGGTTCTTCAGCGGCCAGGATTTCCCTAACCATAGCGTGGACTTCGGACTCAGCGACCCGACGTTTCTGTCGGCGCTGTTGGTACTAGATCCTCCATCCCAGGTAAGGGTGGGGGGGTTTCTAAGCGCTCAATCACCTGACCGGTGAGTTGCTCTATTTGGTGTCTATCAGACATGCCCATGGACTCGGCAGCGGCAAAGATAGCCCTGGCAAGTTGGGTATGATTGAGAGAGCCCCCGACCCGATCTCTTCTACTACGATTACTTGGCACAATAGCCTCCAGGTTTGGTGTTCTTGCTCCGCTTTATCTATCAGGGAAAGCTAGAGAGATGACATACCTCCTTTCCTCGCGTCCAAAACCTCTGGATTCCATGGGACAACGCTTCGTAGCAGCACCAAACCTAAAGAGTTTCGACGATTTGACAAGAGTCTCACCCTGGTAGGCCCTATACAGTGTGGAGGTATGCCTAACGAGCGTATGCACCGGTGCATAATTGGCCTTACCTGTCGATTTGTTTCCTGGGCCTACATGCCAGGCTAACCGGAGGGCTTTGGACTTGTTTCCTGGTCGTGAAAGCCATAGAAGGGCGATGCAAGGCTCTGCGCTAGCCTCAGCAATCCGAATGGCAGCGGCTTGAAGAGAGACTCTGAAGATATTGGCCAACCGTTCAATCGAGTTGATGGAGACACCGAAAGCTGACAAATATTTCTTGAAAACCATCTCTGGCATGAGGAGTTCTGTAGCAGCAGCGTCACATAGGCGTTCTCTAGCTCCTGCGCGAGCTATGCGCTGAGCTTGCGGATTGAACGTTCGAAACTCAACGTCTTCCAAACAAGCTTCTAGTTTGAGCTCACTTAGTAAGGTGTGCCCAATCTCATGAGCACAAGAGAAGTTTTGCCTCGCCAAGTTGTGCTTTTGGTTCACCTTAATCACGTAACCGCCATGGAATCTCAGCAGGACAGCGCCTACTTCTCCAAGGTCTGTTTTCTCGATTCTCTTGATATCCAGCAAGCGAGCGTACTCCTCCGACAAAAACGGTGGTTTCTCATGTCCTCTCTGCTCAACCAATTGGTTGACAAGCTGTCCAGCTCGTTCAACAATAAGGCTGGTAGCTTGCTCCAAATTCAGTAACATGTGAATACCTGTCGCGCTGTCCCATCACGAAATAGGGGGTGCACGCTCATAAGTCGCTCCTGCAATTCCAGCTAGAATCTAGATAGATAACGACGCCTTTCACCAGCAGGCAGTAAGAAGAACTCCCTTAAGTCGTCATGTGGCATCAAGTCGACTGGACCGGAAGAGTGTGCGTTTAGTCTCACGTTTAGTCTCAGTTGTGATAAGTGTAGTTCTCCAGCTAACTCTTTCAGTTGCCTGTCACTCGGAGGGAGAGTTCGCACGCACACCACATCGTGTAGCAAGACTTTGTAGTGAGATGGTAGATTCCTATAGTCCTGAGGTGGAATCTTCCTGTAGTCCAGCCACAGGCGAACCTGCCAATCGAGTGCTTCCATGTCCTGATGTTTCAACATTCTCATTTTCCTCCCGAGCATTTGCGCTGCTTCACGATGGTTAACCCCATTCATTCTCGACTCCTCCGCTGACTCTTGACCGATGCCCCCAGTTGCTCAGCGGGGAGTAGGGGTAGTTGACTTGTAGGCCGAGACATTCCGTCTTCACCACCGACCAAGGTGTCTACGGCCTTCTGCAAGGTTGTGATGTCAGCGAACTCACGGTAGACGCTGGCAAAACGGATATAAGCTATATGGTCTAGCTTTTTCAACCTTTCCATGACCAGATCACCAATAAGAGAACTGGGAAACTCGGTTTTGCCGGTCTGGTAGAGCTCAGCTTCAACGTCATCTAGAAGCTTGTCGATAGCACCCGTAAGTAAAGGGCGTTTCTCGCAGGATTTGCGGATGCCGGAGGAGAGCTTGTCTCGGGTAAACGCCTCACGGCGGCCATCTTTCTTGAGTACAAAGATATTATGGGGCTGCACTCGCTCATAAGTGGTGAAGCGAGCGCTACAAGCAAGACATTGCCTCCGACGCCTTACCCCTTCACCTAAAGACCGAGAGTCTATCACCCTAGATTCCGAGTGGCCGCAGTAGGGGCACTTCATACCTCTTTCCCAGAAATTGTGCTAACAGCATATTTTACCACTATATATATAGCATAGCAAAACCTGAGATTCGCCTGTTTGAAAGAAGGGGCGGCCACAGCCGCCCCTTCTTTTAGTGAAGCTTGAGGTTTACTGCCGTGAGATTCTCAATGGATTTGGGATGACCGCTGCATCAGTGTGGGAAGGAATTCCTGCAGCAGGGGCAGGAAAACGCTGAGCGCGACGCAAGAAAGAGGGAACGTCCAGTGTATTGCCGCCCCCTCTTAGCAGGCGACGGAGCTCCTCTGCGCTGGGTGTCCCTTTACCATACTGAGTGGTGAAGCCGGTAGCGATAACTGTGATCCTAATTTCACTGTCCATCTTGGTGTCAAAAACCACACCGAAGATGATATTGGCCTTGGGGTCAACCGCTTGGCCAATGACTTGAGCTGCTTCATTACACTCAAATAGTGTGAGGCTCGATCCACCAGTCATGTTGAATAGGACCCCCCTAGCTTCCTGTATGGACACGTCGAGCAGTGGGCTGGCCAGAGCAGCTTTAGCAGCTTCAGCAGCTCGATTCTGACCGCTGGCTTTCCCCACAGACATCCAGGCCGGGCCAGCATTCCTCATCACCGATTTGATGTCAGCGAAGTCAAGATTAATCAGTCCAGGAACGGTAACAACCTCGGAGATAGCCTGTACCCCGAGAAGAAGGGCATCATCAGCCAATTTGAAAGCATTGTCAACAGTCGTCTTGGCATCACAGAGTTGCAACAGGCGATCGTTAGGTATGACAATTAGTGTGTCCACCTTGCTGCTCAAGTTGAGTATGCCTTCTTCAGCCACTTCAGATCGGTGCCCACCTTCGAAAGTGAAAGGCTTGGTTACCACACCAATGGTGAGTGCGCCCGATTCTTTGGCTATTTCAGCTACAACGGGGATGCCACCAGTGCCTGTGCCCCCGCCCATACCGGCGCTAACAAACACCATGTCAGCACCTTCAACCAGTTCATCAATTATTTGACGGCTTTCCTCCGCTGCCTTAAGACCAGCCCTGTGGTCACCACCAACTCCTAGGCCTCGGGTCATTTTCTCACCCAATTGAACTCGAGTTGGTGCTTCAACAAATGCCAAAGCCTGGGCATCCGTATTCATAGCTATGAAGTCGATACCTTTTATTCCCTCACGGATCATGCGGTTGATAGCATTGCAGCCGCCCCCACCAATTCCTATGGCCTTGATTCTTGCCGGTGTAGGGGTAAAAGTGGTTTTAGCCATTTCAAATACCTCCTTTCCCAAAGTTTGTTAACCACGAAACAGCCTTCTAACGAAGCTCACGAAACCACCCAAAATGCCTGCCTTTCTTGCCTGCCACATTGACCCCTCTTTATTCCTCGCCTGCCATAGGATCAGTCCTACAGTGGTGGCGTAAGCTGGGTCACGAAGGACATCAGTAATGCCGTAAAGGCTTGTGTCCAAGGGCTGACCTTTGCGCACCGGAATTCGCAATACTGACCTTCCTAGTTCATCAAGCCCAGCCAAGTTGGCCGTGCCACCGGTAAGGACCATGCCACAGGGTGCCAAGGACCGATAATCAGTGGTGGGCATCTCCAGGAGTATGAGCTCGAACAGCTCCTCCATTCTGGAGCGGATAATATCGCATAGATCTCGATATGAAGCGCTATGACCATTTTCTACGCCCACGTCAGGTGTTTTGTCAATATTCACCTGTGACGACACATTTCCATAGCTTTTCTTCATCTTCTCGGCTACACTGAACGGCAAGCCTAGACCAATGGAGATATCACTGGTCACCTGGTAGCCGGCTACCGGGATGATCGAGGTATGGTAAATATTACCATCCCTAAATACGGCTATGTCTGTGGTGCCGCCGCCAACATCAGCCATAATAACTCCTACTTCCCTTTCCTCCGCAGTCAATGCTGCCTCTCCACTCGCCAAGGGCTCCAGAATTAAGTCTTCGACGTCAACACCAACAGCTCGAACGCACTTAACGAGATTCTGCACTGAGGATACTGAAGCAGTAATAATGTGGGTCTCCACATCTAGCCTAGTGCCATGCATGCCTACTGGTTGTGTTACCCTTTCTTGACCATCTAGGGTATAGTAGCGGGGAATAGCATGAAGCACCTTCTTTCCTTCGGGAAGCGAGATGACTCGAGCCGCGGACAATACTCTCTTGAGATCTTTAGGACGAACTAGCCTGTCGTCACGCGGGATAGCCACTACTCCTCGATTATTAAGGCTACTTACATGCCTGCCGGTAACCCCGACGCAGGCAGAGTCCACGCGTACACCGCTGATTCTTTGTGCTTCCTTTATGGAGTCAGCAATGGATGCCTTAGCTTCATCCATGTTGACCACGACTCCTTTGTGCAGACCATGGCTAGGAACAACTCCCACTCCGAGGACTTCGATATCCTTTTCTGATTTCACACTAGCTACAATGGTAGCTATTTTGCTTGTGCCTACATCGATAGCTGAAACAATTTTCTTTGCCATTTTCACCTCCTTGTTAAAAATTGTCTGCTCACTTCAGGCGCTCAGCTATTCTCATCCTGGCGCTGCGACTTCGAGGGTTAGATTCTATCTCCGGCAAAGTAGGTTTAATGACTTTCCTCGATATAAGCTTCAACGTAGGCACATGCCCACAGCGGCATATCACAGTTCCTGGCGGACATATGCAACTACTAGCTTCGCGTCGCATGAATTCCTTTACGATACGGTCTTCAAGAGAGTGATAGCTTAAGACCACTAATCTGCCTCGGAAGCGAAGAAGGTCAATGGTTTGTTCGAGAGCCAGTTTTAAGTTCTCCAACTCCCCATTGACAGCAATGCGAAGTGCCATAAAGGTTCTTGTGGCTGGGTGAATTCTGCTATGCTTGCTGGCAAGAACCTGCTCTACCACTTGGGCAAGCGCCAAGGTGGTAGTAATGGGACGACGTTGCACGATGTGCCGGGCTATTCGCCTGCTGTGACGCTCCTCACTATTCTCCCTGATAATACGGGCTAACTCCTGCTCTGGAAATGAGTTGACGATATCGGCGGCAGTTAACCCGTGGCTGGGGTCGAACCTCATGTCTAGGGGAGCATCACGCTGAAAGCTGAAGCCGCGTTGGGCTGTATCCAGTTGCAGTGAGGAAACACCAAGGTCAAAAAGAATGCCGTCAACTGAATACAAATTGTATTTGTTACAAATAGCCTCAAGGTTAGCGAAATTGTCATTTACCAAAGTCACTGCTTCACTATAATGAGCAAGCTTAGACTTGGCTATTTGAACAACCTCGGGGTCAGCGTCAATACCTAGAAGCCTTCCCCCGGGCAAAATCTTCTCTAAAATGGCTACAGCATGTCCCCCAAAACCCACGGTGCAATCGATAAAGCATCCCCCGGGTTGAACCCCGAGCCCCTCCATGGCTTCGTCAATTAAGACCGGGATATGAACGGGTGAAGACGCGGTTAAACTCATTTACTGTGCTCCAAGGCTCTCGACGATGTCTTCTACCTGTTCTCCAGCAGATGCAGCTTCTGACCTCCAAAGTTCCTCATTCCAGAGTTCAACACGAGCGTTAGCACCCACGACCATTACCGTATCACCAATGTCAGCATAGGTCCGCAACGGGACAGGCAGCGTTATCCTGCCTTGTCCATCGAAAGAAACACTAAAGGCAGAGCCAAAGATAGCCCGGTTCAACCTCCTCAAGTTAGCTGGGGTTACCACCTTGGCTGCCAGGGTATCAGCCAACCTGTTCCACTCGTTCAGGGGATAAACGTCGATGCATTTCTCTATTCCTTTGGTCAAGATCACGCCATCCCTCATTTGCCGCCTGAATTTTGGAGGTAAAGGCAACCTCCCCTTTTCGTCAACCTTGTACTGATACCCACCAAAGAACAAAGCTACCTCACGCCTAAAGGCTCTTGGCTACCACAAATCCCCACAATTCCCCACAAACATTATACGCTATCATGCCTAGAATTTGTCAATACCCTTTTCCTACTTTTGCATATTTCCCTGCCTTTGATATTCCCTAGTTTCCTCTGTAGCAGGGCTAAGGTTGCCAAATGATCCTTCGCCAAAGTGAGAAGTACTCCAAGAACGCAGCAGTCTATTCTAATTGAAAAATGAGCCTGAACAAAAGGACTTCAGGCAACCCGGCTAACAAATCTTGAGATTTGTTCAAAGAGATTGGAACGAGCATTCACCATCCTTTCTGCAAATTGAT
>Ga0114919_10005223_pt1 | contig 10378 bp, 21 predicted proteins | sample BlataG_FD_88682 | JGI IMG/M metagenome (GOLD analysis project Ga0114919, IMG submission 88682) | Deep subsurface microbial communities from Black Sea to uncover new lineages of life (NeLLi) - Black_00105 metaG | ecosystem: Environmental > Aquatic > Marine > Oceanic > Sediment | place: Atlantic...
AATAAATTTTTAGTAATGGGAATTTTCCTTTTGTTAGGTGCAGGAATTGTAGCTGGTGCTTTTAGTTTAGCAATTTCAGGCGACAGCAGTTTAGATTTAGCTAAATCAGACAGAGATACATTAGCAACCAAAGGAGTTACTGCTCCAACAATCTCAGCTTTAGAATGTGATGGAGAAACTTGCAGAGCTTGTGCAAATGATAATGGATATGGAATGGGTTGCATAAGTATTGCACAACAATATTGTTTAACCATTAATGAAACTGATGGAACTTGTTTAGCATATACAGATTACACAAATGCAGAACTTAAAACAAACAGAGATGAAGCATTTAAAGTTAGATGGGAAGGAATTGCAGATGCTATCAGGCAGAGAGATTTAAGAAGCAAAGAGATACCAGTTGATGCTGGGGAGATTACCATAAATGAAAAGAAATAATACTCCCTTAGTTGTCTTTTTAATGGCAGGGTTTTTAATAGTTTTAGCCCTGCCTCTTATATTTGCAATAGAATGCCAAGACCAAACAGATGTAGAAGATATTCCTTGTGAAGTTATTTCTCCAATACTTCCAAGTGGAACTTGCAATGCAACAATTTCAAGTGTATTATATCCAGAAATAAATCAAACAATTAATATGACTTCAATGGGTGATGGAAGATTTAACTTTACTTTCCCTTATTCTAATATTTCTACTTATAAATTAGCAACTTGTTATAATGACACAGCAACAATTGATATAGGACATTGGGATGAAGATTACTTTGACAAGTGGTTATACTTTTATGGGTTCTCTTTATTACTTGGAGGAGGTTTAATTGTATTTGGATTCACTAAACCAGATTATATTATGACTTTATTGGGTGGATTATTATTCTTAGCATTTGCAATTGTATTTGTTGCACAAGGTTATCCTACTCTTACAAACAATACTGTTAAACTTTCAATTATTTTAATTACCTTTGGAATAGGGGGGTACTTTACATTGGGTTCAGGTATTAAAATCGCTCAGGAGGGCTTATAATGGCTTTTTCAATCATATATTTCCTCATTTTTTTAGCATTTGGTATATGGATAGTAAGTTTAGTGTTGAAAAGTGAAATTCTTGCAATACTCTCAGCACTATTAATGTTCCCATTATCCATATACATTTTTGTTAATGGAATGGACATATTCGATTATAGCAATCTGTTAGTTAAGATGTTTGCAGCAGTAGTATTTGCTATTGCAGTCTATACATCTTCACAGGCAACATTTAGCTTAATCGATAAATCTTATAATTAGGAGTTGATGAAATGGAAGAAAAAAAAGCAACAAAAGAACAACCAAAACTTCAATTTGAAATAATAGAAGTTCCAACACAGATGGGACTTGTATTTAAAGACAATGAGAAAGAAGAAACATTGGATATGAATCAAGTGTTACTTCGATTGTTGAATGATGTTGCAGAAATCAAGAAAAATTTAAGTTAAAATGGAACTTTACTTTGAATTTGGAGGAGAAGTTGTAGTTATCAAACTACAAGGTAAGAATATTACCTTTGCTAATTCTCAGACAAACTTACAACAATTTGTTCCTATAGAAAGTATTAATCTTTCTATTGAAGGAATATTAAAAGAACATCCAGACTTAAAGGGATTACCAGATGGAGAAATGAAACAAGAAGCTATTGTAAGATTAAAGAAACTTGTTGGAAATATGAAAAATGAGAATGAAATTAAGGATTATTTAGTTAAAGAGTTTGAAGGAGTTGGATATATCTTTAACGGATTTAGGAGAGAAGGATTCAGGATGGTGAAAGTAAGATGAGAAAGTTATTTCAAGAGTATAAATGGATTAATATTTTCATAAGAGATGTTTTATTAAGTTTAGTAATGATGTTTGTTAATTATTTTACTCATTTTAGAAGTTGGTGGAGTGGAGTTGCTACTGGAATGTTAATTGTATATGTAAGTTGGCACTTTAATGATTATTTAAATTATAAAAGATTAAAAGGACAATGGTAGATATTAATATTAGTTGGGATATGATAGTAGGTGCAGGAATATTAATTATTATCTTCTTTTGGATTATTTCAAGGATACAAAGACAAACAATGAAAGAAACAATAAAAGATACTGTTGATATAATTAAAATGGAGGAATAAATGGAAGAAGATATAGATTTGACAGCAGAAGAAAGAGAAGCATTGGAACAATTAGGATATGGTTATCCTAAAGAAGAAGAAAAGCAGAACATCTTTAGTTTTTTCAAGAGAGTAATCTTAATGCCAGATACTTCAAGGACTTCCAACTTAACAGAGGAAGAACTTGGACATGTTAGAGTTCCTGTAAGAACTTTTCTCGAGTTAAATGAGTTTTCTAATAGTTCAGGACTTAGGGGATTAGGAAATCATTTCCAAAAAGAAGCTATGGTTATAACAAACACAGCTTTGAGTAGAGAAGGATTCTTAGATAAACTTGCAGTAACACAGAAAAGACAAGTTGAAACAAAAAGAAGAGGTGGAACAACAGAAAATAAAGGTTGGTTCAAGAAGAAAGAAGTTCCTGAACCAGAGTTTTAAATGGAAGAAAAAACAATAAAAGAACAGTTAGATGCAATAGTTTCAAAGCTGGATGAACAACAAACCAAGAAGAAGTTTAAGTTACCATTAGGTATAAGAATGAGTAAAGGAAAGTTCAGAAGACAGAATGCAATCATAGTTATGATTGTAAGAATGAATGGTTCTGTAGCTTTCAAGGTTTCAAATATAGAAGATAATGTAGTTAAGATAGGAGATGCTATCTATGATGCATCTGCAGATTATGTATTGAGATACAAACAGTTTCCAATGATAATCTTACCTGAATGGAACATCAAACCTTTTTCTCCAAGAGAGAATTTAGAAACTGCAGTTAAGGAAGGTTCTTTGACTTCCACAGAAAAGTTTATCTTGGCAAGAATCAAGATGGATACTGTGAAAGCAAAGATGCAACTTAATTGGAAAGTAGTTTTAATTATTCTTGCTATTGGAGCTGCTATATTATATGGTTTGGATTATATGCAACTAATATAAAATGTCAAGTGAATATACATCTCATAGAAATGGGGATGTTGTAAAGATAGAAATAAGAGACCAAACTTACAAAGTGTTATATCGAAAGAAATTCAATGGAAATGATATGAATGCTTGGTGGGAAGTTATCCAAGTATCAGAAAAGTTTGGGTTTTCTGTAGTGGAACTTATAAAACAGAAATTAGGTATTGGAGATTTCTTTTAGAAAAAGTATTTAAACTAAAAACTACTGGTAGTTTTAGAGGTTGAGAATGAAAAAGATATTTAAATCTAAACCATTGGTTAATAAAAGAACCAAACAAATTTCTATTACTATTCCTAAAAAGAAACTAAACTTTCCAAAGAAGATTCCAGAATTCTTTGACGTGGAGTTAAAATGGTTGGAAAAATAATATTTATTCTACTTGCAGTTGGATTAATTGCAGGGATACTTATCTCACAATTATATCTTCCAGTAGATTTAATCAAACCTTCTGGAGAATTTCCACCTGCAACTGAGGAAGATACTGAAGCACAGGAAAAGATATGGAAAGCTGGAGTAGAAATGGAATTAAAAAATATATGGGAGAAGATAAATGGCTGAATTTCCACCAGATGACCCAAGAGCAAGAGAAAAACAAAAGAGGATTATAGAAGCTGGTATTGATATTGAAAAAACAATAGAGGAAGGAGGAAAACTTCCACCTAATGTAAGAATATATGGACAATCTTCTGGTGCTGGAGATAGAGCAAGAGCTATTTCTGAAGCTGAACAAAAACTTAAAGCATTGGAAACTAAGAGGAAAGAAGATGAAAGAATCAGACAAAGAGAGAATATAAGAATAGATACAGAAATGAGAGAAAAGATTAATGCTGCACAACAAAGAAACAGAGAAACATTAAGCACTACTGCTGGGATTCAGGGAAGACAACAAAGACAAATAGAATTAGCTCAAGAAATTTCAAGGATACAAAATGAAGCAAGATTAGATAAACTCCAAGCAGGAATTGTTGAAAGTGTTACTGTTGGAGGAGTTACTGTTACCTCTCCTGCACAAGCTGCACTAATAAGAAAAGCAACAACATCAGGAGTTACAGAAGAAGAAGCAAGAGGATTACCTCAAGAGTTTAGAGAACAATTGGTATTTCCTAAACAACAAGTTGTTGATACAAATAAGATAGCAAGAACAGAATATTTTTTAAGCACAGGAAAAACTACTGCAGCTACTCCTTCAGGTAGAGGAACAGTTACTTTTGAAACTCCAACACCTGAAACTTTTACTAAATTTGATACAACACAAAAAAAACAACAAGTAGTTTTTGATTTTATTTCTGGAAAAACTTTTGAAGAAAATGTCTTAGCAAAATCTCCAAGTTATAAACCAAGAGATTTAAAAGCAGAAAAACAATTCTTCGAGGAGAAAACAGGGCTTCCCATATTTACTGCTGCAAAAGGTGCAGGTTTAGGAACTGTAAGAGCATCAGAGTTTATTACAGGACGAAAGATACCAGAACCTTTTAGAACTGCAACAGCAGAAACTATTGGAAATTTATATTTATTTTCTTATTTTTCAATAGCTATGAAAAATGCAGCTACAAAGAAAACAAAACAAAAATTAGAACAAGTGCAAAAGAAAACTTCTGGTTATACTGAAAAAGATTTTGAAACAATAGAGGATTCAATAAGACAAAATTTTAATGCTGGTAGAGTTCAAGAAATTAGAGAAGCATACAGGGCAGCATTAGCAACAGGAAATAAAGATACTGTAAGTGTTGTAGAAAAGATGTTAAGAAATGCATTAGGAAAGAAAGAAGCTGCAACAATAATAAAAGATATTAGATTACAAGAGGGAATAATTACTTTCAAAACTCCTTCACTACCTAAATCTCCAACAACTCCTACAACAACCATAACAACTCCTGCTCCAGTAGAATTAGAACAATTACCAATAGTTACAGGTTCAATCTATGCTGGAACTGGATTGTATGAAAAAGGAAAACCAACAGATAATGTTTTAGGACTTGGTTCGATTCCAAGAAGTATATTTGAAGAAGATTTAAGACCATCTGGAACAATAGATTTAACAAAAGAAAGCACAGGATTGTTTGAAGGATATGGACAGGAAGAAACTATGTTTAAAGACACTCAACCTTCTGCACAAGCACCAACAACTTTTGTTTCTCCTTTTCAACAACAATTTATTGATACTCAAGAACTACAAGCAGAACAATCTATGTTAAGACAACAAGAACAATTAAGACAAGCTCAACAGAATATGTTACAACAAAAATCAGGACAGTCTTCTATATTAAGAAGTGCATTAGTTTCTGCACAATCTTTACAACAGCAGCAACAATTAAGACAGCAACAACAATTAAAATTAAAACTACAATTAAAACTACAACAACCAACTGTTCAAATACAACCTCCAACAACTAAACTTAAACTTGGGATTGTATTTCCTGAACTTTCAGGAGGAGTAACTAAGAAAACAAGAATATTAACTTCTGCAATTAAAAAAGTTAAGTTTAAAGTATGGGAAAGAAGGAAAGGAGAATGGAAACCTTTTGCAGAAGCTCCAACAAAAGTTGAAGCAAAGTTAAAAGGGATTGAAAGAGTTAGAAGAACTCTTGGAGCATCATTTAAAGTTACTAAAGAAGGAAAACCAGTCAATTTAAAGGTTTCTTCTCCAGTATTTAGACCTGCAAAGAAAGAACCTTTTGTATATGTTCAGAAAAGAAAGTTTAGATTATCTACAGGTTCTGAAGTAAGTGAAATTCAAAAAGCAAAAAAGAAGGGAGGTAGAAAGTTAAAATGGTTATGAACCTAAAAGGACAAGCTATGTTAGTTGGACTTATGTTGGGAATAATGGGATTTATGGCAGCTATGATATTTATAGACCCATTGGTTGATGTTATCAGAGAAGCAAGAGCATCAGACCAATTAGATTGTTCCAATGCAAGTATTTCTGATGGAACTAAATCAACTTGTCTGTTGGTTGATATTACATTACCTGCATTTATTGGTGTAGTAATTGGTTTAGCAGGTTGGTATATAAGTGCGAAATTTGTATAACAAAATGGCAAACAAAAAAATGCTGGTGATGTTCCTAATGGGGATTATATTTTTTCTTAGTTTAGTTTCTACTTCTACTTGGACAGATAATTATGATACAGGATTACAAATTTATTTAAAGATGAATGAAAGTGCAGGAACAGACCAGTTCTATGATAGTCATAAAGGAATAAATATAACTCTTACAGATGACCATCTTGCAGGAATAATTGGAAATGGTTATGGAACAACTGCTGGAACAACAACTGGAAACACAACAATAGGACATTCAGGAGAGATGACTATATCTACTTGGGTTTGGCAGAATGGTTCAACAAGTGATTATTATTTATGTTCTTACCATACAGGAACAGAAGCTGGTAGTGTTTGCTGGGTTATGGATGCAAATGAAAAGATGACTATGTATGCTCACGATGGAACTGGATTAAAAAGTGTAAGTAATATTGATATTCCATTATCTCCACAACTTTGGACTATGACTGTTAATGATACAACTCTTGCAAGATATATTAATGGAACATTCAATCAAAGTGTTGCTTTAGACGGAAGTTTCCCAGCTTATAGTGTTCCCATATATATAGGTTCATCAAGTCAAGGAGCAAATAAAGGAACAGGTGCAAACTATGATGAATTTGCAATTTGGAATAGAACTTTAAATGATTCAGAAATATTAGGATTATGGAATAATAGTGCAGGTTTGACTTATGTAGGAGAACCATTAGTAGCTCCACTCTTTACAGAGAATTATCAAAACTATAGCATCTCAGCAGGAGTAAGCACTCTACAAAATTATACTTTGAATATAACTTATAATTCACATTTCTATAATGTTTCTGCTAAATTCTTTTTCAATGGAACAATGTATAGTGCAACTGCAACAAAAGATACAAACCAAACTATTTTTAAATACAATGGACTTTCAATTAAAAAAGCAATGGTTGGAAATCAACAATTCTATTGGACAATGAACTTTACAAACAGTTCAGAAACAGGAAACTTAAAGAACACAACTTTTTCAAATCAAACAATTAATCCTATGATTTTTGGATTATGTAATGCTACATTAACAAATCCTTATGTTAATTTTACATTTCAGGATGAATCAGATAATAGCGCACTGTCTGCAAAATTAGATACTTCAACATTTTATTATTGGATTACTACTGCATCATTGAATCAGACATATACTTATTCTCAAACAGCAAACCAAACAAACTATACTTTTTGTTTCTCTCCAATAGATTCAATAATTAATTTGGATGCTTCACTTCAATATTCCAATACAGGTTTTCCTCAAAGAAGATGGGATAACACAGGAATATATAGTAACTTAACAAACCAAACTACATTATATTTGTTACCAACAGCAAGTGGAATCTATGTTACTTATCAAATAATTAGTGCAGCAGACCAACCAATAACAGATGTTTATGTTACAGCAGAAAGAGAAATTAGTGGAGTTTGGACTGAAATGGGAAATGGATTTACTGGAAGTGATGGAGGAATTACTTTCTGGTTGAATCCAGATTATGTTCATAGAATAACAACTTCCAAAACAGGATATGATACTCAGGTATTATCTCATACTCCAACACAATCTCAATATACAATAGTTCTGGGACAAGTAATAACTACAACAACAGAAGACTTTGGTAGAGGAGTTTATTTTTCTACAAGACCTTCAGAATGGTTTTTAATTAATAATACTCATTATATTTTTAATTTATCATTAACTTCAAACTATTGGACATTAACTGAATTTGGTTTTGTATTAACAAATAGTTCAGGAACAAATTTAGGAAGTAATAGTTCTACAACAGGAACTGGAGGAATAGTAAGTTTGAATATAACAAGTGGAAACCATAGTAGAATCACTATGAATTATTATTACTTAACAGGAGGAAACTATACAAACTTTACAAGAACTTGGACTGTTGGAGAACAAGATTATGGATTTAGTATTAAAACCTTCTTTGATGATTTAAAAGTTTATATAGATGCTGGAATATTTGGATTAAATGATTTTTCAGTAACTTTATTAGTATTCATATTCATATTTATTACTGTGGGATTAATATCATTAACAACTGGATTTCAATCTCCATTAGCTATCCTGATTGAAATAACAGTATTGGTAACATTATTTGATTTTGTATTGGGAATGGTAAGCAGACCTTTTGGAGATGCTATTCCAATAGCAACTATATTAAGTTGGATAGCATTAACAGGATATGGTATAAAGGAGGCACTTATAAGATAAAATGGCAAAGTTTTTCACATTACTATTATTGATTGTTGGATTGATGGTTATGTTTAGTGTAACCAATTTTATAGATGGAGGAGTAGTTAATCAGATTAAAGTTCTTTCTATAGAAGGTTTAGCTGATTTTAGAACTTTAGATTTTTATAAGATTTTTTTAGATAACATATTATTATTAGCAGGGACAGCAACAGGAATAGCTATTGGTTTAATTTTCAAAGCATCTCCAACAGATATATTGAGTGCAATTATAGCATCAACTATCTTAGGTGGATTCATTGGAGATTTAATATTAATATTCCAAAAAGTTAATGAAACAGGAAACTTTACAGGAATAGTAATACTGTTCTTTGCAGCTCCATTGGTTGTAGCTTATGTTATATCAATGTGGGATTGGATAAGAGGTAGAGATTAAAATGGCATTTACAGAAGTATTAAATTTAGAAAAGATATTTGTTAATTACTTTGCTGGTAGTTATCTTATATTCTATTTCATAGCAATAGCTTTCTTTGCATATCTTGCTGCAAGATTTAGATTACCAAACTTTGCAACATTAATGTTATTAGGATTGTTTGTTATATTTATGGCTAATTGGGTTGGAATAATAGTAGCATTGGTTTTATTTGTAGTTGGTGCAATCTCAGTTTTAATCTGGGCTAAAGTAATTAAAAGTTAAATAGAAAAATTATAAAAATAGTGAAAACAATAAAATAATATGGGAATAATACAAAACATCATCAGAAAAGTGAAAGAGAAGAAAGCTGAAAAAGAACAGTATGAGAATAGACAGAAAATTATTGAAGGATATGAAACAAGAAAATTAGACAGTAATGAAAGAGAGTTATTAAGATACAGAGAGGAAGCAAGAAAAGCTCGAATTAAAAAAGAACTTGAAACTATTAGGAAAAGAAAGAATGATGAGTTGTGGAGTGGTCATTTAGGAAATCCAGTAGATGCTCCTAATGTTACTGCAAATCATAAAGAGATATTTAAGAATGGAGAAAAGTTGTTTAAAGATAAATCAGAAATATTTGGAGGTAAGAGTATATTTTTCAAATGAGCATTGCAGATAAATTCAGAGAGTTTGTAAAGAAAGAAGATGAGGGAACAAAGTTAGCAGAACAATATATACATCCTAAAGAATATAAAAGAAAACAATTGTTACAATCAGCTATAACTAAAATGAAAAAGAAAAAATCAAAACTTTCTTCAGGAATCAAGAAATTTGGTAGAGGTAGATTGAGAATAAAAAAAATAAGATTGATTCCAAAGAAAAGACTCATAATTAAATTAAAGGAGATTTAATATGGTAGAAGGATATTGTGTGAAATGCAAAAAGAAAACAGAAATGAAAGATATAACAGAAAGTAAGACCAAGAGAGGAGTTCCTATGAAGAAAGGAATCTGTAGTATATGTGGAACAAAAATGTGTAGAATTGGAGGTTAATATGGCAAAGAGAAAATATGGGTGGAAAGTTAAGAAAAAGAAGAAGAAAAATTAAATTTAAGGAGGTTAATATGAAGAAAGTTATCAACAAAGCACCAAAATTTAAAGTTTCAAGAGATAAAGATAAGTTAGATAAAGTAGCAAAAGAAACTGATAAAAGATGGCACAAGATTGTGAAGTAAGAAAGAGGAAAAAATATCGCTCAGTTTATAAAAAAAATTATAGGAGGAAAAATGAAAGAAATACTTCGACTTGCTCCAACAATGCAATCAGTAGCATTATTAGGAGGAACAAGAAAAAAGAAGAAAGGACAGATGCATAACATAGTTACTGGTGCAACTAAGATTCTTGTTGGAGTTCCACTAATAAAAGCAACTTCTGATGTAGTAGAAAGTTACTAAAAATAAATATAGGAGTAAATCTAAAATGGCAAGAAAGAAAAGAAAGAAGAAAAGAAGATAATAATCATCTCTTTTTTCTGCTCATAGAAACAAACTTCTCCTCATTTTTCAACAGTTTCTATGAGCTTTTTTTATTAATTCTGGTAACCTCCATTTCCTATG
>Ga0114919_10005224_pt1 | contig 10378 bp, 5 predicted proteins | sample BlataG_FD_88682 | JGI IMG/M metagenome (GOLD analysis project Ga0114919, IMG submission 88682) | Deep subsurface microbial communities from Black Sea to uncover new lineages of life (NeLLi) - Black_00105 metaG | ecosystem: Environmental > Aquatic > Marine > Oceanic > Sediment | place: Atlantic...
GTACCTCAAGTTCCTTTATGAGTATTTAAAAGAAAAAATAAACATTGATAAAGAGGAAATCGAGAAAAAATACCTTCCCGAGAACTTCCTGGATTTGGAATATCAGAAGGAAGCTGTGAAAGATGCTCAAAACAAACTTGATGAATATGGTGGCGTATTCATTTCTGATGTGGTAGGTCTAGGTAAAACATACGTATCAGCTATGCTGGCTGGCCAACTCGACGGCAGGAATCTAGTTATTGCCCCTCCGGCTCTTCTATATAAAGACAGCCCTGGTTCATGGCCGAATGTATTCTCTGATTTCAGAGTGTCGGCTGATTTTGAATCATTGGGGAAGCTTGACCATATCATCAAGCGAGGGACCGATAAGTACAAGAATATTTTCATTGACGAAGCGCACCGCTTCCGCACTGAGATGAACATAACATACGAAAAACTGGCGCAGATTTGCCGTGGTAAACGGGTAATCCTGGTCACAGCAACACCTCTAAACAACTGGCCGAAGGATATTCTGAGCCAGATTAAGCTATTTCAGAAAGCCCGGCGAAGTACAATTCCCAATTTGCCTAACATCGAGAGCTTCTTTAATTATCTAGACAAGAGACTGAAGGGCCTCGATAGACAGAAAAACTATGAAGAATACATCGACACTGTAAGGGAAAACGCAAGGGAAATTAGGGAAAGGATACTTAAGTATTTAATCGTGCGCAGAACTCGTGCAGAGATCGTTAAGTATTTCACCGATGATTTGAAGCAACGGAAGCTAAAATTTCCCGAGGTTGCCGACCCAGAACCCATATTCTATCAGCTGAACAAGAATGAGGACTACGTGTTCAGCAAGACCATTGACCTGGTAACCACGAAATTCCTATACGCGCGCTACACGCCGCTACTTTACTACGAAGGTGACATCACACAGCCAGAAGAATTAGCTCAAAAGAACATGAGAAAGTTCATGAAGATACTGCTGGTGAAACGGCTGGAAAGTAGCTTCCACGCCTTCAAAAGGAGCCTGGAGCGATTCATAAGGTCTTACGAGCAGTTTTTGCACGAGTACGAGAAAGGAAATGTGTATGTCAGCAAGAAGTATACGAACAAGCTTTTCGAGCTCCTGGAATATGACAACGACGAGGCTATTCAACAATTGATTGATGAAGACAAAGCCAGGCGCTATGATGCCGCCGACTTCAATCCCAAGTTTAACGAAGATCTTCAAAATGACCTGAACGTTCTGAGAGAAGTGGCAAAACTCTGGCAAACGATAGACCGGGACCCCAAACTGTTGACTTTCGTTGATATGCTAAAGAAGAACGATATACTTAAGAACAGCAAACTCATCATCTTCACTGAGTCAAGGGAGACCGCTGAATATCTTGACGATAAGCTTAGTAAAGTGTTTCCACACGAGGTGCTTTCTTTCTCTGGAGCTTCAAGGGCTCCTACCCGCGACAAGGTTATCGCCAATTTTGATGCCAGAGCCAAGTTTCCGAGGAACGACTATCGCATTCTTATTACCACCGAAGTACTTTCAGAGGGTGTTAACCTCCATCGTTCCAATGCTGTAATCAACTATGACATACCCTGGAACCCGACTCGATTAATGCAAAGAGCCGGACGAATTAATCGTGTCGATACCAAATTTGACACAATTTACACCTTCAACTTCTTTCCCACGATACAATCCAACGATCAGATTAAGCTTAAGGAAGCCGCTGAGTATAAGATACAGGCATTTATCGAGATGCTGGGTGCTGATGCACGGTTATTGACTGAGGGCGAAGAGATAAAATCGCACGACCTGTTTGCCCGCCTAACTTCGAAGAAGACAATAACCGGAGAAGATGAGGATGAGGAAAGCGAGCTTAAATATTTGTGGATAATAAGAAACATACGTGACAATGACCCTGACCTATTCGAGAAGATAAAGCGCCTACCCAAGAAAGCCAGAACTGCCAGGGAATATGATGGTGATAGCAGAAGTTTGCTCACTTATTTCCGCAAGGGTAAGTTGCAGAAGTTCTACCATTCTAATGGTGGGACAACCGAAGAGTTAGATTTTTTCTCTGCCGCTAAGTACCTCGAAGTGGGTAGAAATACACCACGGGAGACTGTCGGGGCAGATTACTATGAGCTTCTCGAGAGGAACAAGAAGGCCTTTGCTTTGACCACGACTGAAGAGGTACCTGAGACAAAAATGAAGGGTGGCCGCGACAGCGCGTCTTTCGTGCTGAAAGTCCTGAAATCCAATCAAGTAAAACATTTCAAAGGCTATACGGATGATGATGAACTTTATATCAGGAAGGTGATGGACCTCATTGAAGATGGAGGACTTCCCAAGCAGACAGCAAAAACCCTGGTCAAGGAGCTCAGCAAAGAAACTAACCCTCTAAAAATACTGGCTAAGCTCAAGACTAATATAGCTCAAGAGTTCTTCAAAGAGCCGGTAGCTGAAAGCTCGGCTCAAACTGCGGGACCACGGGAAGTCATTCTCTCTGAGTATTTGATAGACAGGTAGAGCATGGACACGCAAGCCGCTGCCAGAATCATAAAAGACACCTTTGAGAATTCCTTTGATAAGGGACGCTTTATTAACCTGAGCAAGAACTTATTCAAACACTTGGACGTATCCGGCAATTTCCTTTGGGCAGGAAACCGTTTACCAAATGCTGGAGCTTTTCAACCCTATATAGATTCCATCGAACGCATTGGAAAGTCCGATGCTCAGAGCACATCAGAGGACCAGATTGACGTCCTTATTGTTAATCTGAAAAAAGAGACCTCCCTTGAACGGGCTCGCACGAGGCAGAGAAACTTTGTCGGCCGATATTTGGAAGATAAGCAAAGAACAGCTGCTCTGGTGGCTTTTGTCCCTCCTAACCCGGCAAACTGGCGCTTCTCTTTGGTTCGCATGGACTACAACATCGCCCAGTCACCAAGCGGTAGAATTAAAGTGGAGACCGAGCTCACCCCGGCACGCCGGTATTCATTCCTTGTCGGTGAGAGTGAAAGTAGCCACACTGCGCAGGTGCAGTTGTTTCCCATTCTAGAAAACGACGAAAAAAAGCCACTGCTATCGGACTTTGAGAAAGCCTTCAGCATTGAAGTCGTTACCCGGGAATTCTTTACCAAGTACCGCGACTTGTTCAACGACGTTAAGGATGCCCTAGAAGATATGCTCAATCAGAACCCGAAGGCGAGAGAGGATTTTGAAACGAAAAACGTTGCCCCGGTCAATTTTGCCAAGAAGCTGCTGGGACAGGTTGTGTTCCTGTACTTCCTGCAAAAGAAGGGCTGGTTTGGCGTCGGTCGGGATGAGGACTGGGGAACGGGACCGAAGGACTTTTTACGGCGCTTATTTGAAAAGCAAGTTGTGCCATACGGCAACTTCTTTAACGATGTCCTAGAGCCACTCTTCTATAACGCTCTGGCTAATGAAAGACCGGATGATTTCTCCGACCGTTTCAACTGCAAGATTCCTTTCCTCAACGGTGGCCTGTTTGACCCCATCAACAACTACGACTGGATTCATACGGATATCCTTCTGGATAACGGACTCTTTTCCAATACCGAAGGGACAAAAGAAGGGGATATCGGCACTGGCATCCTGGATGTCTTCGACCGGTACAACTTCACCGTCAAAGAGGATGAGCCTCTGGACAAAGAGGTAGCCGTTGATCCGGAGATGCTGGGCAAGGTATTCGAGAACCTGCTTGAAGTCAAAGACCGCAAATCTAAAGGCACCTACTATACCCCGCGTGAAATCGTCCACTACATGTGCCAGGAAAGCCTGATTAACTACCTGGATACCGCCATCAATACTGGTGAAGTGCCACTGGTGGCAACACCCCCACCCCAGGGTAAACTATTCGGCAAGCCTGACCCTGCGCAGGGTGCTCTGAAGGCACCGGGCTACCGAGCAATTGTGTCGCGTGAGCACATTGAAGCCCTAGTCCGCATGGGAGAACTGGCGATTGAGCATGATACCCGGGTTGAAGCCTACGGGAAGGAGACGGAACGTTATTCATATAAGCTTCCGGAAGGTATCCGCTGGAATGCAAAATTGATAGATGATAAGCTTGCCAGCATCAGGGTATGCGACCCTGCCAGCGGCTCCGGGGCATTTCCGGTGGGCTTGATGACGGAAATCGTCCGTGCCAGGAACACACTCACCACTTACCTGCCAGATAAACAAGGCAGGAATAACTACCACTTCAAGCGCCATGCCATCCAGAACTGCCTCTACGGCGTAGATATTGACCCTGGCGCAGTGGAGATTGCCAAGCTCCGGCTCTGGCTTTCCCTGGTGGTAGATGAGGAGGATATCAAACAAATCCAGCCCCTGCCCAACCTGGACTACAAGATTGTCTGTGGCAACTCGCTGCTGGGAGTGGAAAAGAACCTGTTTAATGTTGACTTGTTTAACACATTGGAGGGCTTGAAACCAGTCTACTTCAATGAAACGAATATTAAGAAGAAACAGGAGTACAAGAAGCAGATTGACCAGCTAATCAAGCAGATTACGAATGATAATGAGACATTTGACTTTGAGGTCTATTTCTCCGAGGTCTTCCACGAAAAAGGCGGCTTTGATGTGGTGATTGCCAATCCGCCGTATGTTAGGCAAGAAGAGATTAAGGACCAGAAACCCGCCTTACAAAAACAAAACTATGAAGTGTATAACTCCACATCTGACCTTTACACCTATTTCTATGAACGAGGTTACCAGATTCTAATCCCCGATGGCCATTTGTGTTTTATCAGCAGCAATAAATGGATGCGGGCGAAATACGGTGAAAAACTACGCAAGTTCTTTAAGGGAAAAACTGTCTTGAAACAAATCATTGATTTTAATGGCTATAAAGTCTTTGACGCTACAGTAGACACAAATATTCTTCTATTTCAAAAATCAAAACTTACTGACAACACGGTAGATATCCTCAATATCCAATCTGACTTTATTAAAGATACTGATATCAGTAACTATTTTCAAAGCCATAACCTTATACTGAAACAATTCGCCCTAGACACAAAATGCTTTACATTTGGAGATGAAACGGTAATCAACCTTAAAGCAAAAATAGAAAAAATTGGAACACCACTTAAAGATTGGGGTGTCAGAATTTGTTTTGGTATCAAAACAGGCTTCAACAAGGCATTTATCATAGACAATGAGACAAAAGAAAGACTCTGTAAGGAAGACCCGAAGAGCATTGAAGTTTTAAAGCCAGTATTGAGAGGCAGGGATATAAAGAGATATAACTATGAATGGGCAGGGCTGTGGCTTATTAAAATCGCGTCAGGTTGGACAGACCGGCATAGGGGTAAGGGAGGCCCTGAGAGGTTTTTCAACAGGACATATCCAGCGATTTATAGATATTTAAAAGACATCGGTGATAAGGTTGAAAGAGGTGAGATGAAGACAAAAGGCAAGGGGCTTTTCCATCGTGATGACCAAGGCGATTATTGGTGGGAGTTGAGGGATTGTGACTACTACGGTGACTTTGAGAAGGAAAAACTGATATACAAGGATGTTGGAGATAGATTATCTTTTGCTTATGAACAGGGGAAGTTGTACGGTAATAATACTGTTTATTTTATAAACACTCGTAGTGAATTTCTGCTTGCTGTTTTAAATTCATCGCTATTGAATTTTTACTATACACAAATTTCATCTCAATTAGGCGATGCTGCCAGTAGGGCATTTACAATATTCATTGAACAACTCCCCATCCCCAAAATCCTCGAAAACCAGCAGCAACTTTACATCGCCCTCGTCGACCAAATCCTTGCCATCAACAAAGATGAAGACTACCTTTCTAATCCAGCCAAGCAAGCCAAAGTCAAGGAACTTGAGCGCCAGATTGACCAGATGGTCTATGAGCTTTACGGGTTAACCCCTGATGAGATCGCAGTGGTGGAGGGAGGCCGGTGAACATCGTTAGTCTTAACCGCTACGAGATCAAGATATCAAGAACCAACTACGAGTGTATCTCAGTGAATGGGAAACCTACTGATCACTTCGTTACCCCGGACACGAAAGCAGGACCACAAAAACTCTACGTATTGAAAAACAACAAAGAGATATATTATGTTGGTGCTACCTCTCTTTCAATGAGTTCCAGACTCCGAATCGGCTACAGAGCAAAAGGCGAGCAAGGCTATCATGGTTATAAATGGATAGGTAGAATATCGAAAGCGGAGCTTCTTGTTTGGTGTTTCACCGAAAGTGACCGGTCTCCCGCTGAAGCAATCGAAGGTGAACTCGTGTACCTTGTCCGCAACCGGACCGGAAAGTGGCCTACATATCAGATGGAAATCCATTTCCACCCAGACGCCTCAGATAAGGAAAAACAAATTGCCGAGACTCTAGTTGATATTTGCCTTGAATAATAACTATAGAGACCCAAAATAGAGAGTAAGGAATCCCAGGGACACCATACCAATCAGGCCTGCCACAAATCAGGTATTATTTCCCCAGAATACCGAGTAGTTGATATTTCAGAGCACTGTTCTGTTGGAGACTGATACGCAATATACAACAAGTAGCAGCTAGGTGGGTGGTTAATAAAGAATTAGCCCGTACCTAGTGGTTGATAGAATTATGAGCGGAAGACAAATCAAACCTTATTCTTCCGCTCTATGTTTATTGCATAACCTCAATGAAATCAAATCTACTACTGAGGAAATTCCTTATTAGCCCGATACTTTTCTCATTTTTGAAGAATCTATTATGATAGTACTTCGGGTTCTTCTTAGCAGCATCCATATATTCAGTAAAAGATTCTTTTATGTTTTCATAATAGTTGGCAAGTTGAGGGCTATCACCATCAATCGAGGAAAGAGCACTAATCACATGGTCTTTATTCTTTAGTATATCCAGTCCGTCTTTCAGTAGAAAATCCTTAATAATGTTGACTATGAAGTATTCACTGTGAAGTAAGAAATCGTATCTATATATTTCATTCCTTTTGTCTTCTGGCAAATCTTCAGCCTCTTTAAAGACTTTCCTATACTCTGCTTTCCGCTTTTCTATGTATTTGAGTAGCTTCCATGACATTAATAATTTTTCAGCTAAAATACTTTCATTGATATCAAAAATATCATCATAGAATCCCGCTGTTTCCTTCATAAATATCCTACCCTTTTGATTTTTTGCTTCAGCAGGTCTATTTAAGTAAAACGCTAAATACGCTTGAGCAGCATTTTCATTACTTAACACTTTCTTTTTGTAGTCTTCACCAAGTAGTGCTACCTTCTCATGTACCGTCTTATGATAAGAATCTAATTCACCCCTTTTTTTCTCATAGAAATATCCATATGATGCAAGTAATATTTGTTGAATAGCCCTTTGAATTTCATCATTCGAACATAAATCCCTTAACCTAATAGCATTTTGTGAATTAGTGTATAATGTTACGTTCTCTATGAAACTTGGGTCTTTTGTTTGTATCGCCTTTATTAATATCTCAACATTATCCTGTAATTCACCATTTTGAAAGGCGTCATATAAAGCATATGTGGTCTGAGCACCATTTATAATCTGAGCGTCATCAAGTGTGACAACTGTACCAGCAGCAGCTCCACCAATTTTTGTGCAAACCATCGTAATCCCGTTATTGAAATACCAAAAATGCTCACTTCTCTTTTCGTCAGCAGATGTAAGCGTTATCTGCTTATTTATACTTTTTGACTTTGCTCCCAGGTAATATCTTACATTTTGTTGGAATATGGTCTCTTTATGCTCACTATATATTCTAGCTATGTCTCTACCTTTACATGTAAACACTATGGACTCAACTGGACTCTTCTTATCTAAAGCCTTACTGCCAACGACATCTAATGTAATCTTTTTTGGAGCTGGTGCTCGCATAGTTAGATATTGTTGATACAGCCCAAATACACCGTTGAAGTCGTAGAATGTAACGACTACTTTATTGAAATCCTCGCGGAAACTCTGTATGAATTTATCATCAACAGGTTTCTGCTTTAATGATAGGAATACAACTCTGGTCAGATAGTCACCCGTGTTATCAAGGTCATGATATTCATTGACTAGATTCTCTAATCCTGGTGTAATCTTCCCTTTATAATCATTTTTCAATAATAGTCTGATACCATCTAATGTCTTCTTTAAATCAGATTCCCCATAGTTTTTTTTAGTATTCTCAAAGTTATCCACAGTTCTTGCCTGGATAAAAAGCAACTCTAATTTGTTATCATCTAGAAGTAATGCGTCTACCCCCTCTGCACGGCTATCCTTCACAATTCGCTCTTTAATATCTTCTGGATCGAGATATAGGAAATATTCTCCATACCACATGATCATAGCATCGTGAATTGACTCTAGTTCATATCTTTCTTGCACTCCTTGCACGAGCATAGTGAATCTGTCAAAGAAGACCCTTTCTTCCATAATGGTTTCCTCCTCTCAGCAGACTAAACCAAAAATGCCTGCCAAATTATGAATCTGGTCTAATATTAGCACCCAGTCAGTCTTTTGGCGAGAGATTCAAGTTAAGCGAAAACTTTGAAAATTGAGCACCGCAAGCAGCAGAGAATTCCAAGGGCACTATACGCATCAGGCCTACTACAAATCAGGTATTATTTCCTACACATACTACATGTTATAATGCTAATAGAGATTAGTACATTGCACGAAATTTCATGACAATTGCAGAAATTCGTGGGAAGATAAGTCAAACAGGGCAGAACTTATCAGAGCGCATGGAGGACCTTCTAACCTCCGATATTTTCGGGTGTATGAGATACGTACCAACTCAAAATGCGCTAATACCCTTTTTGCAGACAGCCTACTCACTTCATGGCAATATCCTTACAATCCCAGGCAAAGTCCTTAGGGTACACTGGTCATTCTGGCCGTGGTTGAAATTGGCGGGCCGCATTCCTTGCGAACCAGATGTGATAATTGGGCTGGAAACAGAAGAAAACCATGTGCATCTGATATTGATTGAAGCTAAGTACTATTCCGGACTTTCTAGCGAAGAGGACGAACGTGAAGAGCCTAATGACCAGTTGGCTCGTGAATTAGACAATCTAGATGGTGTATCTGGTGCGACACTTTGCTGGAATCCCCAGTTGGATATTGTTTCACGAAGGCTTCTATTCATTACTCAACACATGGGGATGCCACGTGGGCTGGTTGCCCAGTCATTGGCAGAGTACCAGCGCAAGCGCAATAAGCAGGGCGATATTTACTGGACATCATGGAGATTCCTACAGCCTATTCTAGAAGAGAATCTAAAGCAGGAAAATTCTCCCCAGAGCATAGCAGTGATGGAGGATATGCTGCAACTAGTGCTACGAAAGGGGCTAAGTGTTTTCCGTGGAATAGCCCCGATCACTATGCGATTTGATATACCTCAATTCTACTTTATGCCGCTAAGGGCATATGCTTGGCCGATGATTCCTGCCCAGATAAGAGTGATTTTTAAGTACGAGGTGAGAGAAAATGGCTCAAAATGAGAAGACATCTACCAAGGTCCTATTCGAGAATTTGGCGAGGTTGTATAAGCAATCACAGTTGCTGCTCATGGATGCAGACCGCTTCATGGGCGAGAGCGGCTGGGAGTCTACGAACATAGTAGCTCCATCCGGTTTTTCATACTCTTTGAACAGTCCTGAACGTTGGTATGCCAGATGGGCTGTTCGCTTCTACACACCAACCACGCCAGAATCGAACGATCCTACAATTGACGAAGTTCTATTCGTAAGCATACATTTTGCTTCGGATCAGAAGGGAAGCTTACCGACTGATGTAGATGAACCTATGGCCTCCGCAGGCCGTCTTAAATACAAAAAGCCGATGACGGCCAAGACAGCTAGCAAGAATTATGATTATTATATGTGCAAATACTGGTTCTTTGGAGAGCCCCATCCGGAATTGGAGGGATGGCGGCGGACTATAGGCTCCAAGTTCTCCGAGAATCTAGAAGGCTCTGAAACATTTGTTGTGCCCCTATTTAATATCACTTCAAGTGAGAAACTGAAGGAATTGGTAATCGATCCTTTACTTGCTATTACTAAACAGGAACAGAAGGCCGTATAATATTCAAACGTACTTTTACGCGGGATTCCAAAGACACAATACCAATCAGGCCCGCTACAAATCAGGTATTATGCCCCCAGAATACATAGCAATCTAGTAAAGCTCTTATGATTCTTATGATATATGATATTATATGATATAAGTGCTGGGAAGTTAAAGGGGGTAAGGTATGACTTTCTTAGAACAACTCGTGGCTGAATGGTATGAATATGAGGGATACTTCGTCCGGTCAAACGTGAGAGCTCGCAAGCGCGCGAAAGGTGGCTTTGACGTAGAGCTAGACGTGTTGGCATACGACCTACCTAACAACAC
>Ga0114919_10005225_pt1 | contig 10377 bp, 9 predicted proteins | sample BlataG_FD_88682 | JGI IMG/M metagenome (GOLD analysis project Ga0114919, IMG submission 88682) | Deep subsurface microbial communities from Black Sea to uncover new lineages of life (NeLLi) - Black_00105 metaG | ecosystem: Environmental > Aquatic > Marine > Oceanic > Sediment | place: Atlantic...
CGCTCCCGCCGAATAGTGCCTGAAAAATGCCGCCGCCCTCACTGAAACAGGGCCGTGCCGACGCGGACGATGGTCGCCCCTTCTTCGACGGCCACCTCGTAGTCCTGCGTCATTCCCATGCTGAGTTGCGCCAGCGGTGCGGGGAGGTCCGCTTCGCGGTTGATGCGGCCCAGCAGGTCCCTCAGCCTCGCGAACACGGGGCGAACCGTTTCGGCATCTTCGGCCAGGGGCGCCATCGTCATCAGGCCCGCCAACTCGACGCCGGGCAGGGACGCTACCTCTTCGGCGAGGCACGCCGCATCGGCGGGCGCGACGCCCCACTTCGCCTCCTCGCCGCTGACGTTCACTTCCAGGAGGCAGGTCGCGCGGACGCCGGCGCCTTCGGCGCGTTTGCTGATTTCCTCGGCCAGCCGAAGCGAGTCCACGCTGTGGATCATCGCGGCAGCCGGGACGACGTGCTTGACCTTGTTTCGCTGGAGGTGGCCGATCATGTGCCAGGCGACATCGAGGCTTTCGAGTTGGGCCGCGCGGTCGCAGAGTTGTCGGGCCCGGTTCTCTCCGATGTTCTTCTGGCCCGCTTCGGCGAGGATGCGGATCGCCTCGGTCGGGACCGCCTTCGTCACCGCGACCAGGCGGACGGCTTCAGCGCTTCGGCCGCTCCGCGCCGCCGCCGCTGCGATGCGGTCTCCGACTTCCCGCAGGTTTGCCAGGATGCGCTCGGGCTTCAGGTCCATCGCGTGGCGCCTCTCGTCATTTGCAGAGGCTTTGGCGGCTCGAAACGCGGCGCCGCTTCCGCGGCAGGCTCGCTCCGAAAGCAGCCTAGCACCTCGGCGACAGTGCCGCAAGGCCGCTCCGGCTGCGCTCGTTTCCCATGGCCGGTTCCTTTTGGGTTTGACGGACGCCGACGGCCCCGATACGATTTGCCGCAACCGTGCAAATGACAGGGCTTCGGCTTCGGAAGCGAAGGAGGTTCGTCTTGAGCAAGTATGATGTTGCGGTTCTCGGCGGGGGTCCGGGCGGTTATGTGGCGGCTCTGCGTGCAGCCCGCCGCGGCGCCAAGGCCTGTTGCATCGAAGCCCGCGACCTGGGCGGCACATGTCTGAACGTCGGCTGTATCCCCACCAAGGCGATGCTCCACGCAAGCGAACTGTTCTGGAACTTCGGCCGCGCTTCGGACTATGGGCTCGCGGTCGGCGAGAGGAGCGTGGACGGCGCCGCCTACATGAAACGGGTGGCCCAGGTGGTGGCCGACCTTCGCAAGGGCGTCGAGGGCCTCTTGAAGCAGGCCGGGGTGGACGTCGTGCGCGGCCGGGGGCGGCTGGCCGGCGCCGACCGGCTCGTCGTCGAGGCGGATGACGGGACCGAGGAAATTAAGGCCGGGGCGGTCATCGTGGCCACGGGTGCGCAGCCGATCCGGCCCGACTTTTTGCCGTGGGACGCCGGCCACCTCTGGACCACCGACGAGGCCACGACGTGCGAGACGCTTCCCGAAAGCATCCTTATCATGGGCGGCGGGATCATCGGATGCGAGTTCGCCACGCTGTATGCTGAACTCGGCGTCCAGACCACCGTCGTTGAGATGCTCGACCGCCTCGCTCCGCAGGTGGATGAAGATGCCGCCAGGGCGATCCGCAGGCTTCTGAAGAAACGCAAGGTCAAGGTGCTGACCGGCTCGAAGGTTGTCGGAATGAAAGCCGGTCCGGATGGCGCCGAGGCGAGGCTGGAGGGCGGCGAGACGGTCAAAGCCGCCCGCGCTCTGGTCGCCGTCGGCCGGAGGCCGAACATTGAAGACCTCGGCCTCGAGGAGGTCGGGGTCGAACTCGAAGACGGCGTCATCAAGGTGGACGAGCGGTGCCGCACCAACGTGCCGGGCGTCTATGCAATCGGCGACTGCGCCGAGCGGCGACAGTACGCCCACCTCGCCAGCCGCATGGGCGTCGTCGCCGCCGACAATGCCACGGGTCACGATGCGGCCGACGATCGCACGGTTGTCCCCGTGGGCGTATACACACATCCGGAGGTGGCGGCGGTGGGTCTGTCGGAGGCCGAAGCCCGCGGGGCATGCGACCGCCTCCGCGTGGGCCGCTTTTCCTATCGGGCGAGCGGCATGGCCCGCGCCTACGGCGAGACGGAGGGCCAGGTCAAGATCATGGCCGATGAGGCGATGGGCGAGATCCTCGGCGCCGTCGTCATCGGTTCCCACGCCACGGACGTCGTCCAGGAGATTGCGCTGGCGATGCGAAACGAACTGACGGTGGAGGAACTGGCCGCCACGATCCATCCGCACCCGACCTTTGCCGAGGGAGTCCTCGAAGCCGCCGAGGCTTGGCTTGGCCTCCCGATTCATGCGGTTTAGAAGCTGTTTTGCTCTGTTGAAAACCCCAACGGGTGAAGTAAGAGGATCATCCGGTTATGGGTGAGGACGCGCAGCAGGACCTCGCGGAACTGTGGCGGGCAGACTACCTGGCTTCCGGGGGGACGGAGAAGGCCTACGAAGCCCTGATGGCCTGCTATCGCGCCGTCGGCGAGGAGGACCTGCGGCCGCAACCGCTCATCACGGGGCGCGATTTAATCACGATGGGCCTCGAGCCGGGGCCTGTTTTCGCTCGGATCCTTGACGGGGTGTATGACGCCCAGTTGGAAGGGCGCGCCGGGTCGAGGCGCTGGCCCTGGCGCGCCGAATCGCGGCAAATCGCTAAACCTTTTCGAGCAGCAGGCAGGCGTTGTGGCCGCCGAAGCCGAAAGCGTTGCTGGCGGCGCGGCGGATGGGCATCTGGCGGGCCTCAAGCGGCACGTAATCCAAATCACATTCGGGGTCGGGATTCTCGAGGTTGATGGTCGGCGGGGCCACCTGGTTACGGAGGGCCAGGACGGTGGCAATCAGTTCGACGCCGCCCGAGGCGCCCAGCAGGTGGCCGACGCTCGACTTGGTGCTCGAGATCGCCAGTTTCTTCGCGTGGTCGCCGAAGATGGTCTTGACGGCCTTGGTCTCGGCGACGTCGCCGAGCGGCGTGCCCGTGCCGTGCGCGTTGATGTAATCGACCGAGTCGGCGTCGGCGGAGGCGTCCTGGAGCATCTGTCTAAGGGCCGAGGCGGCCCCTTTGCCGTCGGGATCCGGCTGGACGATGTGCAGCCCGTCGCCGCTCATCCCGAACCCGATGAGTTCGGCCAGAGGCTCGGCACCGCGGCGCTTCGCATGCTCGTATTCTTCGAGGATGACGATGCCGGCGCCCTCGGAGAGGACGAAGCCGTCGCGGTCGCGGTCGAAGGGGCGGCTGGCGCGCTCGGGTTCATCATTTCGCGTCGAGAGGGCCCGGTTCGCGCAAAAGCCCGCCAGGCCCAGAGGCGTCAGGGCCGCCTCCGCCCCGCCGGCAATCATCACGTCGGCTTCCTCGTTCTGAATGACCCAGAAGGCCTGACCGATGGCGTTCGAAGCGCTGGCGCACGCGTTGGCGACGCCCGCGTTGGGTCCTTTGATGCCGTAACAGATGGAAATCTGTCCGGCGGCGGCGTTAATCATCAGTTTCGGGACCATGAAGGGGGACACCTTTGTGGGCCCGCGCTCCAGCAGCCGCTTGTGCTGGGCCTCGAACTCCGCCAAACCGCCGATCCCGCTGCCGACAATCGCGCCGACGCAGAACGGGTCCTCGACGTTCGCAAGGTCCAGGCCCGCGTGCTCCACGGCCTGCACCGCGGCGGCGACGGCCATCTGGCTGAAACGATCCAGGTGGCGCACCTCATGTTTGGGCAAATACGCCGTCGGGTCGAAATCCTTGACCTCGCCGGCAATCTGCACGGGGAAACCCGCCGTGTCGAAATGCTCAATGCGGCTGATGCCGGACTCGCCGGCAAGCAGCCGCTTCCAGAACAACTTGACGTCCGAAGCGAGGGAGGTGACCAGGCCGAGCCCGGTCACGAGGACGCGTCTTCTCATCGGTTACAGGTGCGCCTCCACATAGTTGATGGCCTGGCCGACGGTCTGGATCTTCTCGGCCTCTTCCTGGGGCACGTCGATGTCGAACTCGTCCTCAATTTCCATGACAATCTCGACGGTGTCGAGGGAGTCGGCGCCCAGGTCATTGACGAAGGATGTCTCGCGGGTGATTTGGGACTTGTCCACTCCGAGCTGTTCCGCGACGATTTCGATGATTCGCTGGCCGACGTCGCTGGCCTTTCCTGACGACTTCTCTTGGGACGATTCCGGGGCCATTTCCGCCTCCTCCGCGTTATGCTTCTCCGGCACCATGCTCGCGCCTCCTCAACCTGTGTGGGGAGTGCTCCTTGCGGTTCAAATTGGATACGCCTGTTCCCTCTCCTGAAACGTCGCCGGCAGTCTAACAGCCGTCGCGCCCCTTTGCAACGCCTTTTCACCGCCGGTGTCCAGCGCTGGCCCCTTGAGCCTTCGCCGGGCGGCGAGACTCCAAGCCCCCCACGTCGCAGCGCCGATTACGTCGCCATGCCCCCGTCCACGGGGAGGACCTGGCCGGTGATATACGAGGCCGCGTCGCCGGCGAGGAAGACGACGGCGGCAGCGACCTCGTTCGGCGTTCCCATGCGCCCCAGCGGAATGGCTGAAAGCGCCCGCTCCTTCGCCTTCTCCGGCAGAACGTCGGTCATCCGGGTCTTGATGAAACCGGGGGCGACGGCATTGCAGCAGACGTTCCTGCGGGCCAGTTCCCGGGCCACGGTTTTCGTAAAGCCGACGACGCCCGCCTTCGACGCCGAGTAGTTCGCCTGACCGGGGTTCCCGACGAGCCCCGAGACACTCGCGAGGTTCACGATCCGCCCCCCGCGCTGCCGAACCATATACTTGGCCGCATGCTTTGTCATCAGGAACGTGCCCTTCAGATTCACGTTGAGGACGGCGTCCCACTCGTCCTGGGTCATCCTGAGAAGCAGGTCGTCGCGCGTGATGCCGGCGTTGTTGATGAGGATGTCGATGCGGCCGCATGTTTCGGCCACCTCGTCAATCATCTTTTCGACCGCCGTCTCGTCCGTCACGTCCACCGCGTAGGCGAGCGTGTCGGGGCCGAGTTCGCCGGCGGCCTTTTTTAGATCCTCCGCCAGGACGTCCACCAGGACGACCCTCGCGCCGCCCGCGGCCAACTGTTTGGCAATTTCCAGGCCGATGCCGCGCGCCGCGCCCGTGACGATGGCCGTCTTGCCTTCAAAGGTCATGCGCTTCCTTTCGCGTTCAGCGATTCGATCTCCGCGACCGTGCCGATGGCGACGGCACGGCGGCCAATCTTGCGGTCAATCCGCTTCAAGAGGCCCGTCAGCACGCGCCCCGGTCCGATTTCATAGAATGTATCGAACCCGCCGGCGATGAGCCGCTCGATGCCCTGCTGCCACCGGACGGCCCCGTCCACCTGGCGGGCCAAAAGGTCCTCCGCGGCGGCGGGACCACTATAAAAATCTCCCGTCACGTTTGCAACCACGGGGAACGTGAATTCCCCGACCGTTAGATCGGCGAGTTCCGCGGCCAGTTTCTTGCGGGCTGGGGTCATCAGAGGCGAATGAAAGCCCCCCGCCACCTGAAGCGGCACGGCTCGCTGAGCGCCCATGGACTCGGCGATCTCGACGGCCCGCTCGCACGCCGCTGCCTCGCCGCTTACGACCACCTGGCCCGGACAGTTGTAATTCGCGGGCCAAATCCTGCCGGCCTCGCGCGCGGCCCCGCAAATTCTTTCGGCGCCTTTCTCATCCACGCCCAGGAGCGACACCATGCCGCTTTGCACGGCATCGCACGCCTCTTGCATGTAGCGGCCGCGAAGGTGGGTCAGGCGAACGGCGTCGTCGAAATCAACCGCTCCGGTGGCCACGAGGGCTGTGTATTCGCCCAGGCTGAGGCCCGCCGCCGCCTGGGGCTCAAGCCGTGCCCCGGCCTCGGTCGCCCGCAGGGCCGCCAGGACCGCCAGGCTCGTCACCAGAATGGCCGGCTGGCTGACGTCGGTGGCCGTGAGGCGATCCTCCGGGCCCTCAAAGCAGATCTCCGACAGGCCGAAACCCAGGACCTCGTCGGCCCGCTCGTAAAGGGCCCTGGCTTCGGGAAAGGCCTCCGCCACGTCCTTCCCCATACCGACGGATTGCGCCCCCTGACCCGGAAACAGGATTGCGGTCTTGCCCATAGGCTCCTCTTGCTGTCATCGCGGAAGGCGACAGTTTAGCGACGTTTCCTTTTCCGTCCAGATGAAAAACGCCGCGTGCGGGGTGTCCACACCCCGCACGCACGCAGGGGCGCGCTCGGGTGCCTGGCCGAGTTGGCTGACTCGAGCAGCCTCGGCCGCACCCAGTATGCCGCATACACCTATCTCGGAGCGGGGACCATCGTGAACGTCGCCCACCCGGCCGTCTCGCGTTGCTCGGCTGTGAATGGCGAATTGTGGGAGAGGATCGAGCGTTCACGGTCCAGGGCTTGTTAAACGTGTCGCGCGGTGGGCAGGGGGGCTCATGGCCTGAAAAAGAAAAGGGGGGAAGGGCTCAGGCCCCTTTCCCTCCTCCGTATTCGGCCAGGACTTCCACGCCCTGGTTGTCCAGACAGCGGTATGACGCCTCGTCGATGCTCGCTCGGGCGTTGGTCAGGATGCGGATGCGTTTGCGCAGGTCGTTCTCGATCTGCGAGATGGCGTCGCGCTTCACGTTGGTGAGATACTCGGCCACTTTGGGATGGAGGCTCACTTCAAGGGCGGCCACCTCGTTCCGGTTGACTAACAATCGCACGGTCCGCATGACATCCAGCGCCATGGATTCGGGTGCCTTGACGATGCCTGTGCCCTTGCAGTAAGGGCAGCCTGTGTAGGTCGTGCCCTCGAGGCTCGGCCTCATGCGCTGACGGGTCATCTCGACGATGCCGAACTTGCTCATGCGGAGCATGCGGTGTCGGGCGCGGTCGTTCTTCATGGCGTCGCGCAGCACCTTTTCGACGTGGTGCCGGTTCTCTAGTCTTTGCATGTCGACGAAATCGATGATCAGGACGCCGCCCAGGTCGCGCAGGCGGATCTGGCGGACGATCTCCTTGGTGGCCAGCACGTTCAGTTGGTGGGCCGACTCCTCGGCGTCCTTTCCGTGGCGGAACTTGCCGGAGTTGACGTCTATCGCCACCAGCGCTTCGGTCTGATCGATGACGATCGTCCCGCCCTTCGGCAGGGTCACGATCCGGCTGTAAACCTGTTCGATGGCCTCCTCCGCGCCATACTTGTGAAACAGGGGAACGCTGCCGGTGTGAAGTTTCGCGCGGCCGGCCTGGCGCGGGATGGCGATTTTCATGAACTCGCGGACACGCTTCAGCACCGGTTCGGAATCGACCCAGACGGTGCTGATGTCGGGCGTGAAGATGTCCCGTAGCGTCCGAACGACGAGATCGGATTCGCGGAAGATTTCGGCCGGCGCCTTGGCGCTTTGGGCGCGCGACTGAACGACTTTCCACAGCCTGAGCAGGTAATTCATGTCGCGGTGCAACTCCCGCTTGCCGCGGCCCTGGCCGGCCGTCCGCACGATGAAGCCCATGCCCTTCGGCGGGTCGAGGGTGGCCAGCAGTTCTCGCAACTGGCGGCGGGTTGCTTCGTCCTCGATCTTGCGCGATACGCCCAGACGCGCCAGCGAGGGCATCAACACCAGATACCGCCCCGGGATGCTAAGCGCGGTCGTCAGTGCCGGGCCCTTGGTCCCGATCCCCTCCTTGGTCATCTGGACGATGACCTCGTCGCCCGGCTTGAAAATGTCCTGGATGGGGGTGCGCTGGTTCGAACGCCTTTTCTTCCGGCCGTCTTTGCCGGAGTTCTTCACCCGCTTCGGGTAGGACGACGGAATCACGTCGCTAACGTGGAGGAAGCCGTTCTTTGGCATCCCGATGTCCACGAAGGCGGCTTGGATGCTCGGCTCGGTGTTGTTGATGCGTCCCTTGTAGATGTTGCCCACATGCCGGGCCGCGCTGCTGCGCTCCAAGTACAATTCTTCGAGCGTGCCATCGGACACAATGGCGATGCGGCACTCTTCCCCTTCCAGAACATTAATCAGCATTTCTTTGGACATCCGGGTGTCGTCCTTTCCAGTGAATTTCCCCTGCAGCGGGCTGCCCGCGCGTCAGGCGAGGCGAATCGCCACGCGGCGAAGGTCAGTCCGGGCAATTGTCTCGGCATCCAGGCCCAGCAGGCGCAGCACCTCGTCGGGCCGCACCGTTCCCCCCGGTCCCGTTCGAACCACCATGCGCAGCGACTGACCGTTCGCTTCCAGCGACTCGATGAACGGCCGGGCGTCGAGGTGCTTGTCGCCGCTCGGGCGGTGGCGGGTGACCGGCGCTTCGGACCGGGCGAGCAGGTGCTCCACCCGCCGGCCAAGGTCCTCGACGGGCGCCGGCAGGCGCGCCGTGTATTCGACGCTCATGGGATGGGCCTTGTCGGTGGGGCGAACCAGATCCAGACCGACGACCTCGATCTCCTCCGGAACCTGGTCACGCACGACGTTTAGGACGGCGTCGGGATTGACCCAGTCGGCCAGTTCGAACTCCAGGAGTTCGGCCTCTGAGGCAATACCGACGCTGCGTGGTTCCGGCAGCGACATCTTGGGCCGCGGGTTGAAGCCCTGGCTCATCCGAAGCGGCAGCCCCGCGCGCCGAAGCACCCGCTCCCAAAGCCGCATCATGTCATGATGGCTCAGGTAACGCTTGTCTCCTTCCACGCAAAACCAGAGGCGCAATCGTTGGCGGAACAAGTCGCCTCCCTGATAGGTCCTGAATTCTCACCGGGTCCGCCGAGGCGGACCGGCTTGGTGCCCTCAAACGAGTTCGGTCTTTCCCGGCACCGCGACGGGCGGCGGCTCGAATGGGCCGAACGAGTGCATGTTCTCCGGACCCAGTTTCAGTTTCGAAGATTGAGTGGCCCACTTCCAGGAGATCTCGCGGCCGGTGTAGGCGCTCATGCGGCCCATGACGGCCGTCATGGTCGACTCGGCCACCTGCTTGGTCTCGTTGTAATGCGGGCCGTCGCCCTTAATGCTCGCGAGGAAGGCCACGTGTTCCTGGACGTAGGGGTTGGGTTCCTGGCCCTGGTAGTTCCATTTCGTCTCGCCGGAGATGTCGCCGTTGCAGTTGGAGGAACCCTTCTCGCCGACGACGCGTTCGCTGACTCGGCCGGCGCTCTTGGGCCAGTGCGAGCAGTAACTGGCGCAGCGGACGCCGCCGGGGAACTCGTACTCGACGGCGAAGTGGTCCCAGATGTTGCCCGGCTCCTGGCGGGCCTGGCGGCCGCCGACGGCCACGCACTTCTCCGGCGGCGACCCAAGGGCCCACAGCATGATGTCGATGTTGTGGACGTGCTGCTCGACGATGTGGTCGCCACAGGTCCAGCACCAGGCGTACCAGTTCATGATCTGCCACTCGATGTCGGACATGTTCGGCCCGCGCGGCCGGTTGTGCGTGACCGGCCCGCCCATCCAGTAGAATTGGCCGCCGATGACCTTGCCTATCCGGCCGTTGCGGATCTGCTCCAGGGTGGCCCGGTACCGGTTGGAGTGGCGCCGCTGGGTGCCGGCGACGACCGTGAGTTTCTTCTGCGTGGCCATCTCGTGGGCCTTGATCATCTCGCGGTAGCCCCACGGATCCACGCAGACGGGCTTCTCCATGAACACGTGCTTGCCGGCGGCGATGGCGGCGGGGACGTGATAGGGCCGGAAGCCCGGAGGGGCGGCGGTGACGATGGCGTCGACGCCGCTCGCGATGACCTTCTCGTAATTGTCGAACCCGCCGAAGCACGCCTCCTCGGGGGCGTCTACCATGGCGCCGAAGTTCTGGTCCTTCTTCAGATTGTTCATCGAGCCCTTGGCGCGGTCCCCCCACAGGTCGCCGAAGGCGACGACCTTGGCGGCGGCGTTGCACTGCTTGGCGGCGTTGAGGAAGTCCCGGATCGCCCCGTTGCCGCGACCCCCGCACCCGATCAGACCGACCTTGATCGTGTCCGAACCGGCGGCGTAGATGTGGCTCGTGCCGAGGCCCGATACCAGGGCGGCGGCCGACATGGCCGCCGACGTCTTCAAAAATTCCCGGCGCGAAACCTCGCTCCGGCTACACCCTCTGGATTCCTGCTTGTGCATCTTCATGGGTCATTTCCTCTCTCGTCTTCCTTATGCGTGGCGGACGGCGGCCGTTACACCGTCGCCTTTTTCCACTCGCTCTTCAGAAACGCGAACGATTTCGGAATCTCGACCATCAGGTCGCCCTCGACCCGGCATTCGAGGCTGCAATAGTCCTGGTAGCCGATCTTCTTCAGGCCCCGGAACCCGGCGACGAAACTGCGCTCCGGCTGGTCGGGTTGCTTCAGATGGTCCTGCCCGGGCAGCCAGCGGATGCGGCTGGCGAGGTGGATGTGGTGGAGCCGGCCGGCC
>Ga0114919_10005226_pt1 | contig 10376 bp, 9 predicted proteins | sample BlataG_FD_88682 | JGI IMG/M metagenome (GOLD analysis project Ga0114919, IMG submission 88682) | Deep subsurface microbial communities from Black Sea to uncover new lineages of life (NeLLi) - Black_00105 metaG | ecosystem: Environmental > Aquatic > Marine > Oceanic > Sediment | place: Atlantic...
AAGAAGAGGGTGTGGGGGGGGATGAGAGAGAGGGAAAGGAAGGGGGGGGGGGGGGGAGGGGAGAGGGAAGAGAAGAGAGAAGAGAAGAGAAGAGAAGAGAGGAGAGGAGAGGAGAGGAGAAGAGAAGAGAAGAGAGGAGAAGAGCTCTGCTTAAGTTATTGTGCGAAAACTGACTATCATGTGAGATATTTTTAGTTACAAAGTGGTGCTTTTATTCAAGATCAGATACATTGGCACCTTCACCGACACCCTTACCACCAGTCAATGGCTTCTCTTCTTCTTTTGTAAACCCAGTTTCTTCTACTTCATCTGACGAAGAGGAAGATTCTGAAGATGATGACTCCGATGAAGATGATTTCTGGGCAACATCAGTCAACATATTGTATCCCACCCCCTCACCATCAGCAGGAGGAGGCTCTTGTCCTTTTCCCCCCAGTGGAAATGGATCCACCTCCCTGCTGCCCACTGTCTGGGCATCTTTATTGATTTCTTCAGCTGCATGATGGATGTTTTCAGGAGGTGTGTGCTCATCACGGTCGAATTGAGTACCTCTTTCTTTTGGAGAGGCCTTTGGTAGTAGTGGTGATAGAGGAGGAGGAGGAGGATGAAAAGGGCGACGTCTGAAGAGACGAGGCAGGCCTCTGGAGCCAAGAGTGTTACTCCTTGGCTGAGTGTGATGCATTGCTGCTCTCATATTTGTCTTATTAAACAAATTGAATCTATATCTATATCTATACTAGACTGCATTTACAGTAATAATTTAAAAATAGACTATGCTTATTATTATTTTGGTAGTCCGGAGTGCAAGAACCTGCCTGGAACCTAAGCTATTTAAGCTAATTTCTTGGATACATTCTTATATCCAGCACCAATACAAGATAAGAAAACAGTCCCACTCTCCCTCTCTGGTCTCACACTAAACTGAACATTGAAAAAGTCTTTTATATGCCTCATTGTCCTCACTGCATAAGGGGTCAGTGGACCCAGTCTTACTTCACTCATCTCATCGGGCCCAAGTGCTGCCATTAGCAAGACGAGGCCCTGGTGGCTGCCGTCGACAACACCTCCTCTGCTGACTTCTTCTAATAAGGAATGAGCTGCACGGCGTCCTAGATCCTCTGGAACTACCTCCTCTTCTTCCTCCTCTTCATTGTTATAATTGCTATTATTATTACGTCTATGGTTGTTGCTACTAGATGCCATGGAGGCTTCGGCAGCCAACATACGCCCGGTAGTAGTCTCCGCAACAAGGGTGATCCCATACCCTGGACTGAGACCACCTTCCTTGCCAGACATGTGGTCAGTGAAGATGAAGACATCGGCCAGCAAGGCGTTCAACACGCCTCTAGCGCCGTCAACCATACGGTTGGAAGCCTGAGGGGAGACTTTTGTAGAGTAAGCTATGCCTCTTATTCTCTTGACCATGCCTTCATCTATGAGGTTGACTGGGGAGGAGATGGTCTGCTTGATGATGGGGATGCGGAGGATGATTTGGCCACCGCCGTTGGGAGGGGCGCCTCTTCTGACGATGCGCAATTCGAAATCGCCACCTCCACCACCGCTGGCTTCGTCTTTGTCAAGGCCAGAGAGGGCTTTAAGAAGAGGGAGGGTGACTGTGCGCCATGTGTCTACTGTAGGGTCTGTTGCATCGTTGGTGATGCCGATGAGGGTAGCAGTGAGGGGTTTCCTGCCCCATAAAGAGAGGAGGGAGAGTGGTTCGAGGAAGTAGCCGATGGCTCGAGAAGCTCCACAGTCGTGGTCGACGGTGCCGCCATGGATGAAACCTGGTTTGTAACGAAGGCTGGTACCGGTTTCGTTGATTTCTATGACACAGCCGTTGGTGATCTTTTCTAAAAGACGGAGTAGAGAGGCTTCATAGTCACGCAAGCCTGGATTTTCATCGGATGTTCTAATATCATCTATGCGTATAGGCTTTCCTGATAAATTTGATAATATAAGACGCTGTCTGAAGTGCTCACTGCCTTTGAATCGCAGCATATTAAGGAAAATATTGTAGATTGTCTTCTTTTATGCTGTTCAGCTGCCTCTATCTGTTCTATATTGTATTTTATGATTTTTTAAATCGAATTCTATAGTGGATTGAACGGTTGAATCATCTAATTGGCATACTGGATCCATAAAGATACTAGCAATTGATAAGTTGTGAATCGAATTATGTCCACGCATGATATGCCAAGGAAGCTGCTTATGTCCTCCCAAATCCACACCGCCAATGCATGCATCCGCCTCTCAGCATCGAGAGTAATGATGCTACAGACTTTGTTATATCGTAGGCATGCAGAGCAGATTTTTAAACTTGGTGTGTCTAATCCTTGGTATATTGCACTACCTATCAGGATGGATTTGCCTCAGCTTTCTGGAACCTCGGGGGGTGCCATTCCACCATTTTTCCCAAATTTGAATTGCTCATCCTCTCACCCACTCGTCGACGATGGTCGGCTGCATTTCAAGAAGACATGCTTAAGTCAGCAAGCACCCAACGAGCAGCACTTAATTTATGCTTTCAAACAAAGGCTTAGGGTCTCAAGCAGAACTACGATACCCCAAAGCGGCTTATTCAACTCGAACTTGAGTTTCAAATAAAATAGATTTAAATTATAGAGCTATGACTCAAACTATGAACGGTGCTGCTATCAAGGGCTCAAATCTGAAGACTAATATGAAATCAGTGTTCCCTGAGGCCCTGATGAGCTTGCATGAGGCCGATCCTGAAGTCGCAGCCATAATTGAGGATGAAAAACGTCGCCAATGGTAAGCCTAATTCAAGATCTACACCAAAACTGGAACAGTGACACCTCACAGACCGTTCTATATCTCCATGCACATCTCCTTCCATGTCTGTTTCCCCCACCAGCCCACAGTGTATCCATTCTCCCCTGGCTGCCGTTCCAACCGCTTACCGTTTTAACCATATATTTTCTCCCGACTCACCCTTACTTCCTTCCTCCTCCCATTCTCTCTTTCTTCCTTCCTACAGGCGCGGTATTGAGCTCATTGCCTCGGAAAATTTCACATCCCGCCCAGTCATGGAAGCCCTGGGCTCTTGCCTCACAAACAAATATTCTGAAGGCCAACCAGGCGCCCGCTATTATGGCGGTAACGAAAACATCGACAAGATGGAACTCTTGTGCAAATCACGCGCACTCACTGCATTCCACTTGGACCCCTCCCACTGGGGTGTCAATGTGCAACCCTATTCCGGCTCTCCAGCCAACTTTGCAGTCTATACAGCTCTCTTAAACCCCCACGACAGGATTATGGGCCTCGACTTGCCATCTGGAGGCCATTTGACCCACGGTTACTACACTGCTGGCGGTAAGAAGATATCTGCCACCTCCATCTTCTTTGAATCTCTCCCATACAAACTAGATCCCACCACTGGTCATGTTGATTATGATAAATTGGAGGAAAAGGCCATGGATTTCAGACCTAAACTTATCATCTGTGGAGGGTCAGCCTATCCAAGAGAATGGGATTATGCCAGAATGAGAGAAATTGCAGATAAAGTTGGAGCTCTCCTAATGTCAGACATGGCCCATATTAGTGGTCTAGTTGCAGCAGAAGAAGCTTCCCAGCCTTTCAACCACTGCCATATTGTCACCACCACTACTCACAAGTCTTTAAGAGGCCCCCGTGCCGGCATGATCTTCTTCAGAAGAGGAGAGGAGCAGTACAAAGAGTTTGAAGACAAAATTAACTTTGCAGTCTTCCCTTCTCTTCAAGGAGGGCCCCATAACCACCAAATTGGAGCTCTTGCTGTTGCCCTAAAGCATGTTACCTCTCCAGCATTCAAACAGTATGCCCAACAGACAATTGCCAACTCCCAAGCTCTGGGCAAGGCTCTCACTGACGGAGGGTACACTCTCGTCACTGGAGGCACAGACAACCACTTGGTGCTCTGGGACCTCAGACCAGAAGGCATCACTGGCTCTAAAATGGAGAAGGCATGCGACATGTGTCATATCACACTCAATAAGAATGCAGTCGTTGGTGACGTCAGCGCCATGACCCCAGGCGGTGTCCGCATCGGCTCCCCAGCTATGACTTCTCGTGGTCTTGTCCAGGCTGATTTTGAAAAGATTGCTGCCTTCCTTCATGAAGTGCTGGAAGAGTGCAAGGCTGTGCAGACCAAGAGTGGTAAGATGTTGAAGGATTTCACCAAGGGATTGGAGGAAAGTGCTGTGTTGAAGGATGTTAAGACTAGGGTGGAGGAGTGGGCTGGAAGCTTCCCTATGCCTGGCTTTGATGTATCTCAGTTGTAATGAATGAATGGGAGAGAGGAGAGGGAGAGTTTTTATTATAAACCCTAAACCCTATTATACAAGTAGCATAGCATAGGTTTTTTCCAATTCGATGAACCTACTACTATTCATGTAAACAACGACAGAACTATTACAAATTCAAGATGCAATGCCTTGCATCATCATCATCATTGACCAAGTAAACTAAGTTTTAATGAACCCATTTCTGTTCCACACCACGAGACTGCATCTTATCTCTAGAAGCAACCCCGGATTGCTCAAATCCATACTCCTTTGGTGCATTAAACATAGTCACCGACTTGAAGTTAGCCCCAGGATGCTGACACTTGTAACACTTTTTTGTTGGGTATTTTTCTCCAATAGTTGTAAACTTGTACCCACACCCCTCACAAGCCCACCATTTCTTTATTGCCTTTGTTTTTTTAACTAGCTTGTAGTGAACTCCACAGTCTGCTCTTCTGTATTCGGTGAGAGTGTTGCAGGAGGTGCATTGATAGGCAGTAACTGTCTGTTTGGTGATACTGTCCATCTTTTGAGCCATGGCGTCTTTCGCTTCAAATACGCCCATCATTTGCTGTAATTGGTCGTGGTCGTCTTCTTCAACTACGTCTTTGTACATTGAGCCGCATGGAAGCTTGTTCAAGTCTTTGTCCAGTTGCATTTTCTGAATGACTGTTCCAAATGCTGCATCAAACGGGTCAATGCTATCTGCCCCACCACGTTTCTTTGCTGCTGTTCCTGCCCCTTTAGCTCTTTTATTCTGCTGCTGATTATTGGCAACAGCAGCATTTGTAGACGCAAGAGGCATCCTCTGTCCACCAGTAGAGTATACAGGAGGTCTAAATCCAGGACGTCCTGTAGGGATGTAGCTGGAGTGCGATGTTGATACTTGTTGTTGTTGTTGTTGTTGTTGTTGTTGTTGTTGTTGTTGTTGTTGTTGCTGTTGTTGTTGCGTTGTTCTTCCTAAATTGCTATTGCTATTGCTGTTATTTGGCTTATCCTTATTCTTCCACTTCTCAATGGCCATCAACCTAACTGGGTCGTTGATGATGGCATCTTCACTGCCATCCAACTCAATATCATTATCATCATTTTCTTCTTCTTCTTCTTCATAATCATCAGCATGCTTCCTCTTTGTCTGTTCTTGTTGTTGTTGCTGAGATGAGAGATGATGAGAGCTATTCCAACCTCTTCCTCCATTCTTCTTTCCTGCTCCCCATCTCCTAGCATTCACAGACTGTTGAACCTTCAGATCTTCATGCATGACTACTTTAGCATGGTGAGCTATTGGCATTGGAATTTGACTTGGCTTTATTGCCTGCCATACTCTACTAGTGTGACTACCGCTGTTATTAGTGATACTAGTAGTAGTAGTAGTAGTAATAGTAGTTGTTGTATTCATACCATTACTGGCAGCGTTGATCCTCTGTTGCTGGAGTTTTTCCGACTCCTCTCTTGCTGCAATAGCTGCACTGGGATTTGCAATGGCATTGACATATTTGGCCCCATAGCTTCCATTTCCTGCTCTTGTAGCTGTACTCTGTAGCTGTTCTGCTGTTTTCCTCTGCATTAGTATATTCAGTTGTGCCTGACGATTTGCATTGCTGCCATCTGCATCGCCAAAGTCTCCTGCCTGCCAATTCAGCTGCTTCTTATTATTCATTGTCCTAAATGCACTACTGAGCACAGTACCTTGAAATTCATTCCTTCTAGTCGGCATCAACCTCTTGTACTCTTTTTGAACATGAAAGGAGCAAAATTGACACTTTTTCATATTCACTGGGTTACGACAAGGCTCTCCGCTTGCAGTATGAGACTTGCAGTACCCAAATTCAGTACTGATTCCCAGCTCCAGCACATTTTCAGAAGAAAAAGTGCGCAGGAAGAATTTATTACTTTGGTTATATTCCTGATCTGGTGGTCTAGCATCAAATATTGCTACAATGCTGCCTACTGAGATGTTGCAGTGGTCTGTGTGAGCAGCCCCATACAACTTGACAGTGATCATGGTCTCGTCCAGATCTGTCAGTTTCCAAATTGAATATGGTTTGCCAGTGGAACTCTCCCTGGGAGGGCTCTTTTCTCCTAAAACAGCAACAGTGGCCCATGAGGAGTTGTTTCTGTTGATGATAGAGGTGGTTTTCTGGAAAGAGACAACTTGACTGAGTCGGATGCTGGCAATTTGGTCCAACCGAGAGGAGAGTTGAGAAGATGAGATACGGGGGTTCCTGATCTTGAGACCAAAGAGACGTTCAATGATGGGACCTTGGTCCGTATCTGGGAATGAGGATTTGGTGGATAGTTGATTGGTGGTGGTGGCGGGCTCGCGTCGGCGGAAGGCTTCAACGGTGTGTTGGCGTTGAGGGGGAGGCTGGCGTTGCTGTTGGCGAGCGATGGGAACGATGGGGTTGCAAGCGGTGACTTGAGAACGTGAAATAGCGTTCCCTACTGGTATGACTCCTACACCAACGTTATGAGGGGTTGATTTGCTCTGTAATTGGGTGACTCTCGGTGGCAGGAGGCTTTGTGAGTTTGATTTTTCATTTTCAGCAGCAATTTCCTCGTTATTTTCTGCCAAAGCAGCGAAGATCTCAAGCTCATCCTCTGATTCAGAACCCATTTTAGTATTTCAAGCTTTTTGTTTCACGTTGGAGGTTGATTGTGGCAATTTAACCACTCCCCTGTTTGCCACCAAATTCGAAACGCCGTGTTTTCTTCCTCTCTCCACATCTCCCTTCACTATTTATTCATTTGACCCCCACAAACAGTCTCGGTTGCTATTATACATTCCATCATGGTCCTGACAAGGTTCTTAGATTATGTGAGCCGAGGTGCTGCCTTCTTCCCACCCACCCCACCTACATACGATCTCAAGTCAATTGCTGGAAAACTCTCCATTCATCCCAAGGGTCGTAGAGTAATATCACTCCCATCAAAATACGAAGTTACAGAGTTACCTGTAGACGGAAAATATACTATTTTAGTCGCATTCTTCCCCTCCCCAGCGGCCAGAACGACATCAGATCATTCTCAACGCCACCCCACCCTCCTCCACTCCCACGGCAACGCCACCGACCTAGGCCAGCTCATACACTTCTACGAACAGCTCTCCCATCTACTCAAATGCAATATTGTTGCCTATGATTACAGAGGTTATGGAGCTAGAACTGACCCCCAAAGTTTAGGAAGACCTAGTGCCAGTGGATGCTTACTTGACATCAAGACCGTCTTTAACTACTTGACTGCCCAGAAACGCATCCCCCCGCAAGACATTATTCTCTACGGTCAATCTATAGGTAGTGGTCCTAGTACTTGGCTCGGTTCCACTACTAATACTACTAATAATAATAATAATAATATTGCAGGATTAGTCCTACACTCCCCATTCACATCAGGCTTCCGAGTCTTGGCCCACGACACAATGGGCTGCTCCAAGAGAGCGTGGCCAAGCCTCCTGGACATCTTCCCCAATATCCACCTCATAGGTAAAGTTAATTGTAGAGTATTAGTAATGCATGGGGAGGATGATGAGGTAATACCTGTAGCTCAGGGGAAAATGTTGGCCCAATTAGCAAGGAATTGTAGTGAGCCATTGTGGGCTGTTGGACATGGTCATGATAACTTGGAATTTTGTGAGAAATATGTTGATGTGTTGAAGAGGTTCCTAGGAGAGTGTTTTGGTGATTGTTATCTTAAATTATATATGAATTAGAATAGGAGTAATGCATTTGTTACACAAAGAAGGAAGGAAATGAAACATGAAGGTGTTGGAGGAAGGGAAAAGAAGACAGGGAGGGTATTGAAAAAGAGCCTTTCCTTTTTCTAACAAAAGAAAGAAAGAAAAGGGGCAAGAAGATAAATCAATTTCTGGATAGATGAAAAAATGAAAAAAGAAAAGAAAAAAGGATACATAGTATCTATTGATGAAATTATATAATAGGAGCCATCTTATTAACATGATCTTATCTACTCTCCTACTACACAGGCAGCTGCAGATACTGATCAGTGGTCAGCAGGAGCTGCCACATCACCTTTAATGGCAAACCCTTCCTTCTCCCAGGCATCTATACCGCCCAAAAGGTTTGTAACATTCTTGTAACCAGCACTGTGCAGAAGTTGGCAAGCAGCAGAGCCTCTGCCGCCTCCGTAACAAGAGGTGACGATGGGTATTTCCTTGTCGGGGAATTGAGTTTCAACGGAGGAGAGGAAATCTTGGTTGTCAATTCTTGCTCCGTTGGCGTCTCTCAGCTTGACTGGAATATTGGTTACATTTGGTACGTCTATGGTGCCGCCACCGTATTCATCTTCAGTTCTAACGTCCAGGAAGTGCACCTGCCCTGAGGTCAGATCATCTTTCAATTCGGCCGGAGCTTTAGAGGGAAGACTGCTCATTGTGTACTGAAATGCTTCAATTATGGTCTGTTTTTGATGTCAACTTGGTTTAAAGGAGGTTGCACATGCATTCCTGTTTAAGTTACGGGGGAGATTCCTTGAATGTTGATCCCCTCCTCATCATATTGTGCAATGAGCTCAATCGTGAGGCGTTCAACGGGGTTGACCTATTGCTGAACATCAGGTGTGAGATGTGGTTGAGCTGGAGAGTGCCACCTCAAATGAAATCCCTTTTTACCCCATCCAGACCACTATTACTAAGCGCCTAGCATCAGGCGTCACGAAAAACTCAAAGACTAATTTAATAACTGGACGATCTAATTCGGCTAATAATAAATGACTGAAAGGTTTTCCGCTCTGAAGGCACGTTTGGCTTCAAACAAGCGCCTGTACTACCTATTATGCTTGGCCATCCTAGCAGGTGGTATCCTACTCATGGTTCTCCCAGCCGAGCTCATTACCAGGGAGGCACCCAAAACGGCAGAGCTCAACTTGGAGACTACGTTCAGCACTCTTAGCTCTCAGGGTATCATTTGCATAGTCATCATTTTCTTTGGCTTCATTGTCCTTGTATTTGACATAGTAGGGTAAGTTGTATGCTGTTGTCGACATTACTTCAGTTTCAATAATAAGGAGAGAAAAGAAGAGAGGAACAACTCCCTCCCGTCTTTTTCAACAATCTCCCAACTGCCACCCATACTTACATATTTACCCCTCTCTTCTCCTCTCCTCTCCCTTTTCCCTAATTATTATTACAGGGCTGATTTAACTATGAATGCTATGTTGGCCTTAATGATTATCTTGAAAATCATTTCTATCCCCAGTGCGCTAGCTGGCTACGCCAACTCTGGCCTCCTCACCGTCGTCACACTGTTCATGGTAGCTCAGGGTATCACATCAACCGGTGGAGCCGACTACGTCGTCAGCAAACTACTAGGCACGTCTTCAGACATAATGCTGGCTCAAGTCCGCATGTGCCTCATTACAGCTGTCTTTTCTTCATTTGTCAACGACACACCAGTGTTTTGCATCATGTTGCCTATTGTTCTCACGTGGGCCACTCAGGCAAGGTTGAACATTAGGCAGCTCCTCATCCCTCTCTCCTACTGCTCCTTACTGGGTGGCCTCAACACAAGCATTGGCACCAGTACTAATTTGGTTGTGACTGGTCAATTTAACTCTAAAGTCTTAAATCCTGATAGTGAGTATTATCAGCCTGGTCTAAGTCCCATTGCTCTCTTCGACATCACCCCGTACGGTCTACCCAACGTTATCTGGGGTATTATGTACCTCATGATTGCCGCTCCCTTCTTGCTGCCAGGAGGAGCAGGAAAGAGCATCTTCAAAAAGTACAAAAGAGCTTTGTCTAGAAAGGCTACGGCCCACCCAATGGGGGGCGATGACGATGAGTCGAGTGAATTCTTCATCGGTCTTATTGTCGCTGATGATTCTTGCGTAATTGGCAGTAGTGTGCTGGATGCTGGTCTTCGTAACCTCAAGGGCCAGTACTTGGTCACTGTCAGAAGAGATAACAAGCTCATCCATGTTGTGGGCCCTGATTTTACTCTCGATGCAGGTGATGTGCTCTACTTTGCTGGTGTTCCTGACGGTATCGATTCCTTGGCTGCTGAACATGGTTTGATTCCATACAGTGATGCTCTGGAAGAGGTTGGAGACAAAGAATTGCCAGGCTTCTCAGCT
>Ga0114919_10005227_pt1 | contig 10376 bp, 7 predicted proteins | sample BlataG_FD_88682 | JGI IMG/M metagenome (GOLD analysis project Ga0114919, IMG submission 88682) | Deep subsurface microbial communities from Black Sea to uncover new lineages of life (NeLLi) - Black_00105 metaG | ecosystem: Environmental > Aquatic > Marine > Oceanic > Sediment | place: Atlantic...
CTTTTCTTATTCTTTGCGAAAGCTCGTGCATAACCGCGTCTCTTTCCGACTCGCCTGAGGTCGAGCCGCTCCATGCTCCATCAGGTGATCCCTCTGAAGTTCATCTACGACGAATCAATATAAGGAAAAACGACCGAAAACGAAAGAATGTCGGAGGAAATTTCGGGATAAAAGACACTGTGGGAGTGCGGAAGCTTGTCGGAGATCCCGCCCAGACGGGCTCAGACGAGCCCCGGCAGACGCCCCCGTCTGGGCGTCCGGGGGCGTCCGTCCGGACGCCTCGCGGGGCTTCCGCGGTTTTCAGAACCAAAGATTGACTCCGCATCAGCAGGCTGATGCACTCCCAACAAACGAACCCCGAAGCCAGAAACAAATTCTTTTGGAGTGCAGAAGCTTGCTTCTGCGGTTTTCAGGAAGTCTCGAAGAATCCGCATCACGAAGCCGTACCACTCCGGTCAAAAATCATCTCCTTTCTCGCCTGCTGCCGGGGGAAACCGCCTGAGGACATCCTGCAACCATTTCTTTCCTTGGACTCTCAGATGCGAGCCGTAACTCGAAAACCCATAAGCTTCCGGACTATCCACGTAACCGTGTTTCACCGGATTCCAGTGAATATAGTTGAGTTTCGCATAAAAGTCCTTTTCATTCCGGATGCACTCGTCCCAGTACTGGTACCAGATTTTTCTTCCCGGCCGTCGAGAAAACTTGTTTAGCAGAACTGCGCTCTTGCTGTGAATCTTTCTGACTAGCTGGGGTAGCTGAAAAGCGTCCTTGAGTTTCACTAATATGTGGTAGTGATTGCTCAAGATCACCCATCCGGCAGGTTCACTTGCATCAAGCTCAAGCATCTCACAGATTGTGTCAAGCAGCAACTCCTTCTTTGAATCGGTGTCAAAATACGGCTTTCTCCCATGAGTTCCGGCGCTGACGAAATAGTAATGGTCGGTGAGAAAGAGATGCGCCGGAGCGTGTCGATATTTCTTTAAGTACTCCTTCTTCATTGAAGCTTGATCTCCTGCCTGGGAGCGGAGCCCCCTGGTGGTGTTGAAACCGGTAGAATCGCATCAGCAAGCTGATGCACTCCTAACACCCCGCGGAGGCCAAGATCGGGGCTGTTCGGAGTGCGGAGGCTTGCCTCCGCGGTTTTGACTTTGTAGCGATTTGGCATCAGTTTCAAAGGCTGAAACTAGGCTGCGCGCGGCTGTGGGAACAACTGAAGAATTTCATAACTGAAGCACATCATGTCAGCAAGTCGAATTTGTCCTTGAAACGATGCAAAGCTTTTTTCTTTTTCTGACTAAGAACTAAGCGGACTCTCCCACGTTTCGTGAAGTAATCCGATCTGACTCGATGTCTCGAAAAAACTCTGAAAGGAAGAACCCAGAACTCCTCTGTCCCAGCAATGTGCAAGACCACAAAGTAATTGCGGCTTGGTTTGGGCGAATTGACCTCAAATATCTCACCTCTTTTCTTGGGAGACCGAGTCTTGATTTGAACGGCCTTATACTCACCCCGGCGATCACGCACAACGAAGTCGATGTTTTCTACATCGACAACCGGAACATACACATCCGATCGCAGGTCCAGCATTCGACCTAAGGCCGTGTACTCACCCCTTTTTCCCAACCGTTGTGATTCACGCCCCATCTTCCCTCCCTCTTCAAGGTTCACAACCCAACTCGCGCCAGCTAGCTGGCGAACTCCTCTTAGAGCTTCCCTGCTATCTCCTCCGCCACCTCGGTGGTGGTGGATTTGCCCCCTAAGTCGTATGTTCTCACCTTTCCTTCTTCGATTACCTGGGCAATGGTCGACTCTAACCGAGAGGCTTTCTCAGTCTCACCCAGCCAGTCTAACATTAACTTCACGCTCAAAAGCGTCGCTATCGGGTTCACTTTATTCATGCCGGCGTACTTCGGAGCAGAGCCGTGCGTGGGTTCGAAGACCGCATAATCGTCTCCGATGTTTCCGGAGCAGGCAAAGCCCAGGCCTCCCACTAACTGGGCAGAAAGGTCGGAGACTATGTCACCGAACATGTTGGAGGTAACCAACACGTCGTAGTCCTCGGGATTCTTGACCAGCCACATACACATGGCATCGATATTGGTCTCCCACAGCGGAATGTCGGGGTACTCCCTGGCAATTCCTCTTGCCTCCCTGACCATCAACCCGGAGGTCTCTCTTATCACGTTGGGCTTCTCCACCACGGTCACAGACCGCCTCTTGTGCTTTTTGGCATACTCGAAAGCATCCCGTACGATATTCTGGCAGGCCTTCCGTGTGTTCACCCGCAAGCTGACTGCTATATCTTCCAGCGGAGTGGCTTCGAACTTCTTCATTCGCTGGTGATGTTTGCACAAAACCGACATCACCTCCGCAGGCAGAGGATGGAATTCGACCCCTGCATAGAGGTCTTCGGTGTTTTCTCTGAAGACCACCAGATCTACCGTATCTCGATAGTTCAATGGATTGCCCGGATAGGCTTTGCAAGGCCTCAAGTTACTCCTAAGATTGAACATCTGCCGCAACTTCACTATGGGGCTGAAGTACACATGCCCCTTATCCTTGACAGAGGGATCCAGCTCGTCCTCTGCCTCCTCTTTGGGCTTGGAGGTGATGGCTCCGAAAAGCGCACAGTCGGTGCTTGTAAGAAGCTGGATGGTTCTCTCGGGGAGGGCATCTCCCTCCCTGCACCAGAATTCCCAGCCGATATCGCCGGGAATGTACTCCGCGTCCAGGTCTATCTTGTCCAGTACGATCTTAGCCGCATTCAGAACCTCAACTCCGATACCATCTCCGGGAAGCCAGGCAATTTTGTATTTTGCCATGAAAGACGTCCTCCTCTGGTTACACGAGCAGTCTGTGATCGACTCAGGGGATTGGCTAAAGCCGCATCACACGCCTGAATCCATTTGCCTCTCAGTAAAGACGACCATCCACCACAGACTGCGCAGGGCATTGGGGCCCTGCGAACCTCGCTTTTCCGACCTTTATGTTAAGTGAGATCTAAGAGTGTTCCTAAAACTGAACATCCAGAGAAACGTAGTGTACGTCGCCCAAATCTGACTTGTAGGGGACAAAGGCATAGTCAATCGCGTAGTTTTTGAATTTCACTCCCATTCCAAACGAAAGAGCTTTCTCGTCATGCCCGATCTGGTACCCCAATCTCAGTTTCAGGGTCTGGTGTAAACCCCCTTCTCCACCCAGATGTATTTTCGTATCATCGTCTCTCGGTTTGACCACGTCCAGGCTCATGGTGAAATCGCTTTGCCAGCGTTCTCTTTGGGCGAAGTAGCTAACTCCCGCCTTGTACTGGGTGGGAAGCGAGTAGGCTTCTTTTTCGAATTTTATCTTCGATCCCAGATTCAAAATCGCAGCGCCAAAAGTCAGATTTCCCAAAACAGGTCGTCCGCTGCCGGAGAAAGGGGAGCAGATGCCGCCTAAATCGAATCCCAGTCCGCTGGCTGAGGAGACGTGGATCTTCTCGTAAATCCATTTGACGGTAATTCCTGCAGCACACTTGTTTTTCAAATCCCGGGCGTAGGAAAAGGACAAGATCATGTCGTGAGCGTCGAAGAGAGCAAGCGGTTCGGCGGTTGGTCCCTCCCGCCTTTCCATGTCCGGAACCTTCCCCAGTGAGAGACTCAACCCGAAGGCACTGCCACCGGCTTTCATGGCAAGGGAGAAATGCTCGGCAGTCACGTCCTGAAACCACTGGCTGTGGGTTAAGCTGACCTGGGTCCCTTTTACGCCGGAGATCGAAGCCGGATTCCAGAAGGGCGTGGTGACTCCATCGGAGTAAGACACGAAAGCCTCGCCCATCCCCGCAGCCCTGGCACTGGCTCCAAGCTTAAGAAAGCTCAAGGTAGACGTTCCGCTTTTGTCGGTCCTGGAACTGGCTTCCGTGGCCATAAAGGCGCAGAGCAGAAACAGGCTGACAACGGGTAATATGACCTTATTCCTCAATCTTCTCTCCTTGATTCGGTTCATAATGGTCTCTTCTGATTCCGGTCGGCGTCTCGACGGACAAAACTCAAAAGACCTCTTCCTCTTTATTATTTCGGCCGAACACAGGGTCACCTTCCATCAACCCTCTGTGATTTTCGGAGATTCTCTGGCAGAGTTTCTCGCACGTCCGGTCTTCGGGCTCTCAGAACTCAAATTGCAGGGAAATCAGGTGATCTGCGCTGTCATCCACCCGGCTGGCAACAAAGGCGTAGTCGAAGCCTAAGGTGGCGGATTGAATCTCCTGCCTTAGTCCCAGGCCGAAGGTGAACGAGCCCCTGTCGTATCCTATTCGTCCTGCAACGTTCTCCAGCGCCCAGCCTTCGACGCCCAGATGGATTTTCTCCTTCTGTTTTTCATTCTTCTCGATCTCAGAGGAGAGCAGGACTCTGTCGTTCAAGAGAAGATAGGAAGCCCCCAGCCTCACGTTGAACGGAAATTCTTCCTCGACCGATGAGCCCATGATGCCGGGATCGCGGCGGGTCCAATAATCTCCCGAGGCCCAGGAGTATTTCATTCCCAGATTCTCGACAGCCACGCCTAATCGCAGCTCTGGGATTGGCCTGCCCATGGCAGAGAAACCAAAACCGATTCCATAGGAGTTGATGTTGGCCAGATTGAACTGGATATATTCTATGGTCAGCCCCACCGAGAACTGCTCGATGATCTTGCGTCCCAAAAGCATCTGAACTGCGTTCTGATAGTTAGAAATCTCTTCGGTGGGGTTTCCATCACCGTCTCTTCCCATAACGTCGCTCACCCCGGCATTGATCCACGCCAGCGCGATAGTGGCTTCGTCCCGCACCGGCTGGTTGTAAACCACGTAGCTTAATCTTCGGTCCAGCGTCATCTTTCTGTAGAATACTCCGAAGGTTCGTTTGGTCACCTGAACTAAGCCGGCGGGGTTAAAGAATCCTCCGGTGGCATCGTCTGCCACCGCCACGAACGCGCCGCCCATTCCCAGAGCCCGCGCTCCGAACCCCAGTTGAAGGAAGGGACCCGCATAACCGCCGTCTCCGGTTTCGGCAAAGGCTGCCGGACAAAACATCATCAATATCAGCAATATCTTGAGAGGGGCTGTTTTGAACATCTTGCTTCTCCTTCGATTCGATTCCCTTGTTTGCTCTCCGAAAACCTACTTCAAAATAACCAGCTTTCCCCATTCTGTCTGGCCACCGGGAGCTTGGACCTTGAAGAAGTAAACTCCGTTGGCAACCACGTCTCCCTTCTCGTTTCTCCCGTCCCAGAATTCATCATACCACGCACCTCCCAGTACGTCCTTGCCGTCCGCCAGTGTAACGACCAAGTTCATGGCGAAGTCATATATCTTTACGGTAACCGGCCCGTCCTCTTGCGGGCGATAATGAATCCTCACCCGCTCCCGCAGAATCGGGGAAAAGGGCGAAGGATAGGCGTAGGTCTCGGGCACGGCTGTCCGGATCACGTCCCAACCCCAGGTCTGTCCGTCATAACTGCCTTTCACCAGCCCGTCAACGTTTCCCGCCCACACTTCCCCATCGATTATCGTCACCGAGGTAAACTCGGTGCTCCAGATAGTGGCTTGAGAGATTGGGTCCTGGTCCTCCATGTAGTTGAAGATTTCCCAATTCTCTCCCCAATCGTCTGACCTCTTCAGCCCGGCGCTGGTTGCGCTCCAGACTATCGTATCCTCGAAGGCGAAATTCCAGACCTCATCGCCCACCAGGGTGGTGTTCCAACTGTCCCCATCGTCCGTACTGTAGCTGGCCCCGTACCCGCCGGAATAGGCGCGCTGGGTTCCCGCCCAGATGATCTTTTCGCCGTCGTACTCCTGAATCGCCAGAGCGACTACCCAGTTTCCGGTTATGTTGTCCGTTGGATGCCAGTAATGCAGCACCGTGTCAGGCACGTCCCGGTAGTTGAATATGAACTTGAGGATTCCCGCAGCAGTTCCTGCCCAGACGGCTTTTTTGAACGAGTGCGCAAACTTGGTCACCTCCCAGGTCACCCCGTCATCTTTGGATCTGGCCAATCCATCCACCGATCCCACGAAGACGATGGTATCCAGAATGCCCGGCACCACGCAGACCGAGGTGAATTGGGAGGGTATTATGGTCTCGCCCGAGGTGGAGTCGATGATCTCAAAGGTATCCCAGTTAATTCCACCATCTGTTGTTCTTTTCAATCCTTGACCCGTAGCCGCCCAGACGGTTGAGTCTTGAAAAGCAAAATCCCGCACGCGAAACCCGCCCAGATGACTGGTCCACGTTTCTCCGTCATCCGTGCTCTTGTAGGTTGAACAGGAAGAAACCTCCAATCCTTCAGAGCAAGCACTCGCCCAGATGATTTTGGTCTGATCGTACTCTTGAATTCCTACGGAAAGAACGGATTTAAAAGGAAGTTTACGCTCTCTGGTTATGAGGGAGCAAACCTCGATGCGGCCGCAGTTCTGGCCGCAGACACCGTACTGGTAGATCAACTTGCCGTCAACGCTTTCGCTCAGATCCTGACAGAGCTCGGCGACGAACTGGCAGCAGAGCGTGCTGGTGTAGATAGTATCTCCGGTCCAGCTGGAGAAGGTATTCTCTGAGCAGCTCCAGTCCTCAACCAAGCAGCCGGTCTCCGAATCGATAGTTCCTTCCCACCGCCAGCAGACCGGAATCCTCAACCCTCCCAAGTTTTCGTCATTGTTCACCACGAAGCAGAGCTCGACTAAACACCGGTACTCGCCCTCAGGAGTCATCGGGATCGGATCTCCGATATTCTCAACGCCGTTGGGCAAGTCATACTGACCATACATCAGGATCCTGTACCTGCCGGGGCCGCATTGAGGGCAAGGGAGTACTCTGTAGGTGAACTTCTCAAAGCCCTCAATGGCCTCGCCAGGCTCCGCCCTCACAAAGGTCATCAAGGTGTAATCAAACTCAACGCCTAACTCAAAGCCGCCCAACGGAGTGGTGTTATTGTCCAGCATAATGGGCAGGCAGACATACCCACCGAATTTCACGCACTCGTCGGTGTTTGGTATTACGATGTTACTGAATCCGTAGGAGGCCTCAGGACCTTCGATCCAACCAGCAGTAGCCGCAGGTCCAGGACTATCTGTAAACCTGTACAGCCCGTCTTCCGTCCCTGCCCAAATTACGGTCGTATCCACCGAAAAGGTATCTATGGCCATGCTAATAAACACGTCTTTGCCCAGAAGATCGTCTTCCTCAAACCTTCTCTGGGCTGCCGCGTCCACAAACACGTTCTCCCAGGTCTGCCCCTGATCAAAGCTGCGTATCAGCCCGCCCTTTCCACAGGCTGCCCAAACCACGGTGTCAGCCACGGCGATGTCCCAGGCGAATTTCTCAAATGAACTCGCCTGCCCCATATCAGGGCTGGAAAGGTTCCACGTGCCGCCATTATCGTTGGTGCTGTTAAGATCAGCTCCGGTTAAGGAAGGAATCAGAGGCAGAGGATGAGTCTCCTCTTGCTCATAGAGACCGACCCAAAACCCAGAAGTATCTCCCCCCAGGCAGTAGACACCGTTCGAATTAAGCCCGCTACTGGTATCGAAGCCGAACCAACTATCGCCCCTATCGGCGCTGGTTTGCAGACCGTTCTGAGTGGCTACCCAGATCAACTTACCATCATAGGCAATGTCGTTGATCGAGTTCTTTAACCTCTTTTCTACGGGACAGGCCGTATCGACCAGCACGGCAAAGAAGTAGTTTCTCAGATCGTTGAAGTGCTCTTCTTCAAAATCCTCCTGGGCAGTGGAATCCACGAATACGTTTTTCCAGTTCTCTCCGCTGTCCTGTGAACGTATCAATCCGCCGTACCAGGCAGCCGCCCAGACGGTGGTATCGTCGACGGCCATATCATAACAGACCATCCCGGCATACCTGCTTACCTGCCACGGAATAAACGAATCCCAGGTCTCGCCCAAATCCTGAGTCCTGTTGAAGCCTCTCCCGTAAGGGTACAGTTCCCCCTGAACCTCCTTGTTGTACGCGGTGGCCGCCCACAGGGCGGTGCCGGATACGGCCAAAGCAGAGATTATGTTCTGATTCAGACCGTTCCGCAGATCATAGAAGTTCCAGGTAGCCCCCCCGTCGGAGGTCTTGGAGATTCCCCTGGCAGTCCCCACCCAGATAATCGTGTCACCGGCTGGTAAAACCATACAGACTATGTCTCCAACGTCGTTGCTGGAAAAACCGGAAAAGGGTTCGTCTAAGGTCATATGTATCTCAGCCCGCGTCCATCCCGGGGATAAAACGACGATCAACACTAGAACTGTCAAAAGCGGCTTTCTAAACATCCAGTCCTCCTGAACTGTTTCTCACCTAAAAGGATATATGAAGGCAGGCTCATGCCGGTTTTGATCCAATAAAACCCCAAAAAGCCTTTTGTCAAGCGAAATAGAGGTGATCATCTAATCGGCAACTCCTGGGAGAATTACGGGGCAGGAAAATCTGTATCCGGATTCGCGGGGAGTCTTTAATCGTCCCCGCACAAGTTCAAAAAAAGAGAGCCGAAAACCTGCAACCCAATCCTTGACAAATGCAAAGAGAAGAAACATCTTCATTCAAGAACGGGGTGAATCCCATCCGCCATGCTACCAGCACTGTCAACCTCACCGCATCTATATACGAACGATCTGACGCCACAAATTTGTTGACTTAGCTAAATCTTTATGATATGTTGTTGCTGGTTGTTATCCCATGTCGATTTAAATCGATCGGAGGCGAAAATGGCTGAGGATAAGTGGAGGACCGCCATAACGGAGATAAAAAAAGGGGAGATACGGGTCAGAGGATACAACATCATTGAGATGATGGAGAAGCTCTCTTTTTCAGACGCTGTCTTCTTGACCCTGAAAGGCGAGCTTCCCAAGAGAGAAGAATCGGAGATGATGAGGGCGATTTTGGTCTCCGGCATCGACCACGGCGCCACGCCGCCTTCGGTTCTCTCCACCCGCAACGTGCTCTCCGGAGGCAATTCTCTGAATGCAGCCGTGGCAGGAGGGATTCTAACCATCGGCGACGTTCACGGCGGGGCCATCGAGAGATGTGCCAGGATACTCCAGAACTGGGCCAGAAGACCCGAGGAGGTCTCTTCCCTTGCCAAGGAGCTGGTCTCGGATTTCATATACAAAAGAAGGAGAATTCCCGGTTTCGGGCACCGCTTGCACGAGACCGATCCGCGTACGGTCAAGCTGTTTCAGATGGCCACGGACCTGAATTTCTCGGGCAGACACATGGAACTGGCGCAGGCGGTGGAGACGGAACTCTCCGGCGCACTGGGGAAGAGGTTGCCCATAAACGTCGACGGCGCCATCGCTGCAGTCACGTCAGACATGGGGTTCGACTGGAGATTGGGAAAGGGGTTCTTCCTCATCTCCCGCGTGGCCGGCCTGGTGGCTCATGCTTTCGAGGAGATGGTCAGGGAAAAACCCATGCGCAGGCTGGGCAACTGGAATTTCGAATACGACGGTCCTGAGCAGAGAAAGCTTCCGGATAGCCCCAAATGAGCTTCAATTCCTCGTGCGCCCCCTGCGGTCGGATCATTGGGAAAACGACAGTGATCTGGACGCGGACCCGAGCGTGGGAATCGCATCTCTTTCTTTCGAGTCTTGCCAGACAAGAAGCCAAACGCCAGCCCCGTTTTCGTCAAACAGGGCTGGCGTCATGCTTACTTGCCGGTTGATTCTCGGCTTTAGAAGGTCAGCATCGCGCTGAACCTGTGGGCGCTTTCCAACCTGCCCAGATCGGCCCAGGCATAGTTGACCCCCAGGGTTCCAAAACCGCTTATCTCGAAGTTATAGCCACCGCCGAGGGCAACGCCCTCTTCATCGGTTTCTATTTTGTATCCGGCTCTGATGGCCAGCCGCTCCTGCCAGCTATACTCAAATCCAAGGTTCCCTTGCTGGCCCCGGTCGCGGGTATTGTACCCGTCCAGCGCTGCCAAAAGCTTGCTGTCCTCGTTGAACTCGAAATCGTAGGCCAAGCCAATTCTGAAGGTCAGGGGCAGGGGATGGGACTCGGTGTTAAGCCTCACCTCCACCGGGGCGGTAGAAGGATCGTTGTCCTGATCTATGGTGGTCTCCAATTCGGTGCCACCAAACTTGGTGTCTGAGCCAAAGTTTCGGGTGGACATGGCGATCCTCAGGCTCCTGAAACCGGTATAGTAGAGCGTGCCGATGTCAAAAGCAAGGGCCCCGGATGAGAGCTCGGAGATCTGCTCCCGGATGTACTTGGCGGTTATACCAAAGGAGAACCGGTTGGTCAGTTGGTGGGCATTGCTTATTCCCACCACCCAGCTATTTGCGCCGAACATCTCTCCGGTTCCATCCGGCTCCTCTAAGGTTGTCCTCTCCATGTCGTCCATGGTCAGAACTGCCACGTGGA
>Ga0114919_10005229_pt1 | contig 10374 bp, 13 predicted proteins | sample BlataG_FD_88682 | JGI IMG/M metagenome (GOLD analysis project Ga0114919, IMG submission 88682) | Deep subsurface microbial communities from Black Sea to uncover new lineages of life (NeLLi) - Black_00105 metaG | ecosystem: Environmental > Aquatic > Marine > Oceanic > Sediment | place: Atlantic...
TAAATTAGGAGGAAAGAATTCATGGAAACTATAGGTGAGTACTGCCTGGGAACACCGGAATTTACTAATATAAAATGGAAACCTTCACTTATCAACTACAAATCTACGAATTACGTACCGCTTTATCATGCACACCCAGGAGATAGTGGGGTAGATCTTACCTCTATGACTAATACAACAATCTGGCCTTTCTGTCGGGCAATAATCCCTACAGGGGTATGCCTGGAACTCACAGAGGGTCTAGAGGGGCAGGTGAGGCCAAAAAGTGGTTTGATGTCAAAAGGACTTATGGCTAGCTTTGGTACTATTGACCAGGGTTACCGCGGGGAGGTTAAAGTTGTACTATTTAATTTCTCTTTCTGGCCGAAAGTTATAAAAGTGGGGGACTATATCGCACAACTAGTAATCTCTAATGTAGTTGAAGTAGAGTACAAATTGGGAGAAATTCACTGCGATACACCCAGAGGCGCAGATGGTTTCGGGAGTACAGGAGGAAAATATGAAAGCTAAGGAACAGCGGGAAAAGTTGATGGAAGACTTGAGGAATTCTCTTAGTTGTGGTGATGGGGGCTCTCTCACCTACTTCCAGAAGAGGCCATACACAATGGTAAAAGTAGTTTTACTTTTTAATCAAGAAAACCAGTACCACGTAAAGCTTCTCAGTGGGTTGGGTTTTACGAAGGTAAACTACCCTGATACATGGAATCCAAAATACGGATTGGAACTTGCTACTACGAAAGCTCTAAAGCATATTGTAAAGCAGATACTAAAATGAATGAAACACTAAATGCATTCAAGAATTACTTGCTTGAGCTAAAAAAGTTAAGGCTAAACTACGTGAAGCAAGTGCAATCCCTCCCCACAACGTGGGATCCACCTACTGCACGAAACGAGTACTACGAGGGGTGTTTGGATACCTTAAATAATGTTCTGCTAGTGTTTTCCTCCTTCTTCGAAGAGGATGGTAAGGTCAATGACGAAAATAACTAGAGAAGTCTTTGTGTGTTGTATTTGCGGAAAAGAATTTGAAAAAGAATCAGATAGTACTAAGTGTGAGATTGGCCATGATATCGTATACATCGGCATGGAGAGATCCCTCTGGAAACAGATTCCAAGAATACTGGAACAAGCTTACTTGCTGGGTGTTGATTTTGATCCGCAAATTTACAAAGTAATGAAAAATATTAAGGAGAGTGTTAGGAAATGAGAATAAATATAGAGGGTGCAGATGAGGTTATGATCATCGAGGATGATCTTGCAGTGGGTGACCTTGTACTTTTTACATCAGTAGTTCTAGTAAAAAGAGTAGAAGATGACTCTGCTGATGTGGATGTTATCGTAAATAACATGTCTGTTATTGCCACTTCCAAGGTATTTGAGGAGGCAAAGGTTGACCACCAATCATAAAATTTTCTTCGGTGACAGTAGAGAGTTACTTCCAACTATAAAAGAAAAGGTAGCCCTAGTAGTCACTTCCCCCCCTTATAATGTAAATAGAGAATATGAATCCTATTTGGAAACCGAGGGGGACTTTTGGAACATGATGACGGAGGTATTTTCTCTTTGCGCCGGTGTAGTAGAACCCTTCGGTAAGATGGCAATAAACTTTGCAGATAGGTTTGCAAATGCTGCTACAAGGGGTAGGGTGATGGAAATACTTTACCAGAATCATTATGATAGAATCATGAGTAGTTGTGGGTTTGACCTCTGGGTAAGAATTATCTGGGATAAAGTCAAAGTTTATGATAATGCATCTCAACACTTGGCTGGACCACAGAATAAAACTGGACAGATGAGAGTTGCCCCAAATTGGGAGTATGTCTTCGTTTGGCGAAAACACTCATTAGGAAAGCCGCCAATAAAAAAAGTAGATATGACCGACAAAGAAAGAGTAGAATGGACAGATTCTATATGGCATTTTCCATCTGTCCCAAAAAATGAAGTTGTAGGGGGAAGCAAAACATCCAAATTTCCAGAGGAGTTACCAAGAAGATTAATCAAAATGTACTGTGTACCAGGAGATCTTATACTTGATCCCTTTGGGGGAACCTGTACAACAACAAAGGTAGCTAGAGATCTCGGTAGAAATAGTATTTGTATTGAAAAGAATCTTGATATGGAAGGTTATATCAGGAAATATTTGGAGGGAGGTCAGGGGAATATGTTTCAGGATAATGCGGAGGTAGAGTACATCCATGTCTAATCATCTATCTGTTTCTTCTATCGACATGTTGGTTCGTTGCCCACGGCAATATGAGTACCGCTATATCATGGGTTTGAAGATTCCACCAGGAGTGGCCATGTTATTTGGTTCAACATATCACAAGACGCTAGAGGAAAACTTTAGGAATAAAATTCATACAAAACAGGATTTTCCTCTTAGTGCCGCAAAAGCAATATTTTCAGATGAGTGGGACCACAATACCAGCCAAATAAACTGGCTACTGGAGCCAGTAGATGGTGGATTTCTTAAAGATCTTGGAATTGGTATGATTTCTGACTATCTAAAAAATACTGCGCCAAAAAGATATCCGGTAGCAGTAGAGTATGAATTTAATATAAATTTTCCTGATGTAGAATCTGATTTTGTAGGTAGGCTGGATTTTATCGGGGAAGGTAATTATATCCTGGAGCATAAGACCGCCAACAGGCGGTGGCCGCAGTCCAGAGCTGATAATTCTATACAGGCTGATGGATATGCTGCGGCATATCTAAATCTTTTCGGCGAACTACCAAATCAAATAATCTATGACATCGGCGTAAAGACCACTAAATCTCCTACACAAACACTCTACACCACTAGAACCCTGGATAGGGTTAAAGAGTTCAGAGAGAGAATCTTAGATTGTGAAAAACTAATAAATGCAGAGGTTTTTCCTAGGACTGGGGAGGATAACTGGTGGTGCTCCCAGGCTTTCTGCGGCTATTACCCCGCCTGCAAACATGGGGTGCCAGTGCATCAACTGAATGTTTATAGAAATGGGGGAATTTAAATCGTGAAAACGGATAAGGAGGTTAAAGAAGCATTTGGTCTTATAGGATTCTCTATTCGGCAATGTCTTCTTTGGCGCGGATTATTAGTAAAAAACAATGATGTCTGGGGTACTATCATTATGGATAGGGAGATCCAATCACTACGATCTTTAGCACTAGGAATTCAATGGGTTACATGTAAAAAGGGTGATAAGGATATCAAGGACTTAGTAATTGAGCTTGCAGAAAGGGGGAATAGTAATGTTAGGGTTAATTAGATCTACGAATAATTCTGGTTGTGTAATCTGCGGGAAATCGAAGCCATCAAGATTTTGGTTCTGTAAGCCATGTAGTGTACAGTGGGGGGTGTACCGCAAGCCTTACAAGAGCTGGCCATCCTGGATTAGATTCCTAATTAATGATAAGATGAAGGAGAATTACAGGAACCGTAATGCTGTGGAAATATCAGTTGATCCAGATATAATCGAGTACCTTGTTGGCGAAGATTTTGTCTCTAGAGATGGATACTTTACTAGAATATGAAAACATAGATAAAAAATACTCGGATTCACTTCTATTAAGTAGAGGTACTAATAGTATTGCTATAGGGAGGTTCTATGGATGCAGTAGAAATCATAGAAGGAGATCTTGTAGACCAGATAGACCAACGGATTATAGAGTTGGGGAATGACTACGATTTTTCTGAGCTAAAACTTAATGATAAGGAATTACTTAGGAGAATGGCAGCCCTTACAATCAGATTGGAAAGTGGTGAAAAAGAATTAGAGAAGGGAATTCGTGCCAAGGAGTTTGACTCTAATGAGGCTCTCAAAGAGGAACAGCGTCTTGGTTTGATGCGCCGAGATTTGGTGCTGATACAAGAATCTCTGGGCATGTCCAGAGCAAAAAGAGTAGAGAAACTAGAGAATAATCCTCTGGCAATATTTATAGATATTAAAGCCAGAGCTAAGAGATTCCTGTATGAGAGATTCTGCCATATATTCTGCCCTTCATGTCATCAGCTAATTGCTGAGATTCATTTCTCCTGGCCAGAGGAGAAGTCCTCACTAACGATCACCTGTGGTCGATGTAAAACGAAAACTACTCTGACCGGAAAAGAAATGTTAAAAAATGAAAGTGAGAATCCATACAAATGATTGTAGAGAAATTAACCGAAGAAGAATTAGCTCTCTATGAGGTATTACGAAATCCGGTATTTTGCGGAGAGTTCCTGGCATCTCTTGAGATGGATGAAGAGGTCATCGGCGCAAAAAAATTTGAATATACAGACTACCAAAGAGAATTCTTACTAGATTATTCTCCCCAGGTAAATATACACGCGGGAAGAGCCATCGGTAAATGCCACCACAAAGATTCAAGAATATTGAATACAGAAACGGGAGAGTATTCTACGGTAGAAGAATTGTCTAAGGGACACCCTATCCTCATCCCCTCGTTAAATGAAGAATCCATGAAACTTTCCCTATCAAGGGCCCTAATTGAGTATAATGGTAAATTTCCATGCCTGGAGGTTACACTAACCAAAGGTTTCAGAAATGTTACCACCTTTGAGCACCCTTTCTACACTAACTATGGTTGGGTTGAGGCGCAAGACCTAAAGGTTGGGGATTTTGTAGCGATACCCAATGAACTACCATTCTTTGGGTCAGGGTCTGTAGACGATCTTGATATGGCTATGATTGCTCATTTTATTGCCGAAGGAAGTTATCACCAAGGATCAATTACAACAACAGAACCAGAAGTAATCAAGGAGATAACAGAATTTGCAAATAGACATAAATTCAAAATCAAGGTATATGGAAAAATAACCTATCATATGAGTTATGGCAACTTTAGGGGAGGTGCTCCGAAAAATTACTGGCTACGGTTGCTGGAAAGGTGTGGTTTAAGAAATTGTCATTCTTATGATAAGTTTATCCCCAAGGAATTCTTCTCCTTTAACAAAAAGACCTTGGCGATATTGCTAAATAGACTCTTTTCCGATGATGGTTGGGCAACAGAAGAAGAAGTTGGCTATGCTACAACTTCTGAAAGATTAGCCAGAGATATCCACCACTTATTGTTAAGGTTTGGGGTGGTTGCATCCCTTGGTTATAAGAAAAATAAGTGTCTTGGTTGTTGGTGGTTAAGTATCAAGGGTTATGCCAATTTAGTAAAATTCCGCGACGGTATTGGATTTTTTGTTCGGCGAAAGCAAATGAATCTTGACAGGGCTATTATCCGTTCTGAGAATACCTACAATCAATCCGATTTAATCCCCATTCCAACTTTTAGGAACTACAAAATGAGCGTAAAGGGAAGAATGTTGGATAGAGGGGTTTTTGCATCTTGGGCTAAGAGTTTAAGATACTTCCCGACCAGAAACAAAAAACTCCTAAACAGAGATTCCGAATTTACTAAATGGGAAACAGCGGATATTTATTGGTTAAGAGTAAAATCAATCAAGGAAGTTGGAGAGCAGGATACGTACTCTGTGGAAGCTTATCCAGATCACACGCTGATAGCCGACGATATCTACTCACATAACACCAGGGCCCTCGTTGAGAAGCTATCCTGGCATGCAGTCAATGGTTTCTTCGACGCATTTTTGTTTACCGTGCCAAACAGATCTCACCTGGATCCTGTTTTCCTTGGGCTACAGAAGAAGTTCAGAGTAAACCCACTACTACAGTTCTGGGTTGGAAGATACAGTGTAAACTCCCAACAATTTCTCATGAAGTTCCTAAACAATGTGACATTGACTTGTCGTATTGCTGGTACTAGCGGTACAGGTGTGAATGTGGTTGGTCTGCACGTTCCCGTTATTGTACTAGATGAGTGTTTGCCAAGTACAGCAATGATAAACTCTCAAAGAGGATTCAGGATGATAAGAACCCTAAGAAAGGGGGATAAGGTACTATCCTGGAATGGTCATGAGGTCGTAGAGGATGTTGTAACCCATTGTTGGAAGAAAGATAAGAACCAGAGAGAATTGGATATCCGGTCTGGGGATATTCGTATCCGGGTTGGTGAAAATCATAAATTATTCGATGGGACTACTTATAAGGCAGCATCAGAATTCTCTGTTGGAGATTTAATTTATACATTTAATAGACTTCGTAATGAACTTATTCCTATAAAGATAGATTTTCACAAAGAATTTAAGCGCGTTGGGTGTTATTTATACGACCTAGAGGTTGAAAATAATCATAATTTCTTTGTCAATGGTATTTTAACCAAGAATTCTGCTTACTATCCATGGCCAACTTGGGTTGAACTTCAGCAGGTTATGAATGACTGGGAACCAGGTCACCAAATTATTGTTTCTGGTGTACCAGACGGTAGAAGAGAAAAGAGTGTTCTCTACCAATGTTCTACATCGGAATCTTTTTCAAAGCATCAGGTTTCTGCTTACCAGAACCCAAGATTTACCAAAGAGGCTGAAGATCGTGCCATAGAGCAATTTGGTGGTAAGGACAGCCAAGACTTTATTCGCCAAATTTTGGGCGGACATGGTACCCCAACTTTTGCACTATTTGATCGTGAAAATATGCGGGTCGAGGATTATTACTACCCCACCACGAAGATATGGGGTATGAACCTTAGAAAAGATGCCCATGTTCTCAATCAGCTAATTCTGAATCTACCGTCTCCTCCGCGCTCAGCAAAAAGTCTTATCTTGGGGGTAGACCTTGGATACACGGAACCATCCATGTTGATAGGGTTATACCAAAAAGAAGACCTCTGGTATATCTTATTTCGTGTGGAATTGGCTAGAATTGAGTATAACATTCAGGAAAAATTCATTGATGAGCTTCATCATAAGTACAATTTTGATTACATCGGGTTAGATGTGGGTGCTGGTGGCCAGGGAAAGGCAGTTTATAATTCATTTATAAATCGAGATGAGTTCAAATCCAGGAATTATAGTAAGATTATTCTACCGGTGGAGTTCGGTGGTACCACTGTTGTAGGTCTGGATGAAGAAGGTAAAGAGCTTAAGGAACGTATAAAGCCATTCTCGGTCACAAAACTCCAAGAATTAGTAAACTCTTACCAACTAGTATTCTCCAAACGTGATGAAGATCTACTAGTTGAGTTGGAGCGTATCGTTTATACTCGCTCACCAGTCTCGGGCCAGATGGTTTATAAATCTATAACCCTCGGTGGTTCAGATCGTGGTGCTGACCATAGCTTTGCCGCGCTACTCACATTTGTAATGGTTTTATATGAACGAATCGAGAAAAGTACTGACAGAGGTCGAGAACCTCTGTACAGACCGCGATGGCTGCTATAGAGGATAAAATATGAGTGAAGTTATTGTTTCAGCAAGTACTAGGGTTACCAAAAGGTTAGGAGTGGGAAGCTCCGCTTACGCAGCCTTTGTGCAATCACCTGTGGGTACATCGCCCATGTATGGAGACTCGACTACATTTTTTAGTCTAGATGGGTCTCCTAGCGGCGGTGGAACAGGGGATGGAAGGTACCCAGACAAGTTAGGCAATCTGGAGAAAATGAATTTCCACCAGAGGCTACAGGTAATTCGATTCTTTTACGAGATGGATCCTCTGGCAAGTACTGCCGTGGATAAGACTGTGGAGATCGGAATAGGTCCCTTACTTTTTGATAGAAATGAGTGTACTGACAAAGAACTAGACTTATACAAGTCTGTTTTGCCGCTACTCAGGGAATACTTACAGAAAGCGGCAGTGGAATACTTACTCTCAGGATTAGTTATTCCGCAAGTTTCATGGAAGAGTATTACTTCTTCTGATCTTGATTTGCGCGGAAGAAGTACATTTGAGATGCCTGATAAGATTTGGATTCTAAATCCTGATAGCATTGTGCTTAAATTTAGTGGATTTAATGGGCAAGTTGATGCTTATATGACAGTTGATGACGAGCTTGCTTATTTCATACAACATAACGGGACTAAAAAGGATGGTACAAAAGATGTAGAATCCTACCAGAGAATGGTTGAAGAGTTCCCAGAATTTGTAGCCGCTGTTAAGCGTGGGGAGAAAGAAGTTCTCCTAGAAAATGCCACTATAATTAGAAGAAAACCAAAAACTTACGATCCCTACCCGTCCCCATACTTACTACCAGCAATTGAATCTCTTGAATTCAAGAGAAATCTCAAGAAGATGGATTATTCAATTGCTTCCCGGGTAATTAGTGCCATCATGCTCATCAAATTGGGCAATGATCTTTTCCCGCTGACAGAAGACGATGAAGATCAACTTACTGCACTGAAGACAGAACTCCTTTGGAGAAATAAACCTAATAATATAGAGCGGGTATTTCAACTATTTGGTAACCACACTCTAACGATAGAGTGGATTTACCCAGATACAGCGGCTATGTTGAATCAAGAGAAATATGCCGCAATAAACGAAGACATCTTTTATGCTCTAGGTTTACCTCGTATTATTGTTAGTGGTGAGACTCTAAGGTCAGCTTCTTCTTCGGCAGAATATGCTATGTTCTCTCCAGCAGAAAGTATGCGGAGGATGCGAGAAGATTTAATAATTTGGGCAAACCAACTTCTAAAAGATGTGAAAAAACGGAATAATCTCAAGAATGTTATCAATGTGAAATTTGACGAACTCCGTCTTTATGATATTGAGAAGTTGTCGAATGTTGCCGCTAAATTATTTGCAAGCAATGCTATAAGTCTGACTAGTTTGGCTCAATCTGCTGGTTATGACTTCGCGGCAGAAGTTGAACAAAAAGCCATAGAAAGGGACTTAATGAAAGAGTTTGATATACCAGAGTTCCCGGCAATGCCATTCTCTCCTTCCCCAAAAACAGTTGGTGCTCCGACGACAAAACCAACGGTAGAAAAACCAGCGGTAGCAAAACCAGAAACACCCAAACCGAAGGAGCCATAAAACTATTATAGATAAAGTAGAAGAATTTCTAATCGAGTTAAGAAATGGAAGCTAATTTTGAAGCATTATCTACTCCCTGCGACGGTATAGTAAACGGAATGGATGAGGCTACATCTGCCCTAGTACGTGATACAAAAAGCACATGGCTTAAGTTTATTTTTACAGATGATAAAGCCAACGGAAATAATCAAGCTGTATCTGCTGAGGAATTTGATAATCTAATTACTACTGGGTTGCACAAACCATTTAAAAAAGTACTGAATGTAGAGGCAGATCATGCAGGAGCTATACCGATTGGTACAATCACATCTCTAAAGAAAGAGGGCGATACCATAGTTGGATTGGCTAACATCTGGGATACAGAATATCCGCACGAATCTAAGTGGATCAAGGAACAACATGCCAACAAGAGCCCCCTGGAAACTTCTTGGGAGGTCATCTACCAGAATTCCAGTATTGACGACGCAGGAGTTGAGTGGTTGCACGATTGTACAACCAAGGGAGTTTGTCTGGTAAAATATCCAGCTTACGAGGGTAGAACCCCTATATTGGCCGTAGCCGCCAAGTGGTCCCCAAGCTATGTGAACAAATTGCCAAATACGGCATTTCTTCACATAAATGAGGATGGAAGGTATTTCCCTTACAGGGATTCCAACGGTGCTTTGGATATGGATCGTCTAAATGACATCCTTTTAGAGGCGCCAAAATCAAATCAATCACAACCGGTGATTGAGCAAGTATTAGCACGAGCTAGTCAATTTCTAAAACAAGGTGACACAAATATGGAAGACGCACAAAAGAAACTTGACGATGCTATGGCAGAAAAATCTACTCTTGAGGCAGAACTAGCCCAAGCAAAATCTTCACTTGAGGATCTTGTAGCTCTACAAAAAGAACTTGATGAGCTCAGATCTTACAAGCAGAAGACAGAGGAAGCTGCTGCCAAAGCACAGTTGAGAGGCATACGATTTGCTAAATTTGGTGAGGTTGGATTAAGTTTTTCCGCCGAACAATTTGATGCAGATGCCGATAAATGGTTATCTTTGAGTGAAGATCAGTTTACTTTTACGCTAGATATCCTCAAGGCGCTGAAACCAACCGATAATCCAATCGTCTCAAATGCATCCCTAGCACCTTTACTAAGTAAAGTAAATACTCCAAGTAGTGATGTAGAAACTCTAAGAAAATTTCTCTTAGAAAGAAAAGGTAAATAACTAATGGAAGTTCTTAAATATACTGATATTTTAGGGAAAGACACTTCCCGGGCAATAGTAGAAGGGAGAATGGTCTTCCTCGATGCATATGGTCGAGACAATCTACCCCACAGTGCTGCCCAAGCTGCTCTTTCCCGCTATTTAATCGCGTGGCCCGTAGAAAACAGAAGCATTCCTATGTACGAGCCCTATCCAACCTACACTCGTGCTCTGCGACGTGGGTTTGATCAGGCTGGGAATGTTCCCTTCACTGCGGCTGTCCGCACCTGGTTCCCTAATCTTTCGGATGAGCCAGA
>Ga0114919_10005233_pt1 | contig 10374 bp, 11 predicted proteins | sample BlataG_FD_88682 | JGI IMG/M metagenome (GOLD analysis project Ga0114919, IMG submission 88682) | Deep subsurface microbial communities from Black Sea to uncover new lineages of life (NeLLi) - Black_00105 metaG | ecosystem: Environmental > Aquatic > Marine > Oceanic > Sediment | place: Atlantic...
ATCGCCCCCCATGCTGAATACGCCATCGACGACGACCAGCACCCCTGCTTTCTCATCTACATTTCCTAACACCCTGTCGAGAACCTCGAGATTGTTGTGTGAGAAACGCCGCATTTCACCCATCGCCAGCATGCACCCATCGACGATGCTGGCGTGATCCTCTTTGTCGGCTACAACAACGTCGCCGCGCCTCACGAGACAAGAGATCACTCCCAAGTTTACTTGGAATCCAGTGCTGAAAATAAGGGCAGCTTCTTTGCCCACAAAACTTGCTATGCGGACTTCCAATTCTTTATGCAGTGCTAAAGTCCCATTGAGGAAGCGCGAGCCGGTGCAACTGGTACCGAAACGTTGTACAGCGTCGATCGCAGCTTGACGCACGCGTGGATTGGTGGTAAGCCCGAGGTAGTTGTTAGAGCCAATCATTAGGATGCGGCGCCCATTAATTAATACCTCAGTGCCTTCGGTATCCTCCAATGGCAGGAAATAAGGGTATAAGCCGGCGGCCTGCATCTCACGCGCAGTGGTAAATTGATGACATTTTTCAAACAGGTTCATCTCTTATTCCTATCTAAATTTATGAGTCCCCTGTTAGGCATAACACCTCGTAGGGATCATAGTTCTGTAGTGACATTATTGGTAGCCGAAAATGGAGCACTATTGGGGCTCGTATTTCTGCTGAAGATGTAACTTTCCAATATCTCTTTTAGGTATTTTTATCTGCAACGTCGAAAGGTTGCAAGGAAAGTATATAATGATTCCACTTCTCGAGGGTAATTCTTTAGTGTTAGATGCCGATGAACTCCGGATTGGATTCCGGATATCGGAACATCCGTTTTTCTCCCGGATATGAGTAAGCTGTAAGCCTTGGCTACCAATGATATTTCGGAAGTGCTCGGAGTACATCGCGGCTAACCAGTTTGGTTAGCCGCGACAATTAAAGTCGGGGCGGGCGGATTTGAACCGCCGACCTCACGGACCCGAACCGTGCGCTCTAACCGGGCTGAGCCACGCCCCGATAACACTGGCGAAATTATACTCCAGGCTGGATAGGACCTCAAGCAGGGGTTGACCTTAGCCGGTTGTAAATACCCTGGCCGCCGCTGAAGCCCGGCGTTCATCGATCGGCAACATGAAGCAAAACAAGCTGCCAGTACCCTCCTTGCTTTCGCACCAGATCTGTCCGTTGTGCATCTCAACCATAGTCTTGGCGATTGAAAGCCCGAGGCCCATCCCGCCATGCTTGCGGGTTAAATGTGATTCGACCTGGTAGAATCGATCGAAGACGTGTTCTACGGCGTCTGCCGGGATTCCAATCCCAGTGTCCACCACAAAGACTCTCACGTAACCCGAAGCACTTTCGGCTTTAATTCCAACCTGGCCTCCGGGATCAGTGAATGTGATCGCGTTTTGCACCAGGTTTGCTAGTGCCACGTCGATCTTCTCCCGTTCACCATCCACGGTTAAGGGATCATCTAAGGGAAAGTCGTAGCTAAATTCGATGTCCTTCTTGTCTGCGGCCTCCCGAAAACGGTGTACAACGTCCTCAACCAACTGGCTCATGGAGAATGGCGCCCGTCGTACACGTGATTGCCCTTCATCTTTATGTGCAATTGTGGCCAGGTCTTCAATGATGGTTTTCAGGCGCATAGCGCTGCGGATGATGACCTCCATCTGATCATCATGTTTTTGGGGAACTTGCTCTTTAAGAAACGTGGCGTGACCAAGGATCAATCCAAGAGGCGTGCGGAGTTCATGGGAGGCAATGGCGATGAAGTCGGATTTCATGCGGTCCAGTCGCCTTAGATCGTCGTTCGCTTCTTGAAGATCGCTCAATAGGCGAGCGTTTACGATGGCGATAGCTGCTTGGGCTGCCAAAGTCTCTAGTATCGCCAGGTCATCTTCGGTATAATTCCCTTGTTCTTTCTTATTGACAGCCTCGAGAACACCGATAGGCTCATCCTTGACAATCAACGGCACACCCAGGATGGAATGGGTCTGGAATTTGAGCGTACGGTCGACCTGTCGGTAAATGCGGGGGTCGGTTGTTGCGTCCTGAATGACCATCGGACGGGCATTACTGAAGATCCACCCTGCAACGCTCGAGTCAAGTGGGATGCTTACCTGTATTGAAGGATCGCGTTGATAGACTGGTCCCGCTTTGAAACGCAACTCGCCCGTGGATGGGTCATGAAGCAGAATCGAAACCTCTTCGCTTTGGGTCAATTCAATAGCAACATCGACGATCATTTGTAGCAACTGTGGGAGATCGAGTGTCGACGTCAGGTTCCGGCTGATCTCAAGTAGGTGTTCAAGGCGCTGAGTTGTAGCCTGGAGGGCGGGTTGCTTAGCCATCCGATATGTCCTTTGCTTCAAAATGATTTTAGCACAGCCGTAAAGCATAGCAAGGTACAATAGTCTTACATGTGAAAGCAGTCGTTTAAGACTTCTTATCACTAACCTTGTTACCTATCAAGGAGGCATGTATGTCCACTAGTAAAAAAGTGAAAGTGGCGATCATCGGGGTTGGAAATTGCGCATCATCTTTGATCCAAGGGGTCCACTACTACCGTAAAACCGAACCCAACGATCAAGTCCCCGGATTGATGCACGTCGACCTCGGCGGATATCACATACGAGATATCGAATTTATTGCAGCTTTTGATGTGGTAAAGAGCAAAGTCGGTATCGATTTGAGCGAGGCGATCTTCGCTCATCCGAATAACACCATCAAATTCGCTGATGTGCCACATCTTGGGATCACGGTCCACCGTGGCATGACCCATGACGGGATAGGAAAGTATTTAGCCGAGGTCGTTGAGAAGGCCCCCGGACCAACGGATGACATCATAGGTATCCTAAAGGACACCAAGACCGATGTTGTGATCAGCTTCCTTCCCGTGGGAGCTGAGATGGCGACTAAGTGGTATGTCGAACAGGTGCTTGAGGCTGGCTGTGCATTTGTTAATTGTATCCCAGTGTTTATTGCCAGTTCCGATTATTGGGCGGGTCGGTTCAGCGAGCGGGGGCTTCCGATCATCGGGGATGACATCAAGAGCCAGGTAGGCGCCACCATCGTTCACCGAGTGTTGACCTCCTTGTTCAACAACCGCGGGGTGCACATCGACCATACTTACCAGCTTAACTTTGGCGGTAATATGGATTTTTATAACATGCTGGAACGTGAACGGCTGCAGTCTAAGAAAATATCTAAGACGGGCGCGGTCACCAGTCTGATACCATATGATATGAAAGAGGACGACATCCACGTCGGGCCCAGCGATTACGTCCCTTGGTTGACCGACCGCAAGTGGTGTTATATCCGCATGGAGGGCACGACTTTTGGTGAGGTGCCGCTTAATCTTGAGCTGAAGCTGGAAGTTTGGGACTCGCCAAATTCAGCCGGCGTGGTGATCGACGCCATCCGCTGTGCCAAGTTGGCGCTTGACCGCAAACTTTCCGGACCGATCATCGCCCCGTCGGCGTATTTCATGAAGACCCCACCGAAACAGTTCACCGACGATGTCGCCCGCCAGATGACAGAGGATTTCATCGTCGGGGAGGTGGAGTGAAAGCTATTCGGTTGATTGAGCCCAGCCTCATCGAGCGCGCACCGCTGCAGCCAATCGAGTTGCCCCGACCACAGGTAGGACCAGGGCAATTGTTGTTACGCGTCCGAGCCTGTGGTGTGTGCCATACGGATCTACATACCATTGAGGGCGACATCATCCCTCCCAGTTACCCGATCACTCCCGGGCACCAGGTCGTTGGTGTAGTCGAGGATGTTGGTGGTGGAGTAGAGGGTTGGCAGGTCGGGGACCGAGTTGGCGTGCCGTGGCTTAATCGTGCATGTGGAAAGTGTGAGCATTGCGTTGGTGGAGAGGAAAACCTCTGCCAGCAGGCGCGATTTACCGGTTTCCATGTCGATGGAGGCTATGCGGAATTCATGTTGGCCGAGGCCCACTATGCTCTCCCCCTTCCAGATGACCTCGACGACGAATCAGTAGCTCCCCTGTTGTGCGCCGGCATCATTGGCTACCGCTCACTTCGTAAATCCGACCTGCAACCCGGTGAACGCTTGGGATTGGTGGGCTTCGGTGCCAGCGCACATCTGGCGATCCAAGTCGCCATTCACTGGGGGTGTGAGGTCTACGTCTTCACCCGCAGCGATGGCCATCGTAGCTTGGCTCGAAAGCTTGGCGCGGTTTGGGTAGGAGGGTCTGAAGACCGAGCGCCCGCGCTCTTGGACCGCGCCATCCTGTTCGCGCCGGTAGGAACCCTGGTGCCGGTCATCCTGGCGAAAATTCGCCCGGGCGGGACACTGGCGATCAACGCCATCCATCTCAGCCCGGTCCCGGAGATGGAGTATCGACTGATTTATGGCGAGCGTACACTGCGCAGTGTTGCCAACGCAACCCGCCGCGATGGGGTGGAATTTCTCCAGTTGGCAGCTGAAATACCTGTGCGTGCTACCACCAAAACCTACGCTCTTGAAGATGCCAATCAGGCGCTGCTCGACATGAAGCACAGTCGTATTGATGGCGCGGGGGTGTTGAAGCCGTGATTCGATTGGGTACCTCTGGCTTCTCATATGAGGATTGGATTGGGGAGGTCTATCCGCAGGATTTGCCCCGCTGGAAATGGTTGCCGTACTACGCCACCCTCTTCGATACTGTTGAGCTAAACGTTACCTATTACCGCCTTCCCTCTACTAAGACCGCTGCCGGGTGGGTGGCGCGCACACCGGAGGATTTCACATTCTCGGTCAAGGCCCACCGCAGTTTAACTCATGAGAGGGTACATCAGGATTTCAGTGCTTTTGAGCAAAGCCTCGCGCCGCTGATCGAATCGGGGAAGCTGGCCTGCGTGCTGGCGCAGTTTCCACATTCCTTTCATCCAACGCCCAGCAATCGTGACTACTTGAATCAATTCCGTGAGGGGTTGCCTGAGCTTCCCCTGGTGGTCGAATTCCGTGATAGCGCTTGGGTATCGGAGCAAACTTTTGAATTGTTGGGCGGGTTGAAATTTGGATTTTGCTGCGTTGACGAGCCCCAATTGAGGGGGTTGATGCCACCAGTAGTGCGCGCGACTGGTCCTGTGGCTTACGTCCGCTTCCACGGCCGCAATGCCGCACGCTGGTGGCAACACGACCACACATGGGAGAGATACGATTACACCTATACCGAGACTGAGTTGTCAGAGTGGGTGCCGCGCTTGCGTGAATTGGAAACCGCCTCTCCCCTAACGCTGGTATATGCCAATAACCACTACCGTGGACAGAGTGTTGACACTCTGCGCAAGTTGAAGTGCCTGCTTATGACAGATGCCTGACCGCTCAACCGATCCTCTTCTCGCGGTTGACCTTTTTTCAGTGGAGTCTTTCGTAAAAAAAATTTAACCATCTCAATTTGATTGTCGGAAAGTCCGGATGATATAATCTAATTACAGTCTCTCCAAGGAATATGTAAATTGACACTTTTCGCTTATTTAGGATGCGTGGAAAGGTGAGCGATGTCTGGACACTCTAAATGGTCGACCATTAAGCGGAAAAAGGCCGCCAATGATGCCAAGCGCGGCGCGCTGTTCACCCGGCTGGCGCGTGAAATTACGCTAGCAGCACACGAGGGTGGGGGCGATCCGGAGACAAATTTCGCCCTGCGGCTGTCGATCGAACGCGCTAAAACCAACAACATGCCTAAAGGAAACATCGAACGGGCGATAAACCGCGGGACGGGAAAAGATAAACAGGGCGCCAAACTAGAGAAAACCCTGTATGAAGGCTATGCTCCACATGGCGTCGCGCTCATGATCGAGGTTGTCACTGACAATCGTAATCGGTCAGTGGCTGATATTCGGCACGTGCTGACCCGTTCAGGTGGAAACATGGCTGATGCCGGTGCGGTTTCGTGGCAATTCCGGCGAGCAGCCTATTTCGCTTTACCAACCGAGAATTATGATCAGGAAGAAATTCTTGAGTTGGCAGTCGAAGCAGGTGCAGACGATATCACCCTCGGCGGCGATGACATCGAAATTATTGCGCCGGTGGAAGCTTTTAAAGAAGTCAACGATGAACTGCAACGCGCTGGAATCCGTCCGGATGAGGCTGCATTACGAATGCTGCCCAATACAGTAGTCCAATTACCACCAGATCAAGCGATCAAGGTGATGCGCCTTATGGAGGATTTGGAAGATCTCACTGACGTGCAACAGGTATTTTCCAATCTCGACATCACCGAGGAAGCAGTCTCCTTACTTGAGGCTGCGTAGGCCCACGCCGCTTGGAAATGTAGGTTGTATGCTGGTTATCGGCATCGATCCAGGAACAGCCAGTACCGGCTATGGGTTGGTTCGTCAGACCCAAGGGGGTGAACTGGAACTGGTCGATTACGGAGTGTTCACTACCCCATCTGATCAGTGTACATCCAAGCGTCTGGTAAAGCTATATAACGATTTGTCTAAGCTGCTTGCTCTCCACCAACTTGATAGTGGCGCGGTGGAGAAATTATTCTTTCAAAGGAATGTTTCGACGGCGATGACAGTGGGGCAGGCGCGAGGTGTTACACTGTTGGCGCTCGCCCAAGCCGGCATCCCGGTGGATGAGTATACGCCACGGGAGATCAAGCAAGCTGTCGTGGGATATGGCGGGGCAGATAAGAAACAGATCCAGCAAATGGTTAAAACTCTGTTAGAGATGGAAACAGTTCCTCGACCTGATGATGCTGCAGATGCACTGGCTGTAGCTATCTGCCATCTGCATTCCAGCCAAACACGAGTCCATCTGGAGGCGTCTTCGTGATTGCATCGTTGCGTGGTGTTGTTCAGCATATTGGGGATGACGAGCTCATTCTCGAAGTGGGAGGCGTCGGATTACGCGTGGCTGTCCCGCGATCCGTTCTCCAAGAGATGCCCGAAGTTGGTCAACCGCTGTTCTTGCTTACCCATCTTGTAGTCCGAGAATCGTCGTTGAGTCTGTTTGGTTTCAGCACCACCGACCAAAAGGAGTTGTTCGAGCTTCTAATACAAGTCAGGGGCGTCGGGCCACGACTAGCATTGGCTGTACTATCTCACCTTTCACCAGATGTATTGCGCAGTGCAGTGGCAAGAGATCAGCCAGAAGTCCTGGCTAGGGTGCCCGGAGTTGGACGCAAGACGGGGCAGAAGATCATCTTTCACCTTAAAGATCGTTTGGCGACGACTTTCGAGGACATTGGTGTACCAAGTGAGGTCGATACTGAGGTGTTAAGTGTGTTGACTGCGCTTGGTTACAGCTTGGTTGAGGCACAAGCAGCATTGCAATTCATCCCTGACAGCGCACCTCAGGACATTGAAGAACGGGTTATGTTTGCCTTGAAATTCTTCGCCCGCCCATGAATCTTCGATCTTTAAAAGCAATTTATATCCTGGAGAGTTAAGCGAAAAATTATTTTCTGAAGAAAGGGCAGTTTGCTTCACTCAAATTGACGTTTGGATACTGGAAACACGTCGACAGGGATACTCTGGCTCCACCCTAGGTGAGTAGCTAGACAAAACAAATACCGTCAGTTATCATTCCGTCATTAACCCCATAAAGGTGTGTATCAAGGGTATAAGATGGATAAAACAGCCACGTTACTTAAGAAACTTACCGAAGCCAATGGCGTTCCCGGTCATGAAGCAGAAGTACGACAGGTCGTTAAAACCTATCTGGAAAAGGTTGGCGACCTCTCTCAAGATAATATTGGAAGCCTGATTTGTACGCTCTCCGATACCCCTGAAACCCCGCGGGTGATGCTGGTCGGCCACATAGACGAAATCGGCTTTATGGTCAAGCATATTACCAAACAGGGATTTCTACGCTTCCTTCCTCTGGGTGGCTGGTTCGACCAGGTTCTGCTAGGTCATCGAGTGGTGATACAAACCCACAAAGGACCAGTAGTGGGTGTAATAGGCGCAAAGCCACCCCACCTGTTGACCGATGAAGAGCGCAAGAAAGTAGTCGAAAAGAAGGATATGTACATCGACATCGGTGCTACATCGCTCAAAGAGGTGGAAGATGCGGGTGTACGCACCGGCGATCCGGTCGTGCCACAGGCGGACTTCACCATCCTGGCAAACCCAATGACTTATCTATCCAAAGCGTTTGACGACCGAGTTGGAACGGCTCTTATGATCCAGGCGCTGCAGGCATTAAAAGGAGCTGATTCACCTAATCGTGTAGTTGGTGTAGCCACTGTCATGGAGGAGGTTGGATTGCGCGGCGCCAGCACTTCAGTGGAAGCCGTCAATCCGGATGTGGCGATCATACTGGAATCGGATATCGCCGGCGATGTCCCTGGCATCGAGGAGGAGCAGTCGGCGATCAAACTGGGAAAAGGACCCTCGGTTCTACTTTACGATCGGCGAATGATACGCAACCTCAAGCTGCGCGACTTGGTGATGTTGACCGCGGCGGAGCTAGAAATTCCGCTGCAAATGTCCTTAATTGAAGGTGGAGCGACTGATGGTGGTGCTATCCACCTGCATAAAACCGGTGTTCCGACGGTGGTCTTAGGGGTGCCAGCGCGCCATATACACTCTCACAGCGCCATCATACACCGTGAGGATTACGATCGAGCATTGACTCTGCTGGTCGAATTAGTCAGACGCTTAGATGGGGAAACAGTGTCTGGACTTACAGCCTGAATCGTTTCTTCACCGAGGATTCATGACATATTGGGTAGGTAACCTTACCTCAGGGCTCCGGCAGCGATTTGATTCCTTCGCGCTTAAGGTAGAATTAGAAAATATTGTTAATGCGCTTGAACTCGGCGATGGCATAGTCTGGGGATCTTTCTTGGTTGACGTACGCTATCAGCAGTTCTGCCATCGACCACAATCCACGTTCAGGGAGGAGAGGTAGTTCGATGCCCCTATTTGGCAAGGATCTGGGGATCGACTTGGGCACAGTCAACACGCTGATCTGTGATGGGGGCGAGATCGTGCTTTATGAACCGACCGTCGTCGCGATTGATATTGAGGAATTGAAGATTGTAGATGTCGGTCAATCGGCGCGCGAGATGGATGGTCGTGTGCCAGAGGTGATCGAAGTTTGTAGGCCCCTACGCGACGGGGTGATCGCCGACTTCGAGGTCACTCATCGCTTGTTGGGACATTTCGTCGAGAAGGTATGTGGGCCGTCGAGGCTTTTCAAGCCGCGGGTGATGATCACCGTTCCTTTAGGCGTGACCAGTGTTGAGAGACGTGCGGTGCACGAAGCTGCCCTGCAAGCAGGTAGTCGTGAGGTCTATCTCATTCAAGAGCCGTTAGCCGCGGCTATTGGCGTCGGGCTACCAATAGCAACACCATCCGGGAACATGGTGGTGGATCTGGGTGGAGGAGTGACCCAGGCGGCGGTTATCGCCATGAGTGGGATCGTTGCTGAGGATGCAACCCGCATCGGCGGAATGAAGCTGGATGAGGCCATTGTGTCTTATGTCCGTAAAAAGTATGGGCTGATCATTGGGTCAAGAACGGCTGAGGAAGCAAAGATCCGAATAGGCGCGGCTATACCCCAAGACGAGGAGCGAACGATCGAAATTCAAGGTCAGGATCAGGTGACTGGTCTGCCGCGCCCAATCACGCTCACCACCGGCGAGGTGGTCGAGGCGTTACAAGAGACACTTCAATTACAGCTTGCAGCGGTGAGAAATGTATTGGAGCGCACGCCGCCGGAATTAGCATCGGATATTATTGATCGAGGGATGTTGATCTGCGGCGGGGGTTCATTGTTGCGGGGCATCGACAAATGGCTCACCAGCGCCACCGGCATACCGGCATATCTGGCGGAAGAGCCGGTGGCTTGTATTGCCAAAGGTGCAGTTCGGGGTCTAGGAATGCTGGAGAGGTTACGCCGAACGTTGCCGCAGGTCTAAGAGGCGGCAACTTACCTACCAGGTGAATATATTATTAGCTGCGGGTCTTCTCAGGCACGCAGCTTTTTAAATACGGGCGATAATGCATGACTCCACTGGAAAAAGGTCAACCGCGAGAAGAGGAGAGGAAGCGGGTAGGACCCGGTCAAGGCAGGTAATAGGTCATGTGTTGCAGGTGGAGGACAGGATCGATGTATTCTACTTTCACCCCTTCGGGTACACTGATCGAGGTCGGCGCATAGCACAAGATGGCCTGGATGCCTGCCTCGACCAGACGATCCGTCACAGTTTGGGCATCAGCTGTCGGTACTGCCAGCATGGCTACCCGGATATTTCTGGCGCGGATCTCCTTTACCATAGAGCCCACGTCCTTGATGATGTAGGAGCCCACCTGTTGGCCGATTTTATTTGGGTCATTGTCATAGACCAAGCTGATGCTGAAGCCACGATCGGTAAAACCGCCATATTTAGCCACCGCATGGCC
>Ga0114919_10005235_pt1 | contig 10367 bp, 7 predicted proteins | sample BlataG_FD_88682 | JGI IMG/M metagenome (GOLD analysis project Ga0114919, IMG submission 88682) | Deep subsurface microbial communities from Black Sea to uncover new lineages of life (NeLLi) - Black_00105 metaG | ecosystem: Environmental > Aquatic > Marine > Oceanic > Sediment | place: Atlantic...
CAGATAAATATAATATACAACAACCAGAACAAACTGGTAGTAAGTTATTTCGACGAAAACAATTGCGAAATTTCTGAAATTTTTCTCCATTCCATATCTCAGATATCGTGTTATTATTTAAATTGCCAAGAACAAGGTCGTAAAAGATATGACAAGGTGCAATATCACCTGAAGCTGTTATATCAATCGAACTCCACGGGCTTAAACATGCTTGGTATTTATCATTCATTTCCTCCCATTTAGCACCTAGATATGCTTTAATATTACTTGCAGAAAATGTGGGTGGTAGAAGCAAATAGTTCTTATGCATAGAGTCTAATTTTGCAATAGTGTTCTCAACTTGACGGGACAATACTTCAGTATCTATATCAGCAAAATCTTCTGGTGATCGAACCATGGCCTTCCAATACTTATCTGAAGTTATACCAAACTCTGACTTTAAAAGGTTAGCGTATGATTCACCCATACTCTCAGTTAAAAAATTCTGCATCTGAATCGTTACCCAATCTATTTTGGAGATGTCAAGTTCTTCAATGAATAACTTTTCGATTGAGGTGTAATTGTCGTTAGTGATCGTATAAATTAAACTGATTGTTGGATTTTTTTTACCTGCTTTTTTTCTTTCATTATACAGCGTTTCAATACCTTTAATAACTTTTGCATAGCTCCCCTTCCCCCGTTGGATGTCGTTAGCATCTTGTGGGCCATCTAGTGAAACTCTTATCGAATCAAATCCAGTTCGCACCAACATTGAAGCATTTTTAGCTAAGAGGGTTCCATTTGTAGGAGTGTCAACAACAGAGCCTGCATTTTTAATCCCAATTATTAACTTTTCTAAGTGTGGATATGTTAAAGGTTCTCCACCAAATAAACTGTAAAAGGGTTTTACTGAACTTAATTCTGAAATAATTTTTTTTGTTAACCTGTAATCCATAACGTTTAGTTTCTTTCCTGATGGATCATTCGAGGAGGTTCCTGTTTCCCCCCAAAAATAGCACATTTTGCAACGAAGATTACAACTCTCGGTTAAATGGAGCGTTACACTACTCGGTAAAGAAGCAAGTTTAGGCATTGCAAACCAAATAAATAAATCGATAACTAATTTTAAAAAATAAAATCATCTGTGTAATAAAAACTCATGCGTTTGATATTAAAAGCTTCTACTAGTTAATCTACAATGCTACTAGCTGATCTTGGTGACTAGAAAAATAAGTTTGAATAGAAGGAATATCAAGTTCACTTAAAGCTGCAGCATTTTTACATGAAGCTACTAAAATTCCTTCTTGATTAGGCAACGGTTGGATTAGAATTACTCCATCAGTGCAATCGACTAACATGCGTTTTAAACTACTTTTAATGGTTTCTTGAATAAGTTCTTTACCGATACATTTTAGAGCTGTACAAATTCCAGATATGAGCGTTTGATCAGTAAATCTCGTGATGGATGAAGCATGAGCAATTGGCAAGCCTTCGTTACTCACAATAATAAGACCAGATAGGTCGTCATTTTCAGTACACAAATATTCTAAATATTCTGCTAGATCAGAATCCAATAGTATTACCTCGGTTTGGTTTTCGCGTAAAAAAGTATAACCAGAGTATATTAAGAAACTCTAATATATATGTCTTTGTGTCGATAATGATCCTTAAAATTGACGCAACAATGAGTCGTCTTTTGAAGTTAATTAGAGTAAATAATCCTATTCTGTATAAAGCATAGTAATTTTTTATGTTTTATCGTCTCATTCTCATTACATGCAGAGTGTGAAATTTCGTTTAATATTTAAATGGTATGAATTATTTTACAACTCAATAAATAAAGATTAAAAAATGATATTTTAAATCAAAGAAGTGAATTTATTCTATGAAGATTGAAAAATCTAGTCAAGATCTTGAAAACGAAGTAATCTTTGGGGAATTATGTATTCATTGCGGAAGTTGTAACGCATTTTGTCCACACATGGATTTCGATAAAGATACAGGTCAGGCTTATGTCGTTGACGAATGTGCTGAAACTGTGGGTCTTTGTTACAACGCCTGCCCAAGAAGTTTTTTGCCCGTCTCTGAAATTGAGCAAAAAATGTTCGGACAAACCAGAGTCGATCTCGCAGTGGGAGTGTATAAAGATATAATTCAGGTTAAATCTAAAAATAAGGACAATACTTTGTACAATTTAGTCTTAGCTGCGTTTGACGCTGGAGTAACAAAGCATTTTGTTTTGAGTAAACCTCAAGAAAAGAAACTCGGTGCTGCATTTCCGGTCGTAGTCGATAGTGCTAAGGATGCAAAACAATATATTCCCAACCACCCCAATCAAAATGGGGGACCTTTAATAACTGGGATTGGACAAGCATATTTGGACAAGAAGAGAGATATTGGGATCATAGCTAATCCATGTCACCTTCAAGGACTCGCTAAGATACTCACAAGCGACTTTAACACAGGAGCCGAAAGAACATCCTTAAAGATAGGTTTTGCGTGTTCATCTGGCGGAATGAAGGGTTGTGTATATTGTACTGATTATTCAGGAGAATTTTCTGATATAACATATAGTCCATACGGTGGTCCTTCTAAAGAAGAATCATTTTTGATTATTAGGACTGATGTAGGTCAAAAAGTCGTTGATCATGCAATAAAAAATAAGTTGATCGAAGTTACAAATGACCAACCAGATCTTAGCAAAATGAAGGAGTTTCTAAATAAGAAGAGGAAAAGGAACATCATAAAATTACTCGGTAAAGATTTAATCACAGCAAAATATCTAAAACTTACTGTAGACGAGTTTAAAGATATGCTAGAATAAGATTTTGAAATTAATTATAATATTAACTCTCTTTTTTTTAACATTGCTTCTGCGAGCAATTCGAATACATTTTTATTGTTCTCCCCAGTTTTTGAGCTCGATTCGATAAAGTAAGGAATATCGAATTCTTTTTGAAATTCCTCGGCGTCTTTTCGTTCAACTGTCCGTCTGTAAGATGCAAGGTCTGTTTTTCCACCTACAAGGACAAATACAGTGTCAGTATTAGTGCTCTCATTTACAATATCATACCATTCTTTGAGATTTTGAAAGCTGGTATATCTGGTAATATCATAACAAAGTATGCAACCTTGGGCGCCCCTTGCATAGTTAGGCAAGAAAAATCGAAAACGACGCTCACCAGCGAAATCCCATATCTGAAACTTCACGGAAATGTTTTCAAAATTCATATCGTATGATGCCAAGTCAGTACCAATTGTAATCTTCATCGGTACAAAGTGTCCCGTGATTAATCGCTGTATCATTGTGCTTTTTCCGACACCACCGTCTCCTACGACAACAATCTTAAACAAATATTGATGTTTTTGATTCGTTTGTTGCGACATCTCGATGAATTTATTTAAATTTTATATTTATAATAAATTAAGTTTTAATAAACTTTTTTTCAATAATTTATTCATTATTTAAATCTCGGTTATACTTCCTATTTATTTTTCCAAAATTGCGAATTATGAGATTTCGAATTTCTTCAGGTAATTCTTCATAGGAATTGATGATTTTAGTAGGTATTATGTTGTTTAAATCTTTATAGATGGTAAGGAGTAATAGACTAGTTACAAAAGGAGAAATCCAAATAACAATAAACGGCAGAATTGAAATTTTTAATGGCAATGAATTTTCGATTCCTGTACCTGGTAAATCATACGGAAATCCTAATATTGTATTATTATCTAAAAGTAATACAAAACTAATATTTAACACGTTTAAGAGCATAAATGTAATCAAATTAACAATCGATATCAAATTGAAATGTTTTTGGTTTAGACAAGATATTGTTTTATCTGCATTATCATTCTTAACTTTGATACTTATTTTTGCATATTTCCAGATATCGATTAGAATCCAATAAAACCCAAAAGTGAAAAAAAAGATGAAAAACAAGTTAAAAAATAAGTCATAAATTTGAATGAGCTGAGGATGATAATACGATTCAGCTCCAATCCAAAACAGTAAAACTAACTGGAGTAATGCTGTAAAATTCAACCGGTTTGCGTGCTTTTTTTCTAACCCGAGAGGGTTATAAGTAATTAGGTTACTTTCTAAATCCAAAATTATTCTATATTTATTTGAATTAATAACTCTAAAAAATAAAGAAAAGCCAAAAGTAATGATCGGAAATAGTAATAAGAAGAAGTTAGCCCAAGACTGAGATAGAATAAATAAATACAATATAATAAATACAAACACATCCCTAAGAAGTGTTTCATTAAGTAATTCTCTTGCCTTCAAAAAACCTTTATTAGAATTATTTTCACTCATTTTTTTATTAAAAGAACGCATTAATAAATAAACTTATATGGTCCTTACAAATATAAATTCTAATTTAAACTTATACCTATAAGAAAACTCACGATTTTTGATATGGATTATTCAAATTTCTTCCCATATGAACAATATAGGCAAGACCAAGAGAGTATTATTGTCCAAATTGAACGAGCTTCAGAAGATAAAAAGAATTCTTTATTAGCAGCTCCAAATGGTACGGGAAAGACCATAATTGCTTTAAGTGCGCTGTTGCCATTAGCTATAAAAAAAAAGTTAAAGATTATCTACCTATGCCGAACTCATGCTCAAAATACAAGAATAATAAAAGAACTTACGAAGATTTCGAATTCTTTATCTGATAACAATCTTAATATCAAAGTAAACGGTCTTTCCATTAGGGGAAGGAACGAGATGTGTCTTAATGAAATCCTCTTATCTTTAAAGCTTAATCCCCGTGAATCGATGGCAGTTTGCGGAGACTTACGGAAAAATAAGAGCTGTAAGTATTTTCTTAATTTATTAAAGAAAAAAGATATGCACGATAATCTGATTAATATAGCTCCAGATTTACTAAATAAACCCGTTGATGCTGAAGAACTAATTCATTTCTGTGAGGATCAAATGTTATGCCCGTACTTCCTAAGTAAGTTCCTTTTAAAAGAGATGAAGTTAATTATATGTAATTATCAATGGATTTTCAACCCATTTATTCGTCAAAATTTCTTACAATTTATAGATAAAGAGCTTCGTGATTGTATATTAGTTCTTGACGAATGCCATAATGTAATTGATATGGCGACAGAAGTTAATTCTGATAGAATAACACCCTATTCACTTAGATTGTGTTTGAAGGATTTAGAGATGTATCGTTCAACAAACGATATGCAGAGATTTGTGAAGTCACTTTTAAACCATTTAGACAAGAAGAAAAAAACCTTAAAGGATTTCGAAAAAGAAATAGATGCAGCGAAACTGCTAACTCAAGTTTATACTATGATGCGTTTTTCAACTTTGAACGAATTTGCAAATTTTATTACAAACCTCCAAGATTTTAGCGTGTCTGTTCACGAAGAAAAATTAGCCAATGGGGAAATTTCAAGAGATTTCTTAGGATCTCTTGCGGAATTCTGGTTGAAATGGATGAAATGTTATTTATTGGAAAATTATTTCTTCTGCTATAATATTAAACAGATCAAGGGTAAATCTGCTATATCATTGGAAATCGTTGCTTTAGATCCCAGAGAAATCGCGATTCCTATACTAAGGGAGTGTTATACTAGTGTTCATCTCTCAGGAACTGTAAACCCTTTCGTTTATAACAACCTAATGGGGTTACAAAATAGTGGTAAAGGTTACAAGGGTATTGTCGCAGATTCACCTTTTCTCAAGAAGAACATAAAAGCAGTAATTACAGAAGGAGTAGATACCCGGGGGAAGAATAGAAATGCCCCAATGTTTAAAAAGATGCTCTCTAAAATTGATGAAGTATTGTATTGTACACCCGCGAATGTTGGAATTTTTTGTGCTTCCTATAAAATTCTCAACGAATTAGTTAAAAATGGTATTGAATCAATAGCCATTAAGAATAACAAACAGTTATTTGTTGAGGAACCTGGGCTTTCAGCTTCAGAAAATGCCTATCTTGTAAACGATTTCAAATCAATGGCGTCTTCCAATCGAAATGGAGCAATTTTATTAGGTGTGTGTGGAGGAAGAAATTCAGAAGGAGAAGATTATCCTGGTGATCATATGAATTCAGTGATAATTGCGGGATTTCCTTATCATTTACCCACCCCTCGAGTAGAAGCAAAAATTGAATATTACGACAAAGTTTTTAATAACCAAGGGTGGAATTTTGCCTATTTATACCCTGCGATTCAGAGAGCAAATCAAGCTTCGGGGCGTCCTATAAGAAAAATAAAAGATAAAGGCGCTATAATTTTTATGGATTGGCGATTTGAACAAAAAGCTAAATGGATATCAGAATGGATTAGAAAAGAAATAGAAATTATTCCAGATAAACCTAACGCTCTCCTTCAGAATTTAAATTCATTTTGGAAAACGGTATAAATTTCTTTACTTAAGAAATAACTATTACTATTTTAATTAATTACGATATAACTGAGCTAATTTCCTCGAAACTATGCTCCACGTGAAATTTTCCTTCACTCTTTTGTAGCAATTTTCTTTAATCGTAAAAAAGTAATTTGGGTTTAGAAGAACATGGGCTTTAACAACTTCGTCTGGAATTTGATTTGCTATATTTAGAGTGTGTACATCATAAATTGTATGATTCTCAGATGTTTTGACTATTTGAGCAACTTCTGAGGATTTTAAGATTGAAATTAATGTTTTAACAAACTGAAAGGAATTATCTTTTTCAATAAGAAAGCCTGTACCTATTTTTGGATATAACGAAGCATCAATTATAGTTTCTTGCAAACCACCTACCCTGGTTGCTACGATAGGGATTTTGCATGCCATGGCTTCTAAAACCATAATTCCGAACGGTTCCCATCTAGATAAGGCACAATATACATCGGCACAAATATGCGCTAAATAAAAAATTTCTGAGGCTACTCCAAAAACTATTCTTACATTTTCGGGATACTGTTTTACGTAATCAGAATAGATTCGTATCTCATTTAAACTATAATCTGTGGGTAATATTAGAAAAAGGAATTTTGCATTTGGGATGGCTTTCAAGACCTCTGGGATTGCTTTAAAAATGATATCAAAGCCTTTTTGAGGTGAGATTCTTCCTGTTGTGAGAATTAACGGTCCCGAATCTGTGAATGCTTTAATATTTCCGTTTTTAATAAACGGATTTCCATTTGAAATTTCGTTTATTGCATTTAGAACGTTTTGAGAATTAATTAATGGGCTTTGATTAAGATTTCCTAGTTTATATTTTAAAAGAAATTCCTTCATATATACTTCATTAATCTCATTCCAATAAGAGAGTTTTAAAATTTCAAGAATTTCTGATCCAAGTATCTCTATTATTTTATCAAAAATATCGAAATAATCCCAATCACACCCATCCCAAACAAAATCGGCTTTAAATTTTATTAACTCATTACCACAATAAGGAATAATATCTGACATTAAGTAGGATTGGCTTACCGTGGTTACTACATCTGAGATAATTGCTCCAATTTTTTCAACTGTAGGTATACCATGATCTGTTGGGTCTCCGTTGTTTTCTTGAGATATTAGAAATATCTCCCTTAAATTCAACATTTTGAACCCATCATTCATCAAAATCCTAATAGGTGTATCATCTACACCACATAATTTGTAAAATTCGTATTCAAATCTCGGCCAAGTTAATAAGTGTATGGTTAAAATTGAGGTAATTTCTAAGCCTTTTTTAATTAAAGCTTGTTTCATTCCTAAATAACCCAAAACTACGTGATAATCGTGAAGATGCACAATTTCGGGTAAATCTTCCCTATAATTCTCTAGGAAATGATTTGCTAAACACCTAATTCCTAAACTGAATAACGCAATTTTTCCTCTTATTGTTGCAGGATTGTAAACTGTTCTGTCATCCAAATATTTAGATGTGAAAGAATTTTCTCCAGAAAGCAATATAATATTCACGTTTTCTATACAAAGTTTATGAAAAGTGATCACACAATTCGCTTCGGTTTGCTCCAAGCCAAATAATGAAGGATTAATTTGACCAACACACTTAAAAGGTAACTTTTCCAATTTATGTTCATTTTTCAAACTTTCAAGTTGACCATGAGAGGGCATAAATACAGTAATGTCAAACTCTTCGGCTAAGTGTTTAGCCTGATTAGCAGGCACTTCACCTAAACCTCCTACTTTAGCTACACCAGCATACTCAAATGAGAAAATCCACACTTTTTTCTTATTATTCACCAAGATAGGTCCTTTTTGCTTCTAACTATATTTGTAAAGAAGAAGCTTAAGATATAATTTATTATTATAATCTATTTAAAGACATAAAATATTACGTTTATTAAAGGTTATTTAAAACAATCTAAGTGAAATTCAATAGCAGCAAAAATTAAATAATATTTAAGGATTTATTTTAAGAATTATTAAATTAAACAATGAAAATTAATTAGTTTTATGCGAAATTAAATAAAAAAAACTATTTTGTCTGAGGAAGTAAAATGTGCGATACATTAGTAGCATTAGGCAATTCAACTGAAGACAGAAATGTAGTTTTTGGAAAAAATAGTGATAGACCTCAAGCTGAAGCTCAATTAATAACTTATAATCCTAGAACACAGTATCAAAAAGGAGAAAAAGTTAGTTGTACTTACATAACTATTCCACAAGTAATTGAAACTGCAGCAGTGTATATGAGCCAGCCTTTTTGGATGTTTGGTTGTGAAATGGGTTCCAATGAATATGGTGTAGTTATAGGGAATGAAGCAGTGTATTCGAAAGAAAAATATCACGAATCCGGGCTATTAGGGATGGATTTGCTCCGATTAGGTCTAGAACGAGGAAAATCTGCAAAAGAAGCCCTAAGTGTAATTACTGATCTATTAGAAAAATTTGGGCAAGGTGGTAGTTGCGCTTATGATCAACAAGGTTGGATTTATCACAATTCCTATTTAATTGCAGATAACAGTGAAGCTTATGTATTGGAAACAGCCGATAGATGGTGGATAGTTGAGATGGTTAAAGAAATAAGATCAATTTCTAACAATTTATCCATTAGAGGTAAGGGAGATATGAGATGTAAAGGTATTATTGAACACGCAATCGATAAAGGATATTGTAAAGACGATGATGATTTTGATTTTGCGATTATTTTTTCAGATCCACAGATTCCGAACAGCTTCCCTTCAAATTCACGAGATGGTTGTACCTCTTTTATGTTAAAAGAAAATAAAAATAAAATGAACCCTTCTAAAATGATGACATTTTTGCGAGAACACGATGTAGGAATTTGTATGCACGGCTCATTTCAATCAACAAGCTCTCAAGTGTCACACCTTAAAAAAGACTCTACTAAATCTGTGCACTGGTTTACGGGAGGATCTCTTCCATGTTTAAATATCTTCAAACCATACTCTTTTCCGTTTGATCAACAAAAATTTACAGTGTTAAAACCTGGACCTTATGCCGAACAAGATCCAAAATGGTTTTGGTCAAGACATAAAGATTTTATAAGACCATATAAAAAACGCTCAACTAAGCCTGAGAAACAAGTTTATCTCGACCGTCTAAAGGAAACTGAGAAAATTTTGATAGCAGAAGAGAAAGAAATTAGTACCCAAGCACCTTCTCTTTCAGAAAATGAGTATATGAAAAAATATCTTGATCTTAATAGAAAATCGTGGGATTTAGCAGAAGAATTGATTAAATAAGAATTTTTAAAACAACAATAATTTTCTACTTTATTTCATTTAGAAATTTTTTTGTGCCAACCTCTATATAGGAACCCCCTAATGGGCTGAAACACATAAAAGGTTCATATCCGCCCTCTCTGATATACATTTCTAAGGGAAATAAATAACCTATCCAATCTTGAGAATTTTGGAAAATAAGTGTATTCTCCTCAGAAGTTGGTGCTTCTGTTATTAGATTTCTTCCAATTTCCTCAAACAATTCTCCTGGAATCGTTATTAACCCGAAAATCTTACCATTATTAGCTGTTAATTTTATAAATTGAACAAGTGTTTTTCCGTAATTCTTAAAATGTTTCCGTTCTATTGTGAAGAATGGGAAATTAACATATTTCACCTCAAACTTAGCTAAATTAAACAAGAAATATTTTTTTATCAACCATTTAACCTTATTTGAGAACCATACTTTTGAGTAATATTTAGCATCTTTCTGAGGAATTAAAAACCTCCTTGTGTACACATCAATATCTATATTTGTAGAGTAATCTTCTTCGGGTATAGAATTTGCCAATTTTAATGCTTCTTTACCAATTGTATACCCAATTTTTTTCGTATGTTCATAAGTTCCTAGCTGGTCATAAGTAAGGGTTTTATCTTTATCTATTTTTTCCAAATTTATTCCTGATGTTGTTATAGGATTCAAATCTCCAGAAGGACCATTGAAA
>Ga0114919_10005236_pt1 | contig 10366 bp, 13 predicted proteins | sample BlataG_FD_88682 | JGI IMG/M metagenome (GOLD analysis project Ga0114919, IMG submission 88682) | Deep subsurface microbial communities from Black Sea to uncover new lineages of life (NeLLi) - Black_00105 metaG | ecosystem: Environmental > Aquatic > Marine > Oceanic > Sediment | place: Atlantic...
CTGAACGTGTTTGTTTTGAAACTCATCGCGTGATAGTTGGCGCGATTTGTGAAGTTAAGTGTCAAACCACCGTGCCCGATAACCGTAACATCGTTGGCGAGATAGAGGCTGTTCGCCCAATTATAGTCTCCAGCCTTCAAGTTCTCAATCACGCTGCCCTCCGGTGCAGCAGTACCCGCCGAATCGAAGTCCGTGTAATAGCCGACCCTCACGCCGTTTGAATCCGTCACCTGAAACGCCGCGTTCGTGCCGGCCTGCAGGTCGGCAATCTGCGTGGTGTGTGTTGCCCCGGTTGTGGAGTTCGCGGCGATCTCTACATCATGGACAATCTGCGTAGTAAACAGCGCAGCGATGCTTGCCGTATGAGATGCGCCGGTCTCAGAATTCGCGGCGATTTGCACCGTGTGCTGAATCTGCGTCGGGAATAGGCCGTCTATAATCCATGCGTAATTCTGCGCCCCGGTCACAGCGTTGGCTGCGCTGGCATTGACATTGCTGATGATGCTTAACCACTGCGATGCGTTTGTTACTCCAGCTTCCCGCACGTAGTTGCTCCAAGCCTGAACCCACTCCCACGCATTATTCCAGTTCTGCGACTCTGTGCCTACATCTATCCACGGAAAGTTGATAAACGTGTACCCGGCAAGGTCAACATTCGTTCCCAATGGGAAGGTGTTGGTGCTCGTGAAATCTCGGACCAGATACAAATCACCCCAATCATGCTTGACGATATGCTGGCCATTCGACCCTGCGGATATCTGCCAAAGGAAAGACCCGTTCGTGCATGTGTCGGCAACAGCAAAGGGAATCTTTATCACGCCACCTGAAGCACTTACTACAGAACCAGTGATGATATGCAGCCACGAATAGTCTGGGCTCGTGTACTTGAAATAAACCTGATTGACGCCCGTAAGATTTTGCGCCACACCAGCGGTGTTCGTGTAAAAGCAGTATAGATCCAGTGCCGAGGATTCCTGCATAACCATCCTGATCTTCTGTATCGTCTGCCCCGTTAAAAAGGTGATGTTGTTGCTCGTGGGGACTTGCCCGATTACATTGCACGCCAAGAGCATCATGCCCAGTATAGCTAATCCATATCGTCGTTTCATTGTCTACTCGCTTTCACTTGTACGTCAATCCGTTTGTGCCGTCCCACTTCCATACCAAAGCCAAGCCGACCTGCCGGAATTTGTCAAACGCAATGCCGGTCCCGATTACATTCGTTGTCGGCACGCTGAGTTCAAGCGGCGAAGTCGCAATGTCGCCGACTTCCGTTGCCTCCGCTGCGCCGCCACGCCATACCAGGTTCGTATCGGGCCATGACTGCGAATAATAGAACTCCTTGTGGCTGAGTTCAAGGCTGTCGATATCCTCAAAGTTCCAGATGTCAAGCTCGCCGGAGTTCGTCGCGGCCTGAAAGTACATATCAACAGAGGCACTCGCAACGGTGTAAATGCTCGTTACCAGTGGCAGACACTTCCATCGGAATGTCGAAACGACGGTCTGCGTATATGTACCGTCTGCCTCGTACTGCGCGGCATAGAACGGCTTTTGTGCCTGCGGGAATGACGACGTGGCCCACGATGAGGCCGCCCACTTAGCAACGCAATCGGTATAGGCTATGTCAAAGTTTGTCGAGATCGAAGACGCGCTGCGATACCAGAAGTTAGAGGCCGGAGTAGTATCATCCTGAGCTTGATCCAGTGTCCATGTCAGCCGGTTCAATACGCCGGTCATTCCATCCCATCCGTAGTCCGTTGTGTACCAGTTCGTTCGGCTGGCGGGGAAATTGGTGCCGCCCAGTATGGTTGATGCATTGGTCCATCCGTAACCGTGAGGGATCGCGGGGTCATTCGTGAACGGTCCTGCTCCACTCAGGTTCCGGTATGGCGTATAGGTAAAGTAGTTTGTTGGCCGCCTCATGTGCTGCAAGAGACTGTTCTCTGTCCACGTAGGAAGACTGAGAAGGAAGTTTGTATATGTGCCACCCGCATTGTTAGTCTGAGTTTGGTCTAGCCACGGGTAAGAGATATACGTGAACAGCCACTGAGCAATCTGTTTGTACGCTATCAGCGCGGCCCTATTCTCTCTGTATCCGTAAAAGGACGGGGGCTGTGGGGTGGGCTGAGTGTATCTTTGCAAGGTCGTCCGCTCCACTATGCCGGAATAGATTTGCCACGATGCATTCCAGGCTTCGAGAGGATGATCGTACAGCGGCCAGATCGTATTGGTGTCGAACTGTCCTCGTGCTTGCTGCGCAATAAGTAGCATTGTCAAGATCGCCCATTTCTTCATTAGACCATTCCGATTAGTCTTACGGAATCCCGCATGTCCATGATCTGTGAAAAATCAATACCCGAAACGACAGCGTCCCAAGGCAGATACCAGAGCGGGAAAATCTCGGTGTCATCATCACCATTGGGCAGCGCAGCGGCCACCTTGATTGTGTAAGGAGACGTAGCTCCGACCTGGGTTCTGTCGCAGTCGAGATAGACATACTGCTTTGTGTTGTCGGTCAATGTGCCGCTTTCCCAATCCCCCCCTGCGAGGGTCAGCCCGGCTCCTGCGGTAATGTCTTTCCAGACGCCCCGGAACCAGGCCATTCCTTCAAATGCAGCGAAGTCACTCTTGAAGGCTCTGATAGTGTAAGAGTTGCTCGCTACGCTGCGAAGATCGAAGAACCGGGGCCATAGGACTTGTGGTCGGTACATCATCCCGCCATCATGCCGGATAGTCTGGGCCTGCAACATCCGCGCCATGCTGTTGTGGTCTTCGGCTTGTAGCTTATCGCCACCCTTTACCAGCCGAGGCCCAGCCATAGCAAACTGTTTGACGGGCATCATGGATTATCTGCCTCGTCGTCGCCATTATAGAATGTCTTTGACCACCGGCGAGCATACCACCATTGTTGAGATATACTGTACTGGTAGCGATTGATCTGCCGCTCGACGGGTCCGCGCTTCAGCCATTGCTTTTTGGTGGAGTCGGCTTCATCCATTGCGGCAACGGAGCCGATCAGTTCTGCCGGAGGCGAGGGACTCCCCGCCTCGCCGTCAATCTTCCATGCCTCATCTACGCCCAACCAATTCGCCGCAATCGTGCTGCGTTTACTCACGGCGATAGACTGCTGTAGGATGGCTGTAGTTCGGACGTACTCGGACTGGCCCCGACGCAGGATGTTGAGATAGGTAGTGTATGGTGCTCCGTCTGCGTTGTGCGGACCATTCCCACTGTGCGCTTCCTCAAAGAACTTACGGGTGTCCTCAAGCTTGGTTTGATCTGCGGCCTGGTTGAAGGTCTGGAATGCCCGGATGTCCCGGTAGAGATCCTGTGGTAAGAGTTCCCATACAGAGTTCAGGGCGAGGGTAGTTTCTTCTGACTCCCCGTCATCACTACTGTCGGCATAAACCAGCTCAAGCCGTGGCGTTCCGCCTTCGAGATTAAACGACACCTCATCTATAAAGGGATTGTTGACATAGCCATTGAAAGCCGTATTGACCGCAACCGGATCGCCGCTCCACATCTCGACGAATTGCTGGCCCCGCTCTTTGCTCCACCGCCTGCGCCGGCCGACCCTCGTCAGCCCCGCTGCTCCTATAATGTCTACTACCGGCATGGTCTACCTCACTCGTATTGCGCTGCTTTCTCCTGACGCTCGATCGCGGCTAATAGTTTTACGCTTTCCTGCATCGCCTTCTCCATGCGCTCTTCTACTATCAACTGCTTCTGTGATATCCGCATCTGCGGAGATATCTGACCGCCCATGAATCCACCTATGCGAGCAAGCTGGTCTGAGACTACATCGGAGACCGTAAGCTTCTGAGCTTCCTTCCTAGCGTCAGCTTCCTTCTCGGCTATCTGCTCGCGTTGGGCTTCTCTCCCAAATGATTCCTTGAGTTCTTTGGAAACCTTGGAAATCTGCGTATCTCGCAGCTTGTCTATCTCTGCCTGGAGTTGCAGCACGCGGATGCGCGATTCTGCCGCAGCCTTCTTGTCCTTATCTCCAAGCGCCTCAATCTCTGTTGACCGTTCTGCCGCAAGTTCCTTCTCGCGTTCTGGGATCTGTTGCGTGAGGCTCAGCCGCTTAAACAGCGCGGTCTCATGGAGATCATATATCCGCTCATAGAGTACCGCGAGTTCTTTGGCTGCTGCTTCGTCCTCGGGTTGGACAATAGTAGGCGCAACTGTGTCCTTTGATTGCTTTGCCAGTTGGTCCCACTGCTGGTTGACAACTCGCATAGCATCTGCAAAGGTAATCGTTTCATTGGACGCTGCTGCGATAGCCGCCGCGATTACATCAGAAGTCTTACTGAAGTTGTCCAGCATCTCGATAAGTGTGCCGCCTATGCCGCCCGCCATTTCCCGCTTGAGCAGCTCAAACTTATCGGCAAGGTTATCAAGCGCGACTGCTGTTTCGTTATCAAGAAAGCCCGTGGCAGAACGCGCCGCATCTTCCATAGCCGGGAATCCCCGATCAGCCATTTCCCTCAAGACCTCTGTGAACTTGGCACCACTCTTCGTTCCGATTAGCTCCAGCGCCGCGCCATATTCCTGAGTGCCCCTTTTGGCACTAGCTATGATAGGCGCCAATCTCTGCAACACGTCGATCGGGGTGCTGTCGGCCATCGAGTTCTGACTAATCCCTACCTTGTCAAACAGATCGACATAGGTCTTCATGCCGCTCTTCGCTTGGCCCATTACAACGGCGAGTTTCGATAGCACTTGGACAAACTTTGAAGAGTCTACGCCAGCCTTGATCGAAGCAAACTCAAGGGCCTGGAACTGATCTGTAGTGATGCCCGCCTGTGCAGCCATGTCGGTTAATGAGCTTCCGAGATCGATGCTCTTCTTAATCATGCTCGTTATCGCACCGACGCTGAACGCGGCCACCATTGCGCTACCTATCCCGGCCATCTGAGTCTTGAACGTAGACCCCAACTTCGTTGCCTCTGCCCCTATGCCCTTGACCTTCCGACTCATCTTGTCGGCACCGGCATTGAAGTCTGCGGAGTCCAGCTCCGATCTGGCTTTGATATTTAATGCCATCAGGTCTTCTTCTTTCGTGGATTCTTCTTCATAGTCTTCTTACGCTGTTCACGTTTCAGCCTGCGCTCTTCCTTCTGCTGAGACTTAAGCACGGCGTCTGCGGCAATCTTTCTTGCCAGTTCCCTGAGTTCTTTCTGTCGCTGACTCTGCACCTCAACTCCATGCCGTTCAGCAATCGAGGTCTTATAGGATACCAACCTGGAAATGGGCAGGTTCCATGCGGCAGTTTCCTCAATACCCTTCATAAACTGGAGCACAATCCCCACAACATAGAACGGCCACGGGATAGCGGAGATCTTTGTTTCTCCCTTCTTCGACTGCCAAGTCTGGGGAAGCGTGAGATAGTGCGCGAGATATTGCTGATCAAACTTTGCCAGCTCTTCCTCAAAGTCCCACGCCCCAACCGACTCGCCCCACTCGCACACCGCTACCAGGTCAGGCTCAGGATACAGAGCCGCTGCGCCGGACGGGTACTCAGTCCCACAGACGTAGGCGGCGAGGATTAAGTCCTTGCGCTCTACCGCTATTGGCTCCCCCGTAGCGTTCACGAACGGGGAGTCCAGCAGCATCAGCCCTGCCGCATGCCACGCGCTGAATGGCTTGAGCTTCCGATTGAGGACAGTACAGGGGTGATAGCATAGCGACCGGAGGAACTCGTTATCCACGACGCCCCCTTTCTAGCCGCTTGTGTCGGTGTCTTCTTTTGGAAACAGAGCATTGACAGAAGCCTTCTTTAAGGCCGCTACCTGCTTCGCCGTCAAATCGGCTTCGTTCGTATATTGTGGCTGGCCTTCACGGTGCTTCCGCACAATGACTTCCAGCTGCAATCCCCTAGAGCATTCGATGACAATTCGCATAGCTCGTCTCCATCTCTTAGGTTATGCCAAGGGCCGTGAGCTTCACGCTAACCCGCTCTTCTCCACCAATCTTAGTGACAGGAGCACTGTCAACATAGTAGCTGGTGAAGTCTGTATGGACTGCAATGTTCCCCTCGGGGAAGTCCGTTTCCGGCAGAGCTCCACTAATACAGATCAGGTCCAACTCAATGGTTGCCCACCTGTGAAGAATGAGCCTGGTCTTAAGCGCCCCGTTTTCGTCGTTGATATCACTTAGCCCCACATCGATTGCGCCATTGACTCTGCGCTCTACGATGTAGCTGCCGGTGATCGTCCCCGCGCCCGTTGATAACGTAGTTCCTATCTGATCAAGTACGGCCATGATCCGCTCCCTTCTCTATATGTTGTTCGTCATCTCTTACTCGTTTATCCTGCGCCAATATAGTTTGCAGGAAAGCCGGATTGCTATAGGCACGGTACTGGGATCCACCCGTTGTCTTATCGTAAGAGATGGCTACCGAGCATCGGTGTTCTATGCTAACACTCAGGTCCACTCCGATTCGCATGCCGAGTTTCCGCGCCTTCCTGCAAAACATTTCATCCTCCCCGTATCCCGAATCGCCCCAGGAAAAGAACAACTCCTGCGGGCCTATAGCTTTGCGGACAGCATCAAAGACGCGCCTGCGGATGAACGTGAAATGCAGCCCCACCATCCCGACGTCGACGGTCTCATCCGGGGCGTTGAGTTTCGGGGCATATGGTATATACCGCCCATCGATCGCGGTGGCGTGCAATAACAGCGGGGCGTGCGGTGGCTTGGCTGATACAGTCAACCCCTGTACGATGTCATAGTCTGCATTGCCGGGGTTCTCCTGCATGATCGTGACGGCACCCGGAAGGAATACAGCGTCATCGTCAAGGTAGAGAACCGTGTCGGCGTCCGTAGTCAAGAACAGATCGGCTATGGTGTTCGCCGCCCAATGTGCGGGAACTTCGATAATCGGGGAAATAACCATCTCGCAGACCCCGCTCAAAAGCAGTTCAGTCCAGCACTTAAAGAACAGGGGATCTGGACTATGCCCGACCCTGACTGCAACTGCTACTTTCCCAAATGCCCTCATCATCACTCCTGGTTAAACCAATACTCAAGTTCGGGCGTGCCCTCTGCCGCGTATGCTGCAACGTTCGTGCTTGCCAGCGGCAGAAGGGCCACGTCGTTCGAGCGCAGATACATCGTCAACGTTACATAGATACCCTCGTTTGTGCTCAGGTTCCGAAAGTAGCAATATCGGGGCGTGGTCACGTTCGATATCGGCAGCGTGTTCGTGGCCGTAACCGATAGAGAGATAATCCCGTAGTCCATTGCTACCCCAAGCTGCTGCACCTTGTACTGCTGGACGTTCCGGGTCAGCTTGAAGTTGCCATTATTTACATCAAGGTAAGTGTTGATCGTCAACGGCTCTGCCATCAGGATAGTTCCAATCGCCAGAATGCATCCGACGCCAGCTATCCAGAGAAGTCTTTTTATGTTCTTGTGCATATCATGTCCTCACGTTGTAGGTCTGCAATAGAGCATGCCTGTTACTTCCTCAACGATCTTGTTTTCTTCCGTGCGGGTCGACCATTGCAAGGGTCGCCATCCGTTTCCCTCACCCGGTTTCCCGTTGTATGCGTGAAAGTCTATGACATTGCCCATCTCATTGAGTATCGCTGGCAGATTCGGGCGCATGAGGATATCCCAGACCACGCCCGCCCGTTCACCGCGCTCGTCCCGTGTCTCGTCCTTGTAGTTTGAGATATAAGATACGGACACCTCGCAGTCAAAGTTGCCCGTGATAACGTCCGCCTTGATCTCTGCCTCGGCAGTAGCGCAGACAATAGCGATCATCGGCACGGTCCGCGCCAGCTTGCCCTTAGCTCCGCGTATGATCGAATCATCCGGCATCACGGCTGTAGTCAAGATAGATTCCCGGTTCGCTAGGATAACGTTCCGAATCGCATCTTCCACTTTCCGATTGATTTTTTGAAACGGTGGTGCCATCTGTTCCCCTATGTTGCAGCGGCTACTTTGCCGATACCCCTACGTAGTTCTTCCCCAAGCTTCCGCATGCGATACGGTTGTGTGAAATGGACCGGGCCTTCATGCCGGGATCGGCCACCATACTTGGCAGCACTGTTGATCAGATCGATGAAGCCGCTTCCATCAAGCCCAAAGCGGTCAACTACTGTGCCCCTGCGGTCCCCGTGGCGAGTAACCCATGCTGGAGCTGGCCGACCCTGCCCGAATCGCTGCACTCCAGCAAGCCAGCCACTACGCATGATTCCGATACGAGCATGGACCGCACGCCGGTATGCGTTAAATTGACTTCTTGTGACAAGGGGTCTCTCCGTCATTGTGATCTGTCCGGCAGTCACGGTGCGCCTGTTTGATTTGACCCGGCCATTAGCCCCGCGTTGAGAGCGGTGATAGCTCTTCATGTCGACGGGAGCCGTAAGTTCTGGGAATAGGAAGTCTAGTGTTTTCTTGCCTTCACCTGATTCAAAAACACCGAATGCCGTGGCGATTCCTGCGTTGATAGCTTCCTTAATATGCTTCTGATCGGCGGATTTGTGCGGCGTGTTTTTAATAAGATCATGCGCCCAAAATCCCGCATGCTTCCGCATGACAGCGCCCACCTCTTTGCCATAGCGTTTCTGCATCTGGGCTGTCTCCTTGATGAAGCTCTTGGCGTCCACTGTCATTCTCATTGCCATCACTCAGCTACCGCTACGAGGTTTAATCCCACCTGTTTCCGGCATGTACTCTGTACCGACCGGCTCACCCTGAAAGTAGTACCGCGCAAGCCCACCCGTTCCCCTGGTTCAGGGAAGATTGAGTCTGTGAATCTGGACACTCGCGCTAACACCTGCACTTCCTCCATCTCCAACACCCCTGCAATCTCATCCTTGAGATCATCCTGCTTTGCCCTGCTGCTCACCGCTACCGCGATCGTCTGTTCCGTGCCGCCTGCCGGAGTCCATGTCATGTCCTCAGACATATCAGCTATAACCTCGGCCAAGTCTGCATCGAATATGTCAAGGTCCAGTGCCATGCCCGTCCTCAAAGATCCTGCGGGTGCCGGGGTGACGCCCAGCACCCGCTAAGACCGGTTGCGCTACTACGTTGCGAGATTTGCAAACACCAAATGCGGCAACGTTACAAAGCCCGCTCCGCGCATGCGGACGCCGAACTGGTACTCATCTGCCTCGAACACATGATCCGAGTCATCCGACAGACGCGACTGCTGAATCTCCGGAGCCTTCCGATCCTGGTAAGCGAGGCCGCGTATCGGGCCAATCTCACCCAGAAGGAACCAGTAATTTGCAGCATCATGCGAGGTCTCTTTCGAGTCCACGAATCCGTCGATGAGGTACTCCGACTGTATGCGCTGAACAAGACCCTTATTGGGGTTGTCGTTCTGCACATACGTTGCAGCCGTCGCCGTCAGGGAAGCCGCGTACTGCGCCTCTACTGCCGTGATTGCCACTGTCCGGAGTGCTGGCCCATGCAGCAGATACTTAGGCATCACACGCAAGGGCTGGTTGTTCTGCCCCTTGTATGAAACCATCAGATCATACGCCGCCTGAAGGCCAGCCGCAGCCGCATCAAACGCCGTGGTGCTGTAGTTATTGATGACATTGTCACCATAGCTACGGCCAGCGGATGAGAAGACTGCCACACTATCTGCCCACGTATTCGTAGTTCCACGGAGCAGCGATTCAACGAGCAACTGCTCCTTGAATGCCTGAGCATTCCCGCCCATGATTGCAGCGAGGTTGCCGTACATCCCGTGGTTATCGTCTTCGATGTCCTCACGGGGCATGGCAATCGTACTCTCGAACTTGCGGTTCGCGACTGTCAGCTTTTCCGTGTCGAGGTTCTTCGCTTGCCGATCACCCAGCCATTCCCTCATCTGCGGGATCTGCTTCAACCATCCATGAACCCCCTGCGAGGTCGTCGACGGTATCACCATGCCAGCAGTGCTCAGAATGGGCGTGGTGCCCGGAGCGTTGTAGCCCTCAGTGAATCTGACCGCGAGGTCTTCAAAGAAGACCGTCATATTTTCTCTATTGATATCCATGATAGTCCTCCTTTCTACATTCCGAATATTGCCAGCATGTTTGTACCGTTTATGTCTTCGTAATACAGTTGGCCGCGTACGCAATCCTGTGTGCCATTCGGCAACGCATTGAGGCGAAATACGGCATTGCTGTGATTGAGAACACCCGAAGCGGTTACAGCCGCCAACGTAGTCGCGCCGGTAACCCCGAGCGTCCCTGAAGCGGTGACGTTGCTCGATGCAAGTATTCCGCTAACTGTAATGCCGGTCGAATTCAGGGTCAGCCTGGCGGTTTCTGTGCCCGCTACGCGGATACCAAGTACAACAGTCGAATCAGTGGAATTGCTCGAAATGTCAGTCAGGTCAACGTCAATCGTCAGCGCA
>Ga0114919_10005237_pt1 | contig 10365 bp, 8 predicted proteins | sample BlataG_FD_88682 | JGI IMG/M metagenome (GOLD analysis project Ga0114919, IMG submission 88682) | Deep subsurface microbial communities from Black Sea to uncover new lineages of life (NeLLi) - Black_00105 metaG | ecosystem: Environmental > Aquatic > Marine > Oceanic > Sediment | place: Atlantic...
CGATCATAGAAGTGAAAATCTCACATGAAACCCTCAAAGAACTTCACGAGTCAAACCCACAAGCAACAAAGCTAATCTGGTTTGACCAAGTTGACCTACCTGGCGTAGAGAAGCTTTGTTTAGCCGGGTCAGACCTCGCCGACTCGGAGCTCTATCAAGACTATCTCAAACACGGAAAGATATGGTACGTCGTCTTCGGAGTCCACAAACGTGGAATCGTCGTCGGAATCACAAGAAATTGCGTTGTAACCCTTTTCAGCAAAAGCAGCACAGACGACTTCATCGACTATATCCTAAAAGACCTACTGATATTTATAGAATAACCCTAGATCACAACTCAACAACCACCTGCGAAGAGCATGACCAAAGACGGGCGGCTATTGTCTCTTTCTATGTTTTCTAGCTTTCCTCAAAATGTTACTTCGATAATGTCTATGCTTCATCATTCTCTTTACATGTCTCTCGAATTTTCGTCTCCTCTTCTTTCTTTCCTCTCTTCGGCGTCTTTGCCACCTGATGAACTCGTACACATAATCTGAAGATTACAATCTCACCAAACATATGTCAACGGATTGCTCTTATATACGCACACTGGCAAGTACAGCAAAGGTTAGCAACCAAAACAGAAAAAGTTCGTCAGTTAAGATATGAGTTTGATAGATAATGAATCTCAACAGAATAGTTGTTTTAACCGGCTTTGAACCGTTTGGCGAATTCAAAGTTAATCCTTCATGGGAAACCGCAAAGCTACTTAACGATAAAGAAATAACAGGGTACAGAGTCAAATCGTTCCAAATACCACTGGCTTATAGGGAAATCAAACATGCAATCACTCAGCTAATAGACAATCTAAAACCAAAAATTGTCATCAGCTTAGGGCAGTCCTATCGCAACCTCATCTCACTAGAAAAAGTCGCTTTGAATCTTGCTGATTTGACCGAATCAAACGTCCTATATAATTGCGGAACCCGACCGAAGGATGAAATACTCGAACCAGAGGGATCAACATCGTACTTCACAACCCTACCGATCAGAGAGATACTCAACGCTCAACGACAAAGTCACATCCCATCAGAGATATCCTATACAGCCGGAACCTTCGGCTGTAACCAGATCTTCTACCACACGATGCACAGAATACACCAAGAAAAACTATCCACTAAAGCAGGGTTCATACATGTTCCTAGCCTACCCAGCCAAGCAGCACAGCTTCAGAAATCAAAGAAAGGCAAGATACCTAGCATGGATCTAGAGACAATGGCAAAAGCTCTTGAAATATCAATTAGGGAGACAATCATAAACCTGTAACCCGACAGTCTCCTTCTCATTTGCTACTATATGATTACAAGCAAAAATCGCGATTGCAAGCTAATGCCCAACGTAGAAGACACGATTGATCCACAACGAATCTCCTTGGAACTAAACATCACTACTTAACGATTACCGAGACTCTTAACGAGTATATTATAAACAGAAAGCTGATTCTAACTGTTTTAAGGCAAATCAATCTCTCTTAAAGAAACTAGTGACGATATGTCCTCAACTTCGCTCGGTAACACAGTGAGGAGAACAAGTGAACTGCTCAGAAAAGGCGCGGCTGAACAGATCTTGGAATATGATAGACGCAAAAAACCTCTGCAGGCTCTCTATGAATGTTTCATATCCGAACATATCGTGTCCAACTTCAGCAATCAAAGAGCGTACGAAACTGCTCAAAACTTCTTCGGCTCCCCCTCCATCAGCTTCGCTGCCATCGATGGCACAATGTACGTTCGCCCCCTCTACGACCTGATAATATTCTTTGGTGGAGCTTACGCATCCACAGGATCAATCACATTAACCCCCACTTCCTTACCAACCATCCAATACGACGCAAAAACAATCGATAAAGGCGCAGGAATCTCCAGTGTCGTCCCCGTCTACATCAGTGAAGTTCCAGACATCGACCAGACGTTCTTTAGCGAAGAACAGCCTGGCGAAATCGCAACCAACAAACCGTTACAAGATAGCGCCATAATAAGCAACACTACAATTGCCAATTGGATAATGTCCTTCGCCGAATACTATCTAGCCTACAGACTCGCCACCGATCAAAGCCAAAACATACATGTTATACTCTTAGACAGAAGCCTCTCCAACGAGCTTGCTAGCCTTCTCTATGACACTTCAAAGAGCTTGTGGGAATCCAGATGCACCCTAATCGGCTACAGAATCAACAACACGACCATAGACCGCAACGATCTCTCTCTCGGACGGCACCGTCTTCAAAACTATAAATTGAATATCCCTCCTCCAAGAGGTGTCTACCTCAACTCTGCGATATTTGACCTAATTCAAGAGAAAGGGCCCATTCAAAAGAGTCAGATCCTGCAGAATCTGAAAATAACAGATAATGAAAGAGCGAGAAGGGTAGGAAGATACCTCACAAGGTTAATGAGTGAAAAGATCATTTTGGAAAGAGACCACACATACATTATCTCGGAGAAATACGCGACAACATGGTCAAGACTCAAGAAACTAGTTGACATAATAGGCAACCATCTCTTCTATGGCAAAGGAACTGAATCCACTTCTTCGAGCAACCTTCTAAAGATTAAGAAAGAAGGCAAAGACTATTGGCTCACAACCTTGGACATTGCCTTCCTTACTCTCTTCACTTTCCAGATGCTAATCGAAGAGTGTTGGAGAAGAAAAATTCTACTCGTGGGCATAACGAAGGACACTGCGGCCAGGGATATGAAACGTCAACTCATCCCAATTCTCCACAGGAAAGACATGCTGAATCTGGCCCTACCTACGGAGTTGTATAGGGATCTTCCTAATACTGACAGAATGATACTTCAGTCCATCAGCCTTTTCAACCCTGAGAAAGTCAAAACCCCGTGGGCGCTGGCTGAGTATGACTCAGCCTTTCGTACTATGGTTCCTGACAATCAGAATTGTGGAGACTATGTACTAGGAGCAATCAAGAATCGGATAAGCCTTGAGAGGACCTTTCTGAAGACTTACATACAACTGGCACAAGCGAAGAAGGACCCTCTACTACGTAGCAACGTTCTTCTCATCGACCGGCTTGCATACTCACACTATGACGATGAATCAGAGGTAACCTTTCAGTTCTGGAACAAATTCGATAGTGCACGCGAGCCCCTTGAAGTGATAATCTACAAGAACAAGACAACACCTAATCAGATCCAGAACTTAACAATGACAATTCTTCACGCTATGACACCATCAAGCATACCCGAAGCCTTCGGCCATAACAAACCTCTCTTCATCGCCGACAAGATTGCCAAGTGGCATTATGGCCAATTCAGACGGATCGCCGACACAACAGCAACATGGATCCTCAACAATCATAAATTAAGAAAGTTCGTATTTTATATGAGCACATTCAGAGAAAGGAGAGCCACAATTGAAGCAACAAGAAGAAGAGCAGTATAAGGAAGCTTGCTTCACAGACTTCAACGGGAAGTTTCACGCCCGGTTGACCAACGTCTTCCCCCGCCAACTCGGCAGTTCAAAAGACTCCAGATTCTCAGGTATAAGTTCAAGGTACGAAGCCCGGGTCAAGGTGGAATACCAAAAAGACCTCATGGGGCTACTAGAAGAAGGGATGCTTCTAGCCATTCCCAACTTCAAAAAAACTGAACCTGACTTTGAAAGGTTCACTCTAGTAGAGATCAGCAGGGTCTGGCCTGAACATTTCGGCTTAAAGGGACTCTCAGATCACAGCTACTACCCAATGTTATTCGAAATTATAGAACAGTCAGAAGCAGATTGGCAAACCAACGACAAGACCACAATGGTCATACAGATAAGTGCCATCCCAATAAACTACGACCTCATGATCCACTCGAATGGCAACTGCAAATTCACCAAAGGCTTTAGCTATCCAATAATAGCCAGCCCGGCCTACATCCTCAACAGCAGCCTGATAAATCACATGTATAATCAGAGGATAACCGAAAAAATCGCCACAGTCCCTATTGAAACAACACAGAATGCAAAACAAGATCCTCGATTAGGCACAGTGAGAATGTTCCAAACCAGCGAGAAGGCAATTCCAATCTACATAGATTTCGAAAACCTTTCACGTCACCATTTCGGCGTCTTCGCTTTCACCGGAGGCGGCAAGAGCAATCTCATGTCAAACATCCTCAGACGCATCCTCCTCCACACCAAAGATACAAAGATCATCATCTTTGACATAAGTTGCGAATACGTCTTCCTGCTCCTTGACATTCTCTCAGATCCCTCGATCCCTTCAAAAGTAATTCTTGAACGCAGAATCGACTCTATGGAGCAATTCTTCAATTCCATAGTGAAGCCCAGAGAATACGAAACCGACAAGAGAATAAACATAGGGCTGCAAAAAATCATGGATCAAGGTAAACTTTCATACTACACAAAACCGAAACAGAAGGTTCCCACCTACACTGGGTTTATCAAAGACTTGGAAAACCAAAGAAGAGAAAATTTCAGCAAACCCCACTACATAAATGCGATCGACCAGATCAGCGACGCCGTCCTCGAATATGTGGATCAACACGCCCTCAGCGAAAACCAAGAAGTTGATGAGGAATTCATTCGCTACATAGACTCTACAGCTGCAGAGACCGTTCAAACGTTCAAAGTCCACGAAAAAAGCGGGCTATACGCCTGGGCTACAACAAGAAATGCTCTACTCGACCTGATAAAGAAAGCTCAAGCAGAAGAGCAGAAAGAGGTTGGCGGACTGACAGTAGACAAAATACGTGACTTCCTTGAAGGGGCGACAAAACTCGTCTGTGTTTCTATCGCAGATCCCTTCACGATAAAAGAGCTTGCAATAACCCTTACGGGAAATTTGATAGCTCGGCGAAAGCGAAGATTCCAAATCAAACCCTACATCCTCTTCGTGTTCGATGAAGCCCAAGAATTCATTCCAGATCTAGGAGGCTCCACAGGCATAGACAAAAAATGCAGCAAACAAGTTGAAACGTTGCTCAGGCAAGGACGTAAATATGGGCTGGGAGCATGCATTGCCACCCAAAGAATAGCCTACCTCAACACCAATGCCCTCCAGCAACTCCACACATATTTTGTAGGCACATTACCTAGACCATACGATCGAGCCCTCGTGAGCAACACATTCATGATAGATCAAGGCATACTGGAAAAAACTCTTGAATTCGCGCCTGGCGAATGGCTGTTGTCAAGCTTCACGGCAACTGGAATAGAGAACGTTCCCATATTCATCCAAGCAGACAACGCCCAAAACGAAATCAACGATTTCCTCTCAGCCGACAACCAGCAATTGTAACTCCACGCAGACAGCTGCAGTGTCAAAAAATGCCCAATCCAACTCTTCCGCAGAGCTGCATCTTGTTCATAGGACACGTCTCAACAGACAAAGTTGAGAACATCAACGGAACAAGAACACAACCTGGAGGAGCCGCTCTATACGCAGCCATCGCTGCAAAGGCACTCAACGCTAGACCCGCGATAGTTTCAGCTATTGGCAAAGATTTCCCCTTCAAAGATTCCTTCTTAGGACTCGATTCCGCAAGCGTCAAGACACTGAATATGCCAACTGCAAGGTTCCACATTCGCTACAACCGAAGGTGGGAAGCCAATTACCTCCAAGTCAACATTGGAGCTGGAAGCAAGATTAGTTCCTCAATGATACCGTCAAGGCTTCTAAAGCCTCAAAACTTGGTACACCTGTCACCGATGAAGCCCACGAAAGTCGCGAGAATCGTGGAGAACATCAGAAGAAGAGCCTCCAAAGTCAAGATATCGATGAGCACTTGGATTGGATATATGAAGGTGGCGAGACAAAGAAGATTGCTTGCCAAGCTTGCTTCACAAGTCGACTTCTTTATACTTAACGAGTTTGAAGCTAAAGCCCTTTCTCAGACAGATACTCTTTCCTTCGCACTAGAACGAATAAGAACTCGAAGACTGATAGTAACGATGGGGAAACTGGGCGCCATAATGAGTGGCCCTGACATTGAACCTCAAATGGTTCCTGCTCTAAGCATCCCCACTGGTAAGGTAATGGATACAACTGGAGCAGGAGATACGTGGCAAGGGGCCTTCTTGGCATCTTACCATATGACTAATGACCTGCTAAAATCTGTCACTGTGGCTTCAATAATCTCAAGCATAAAGTGCTCTCAATGGGGATTCAGAGCTATAGAAGGATTGAGCTTCAAGAAGCCATCAGATGTGATCTCTTATGTGCTTGCACTTAAGGAAGGGTGGATGCAGAAGAGGATCACAGATTTCGTCAAGATGTAATATTCTTAGCTTCTTTGCTGTCTGATCCACAGTACTGTTTTCCATGCCAGGTAGATGATGAGCACTATTGCCACTAGCTGGAACATTTCCTTTCCGTAGAACCAAACAACTACTAGAGCTACAATGACTGAGACGAGTGTTATCAGGTAAGCCAGTAAATCCTTCATATTAGAGTCTTCCGAGTTGACAATTATAACTCTTCACATCATACCTAAATGTTTGGGAGGAAATGGGTGAGTTTTGTGGGTTGATAGCCCCTGATTGCGTCGTAAACGTCTTTAGTTGAATAGCTAAGGGGACTCAAAATGTTTGAGGCAGCTGAATAGAGGAGTAGGAGGTATTTTCTAACATCAGAGTTTGTTCCTTCGTCGATCAATTCTTCCGCTCTCACCCTTCGGTTATATCTCTTATTTTCCGCACTTGTAAAGACGAATCTAACACTCTTTCCAGCGGATACCTTAACACCTTCCTTCAAGAGTTGCTCGGCAGCGATTACTTGACTAACTCTCTGTTTGTAGTCTTCCAAATTTTTAGAGAGTCGTTTAGTGACGACTAAATCCCAAATTGGAACTTCTCCACTTAGCAGCCTGCTTCTGTATTCCTTAACCACGTTCAAAGCATCAGGTATCTTCGCAATGACCCCTTTAGAGTCTCCAGCTGCAGCTAACGCTTTGATCATCGCCATCTGAGCGTTATACACAAACTTTGGAGTATCTCTCCTTCTAACCTCTAGACCCCTGATCTTAACTCTGCCATCTTCTTTTACACCGTAGTAACGATTTAACACAGGAACATTAGGGTGCTGTTTAGAAGGGAGGAAAACTATCCATCTGTATCTGCCTTCAAAATTTAAAGGCACCCCAGTTACCTCACTTATCTCCTTACACAAGCTGACGTATTCCTGAACTGTTGCATCCTCCTTCTTTAGCCACAACGAATCGACGATGCCGTGGATGACGCTGAATCCTCTCTCTTCCGCCATGTGAGCAGCCTCTAAAAAAACATGCCTGCCAAAGGCACAGACACTAATATGTCCGTCAACCGTGCCAAATTTAGCGTTCCTATATCCGAGATAGCCAAAACATGTTACTAGAACCCACTTAAGCGCGCCTTGGCGCCTCTCGTAAACTTTCCTTAACTTCACATCCTTAGCTTGTCGCATCAACTCTTTGTAACGCAGTCTCTTCGCAATTACAAACTTCAGGGTCTTCGGTATAATTCCCTCTCGTTTCTCGCAGATATTATAGTTGAGTTCTGGTACACGTAAAGTTGAGGTTGGGCAACACTTGCAGAGAACAGTCTCGGCTGAGATGTTGTTTTTCGCCATCAAAAAAGGGTACATTGATGAAAAATCTACTTCTCCAACTTGATCATGGATGCCCATTCTGGGTTCGTAAACGAAGCCGCCTCGATCTCCAACTAGCAGTTCATAAGCTGATTTAAAAGCCTCGGGAACCCGTTTGTTTCTGGGAATTAAGATGTCGTCTTTTATGGCTTGGTAAAGCTGGAGGGAAGTCATGCTTGAGCCTATTGAAGAGCGAGAAGCCCTGTGCAAGGGTACTCTGCAGGTTCTAGCAATCTCGATGAGCCCTTCTATACCACATTTAACGGGAATGGAAGTGTTATTCACGTCGATGTGAATTCTACCATAGAGTCTTCTCGTTAGAGCCCTAAAGTAAGTTCTGCCATAAGAGAAGTAGGTTGTTCCTTTTCTGTGCCTAGCAACAAGGGGTACATTATCTCTGCTAAAAACAAACCTGTCTAAAACTCCGTTAATCGTAGCCCTTCTTGCAAGGTAAGGAAAGATATGCGAATCTCCACCTCTGGTGAGTAAGATGTCTGGATCAAGTTCTCTAACAACCTCTATGAGTCGTAACAGTTTCTCTTTCTCATCGCCAGAAGCTATGATAATGGCTTCAGCATCTTGAGAAACTGTCATCTCCTTTATAGGATCATGGAAGCTCGCTATCTTTTTCTTCTTAACGACATCTACGTTGATCTTCATAATTCGTAAAGGTGGAATCGAATAGTCAACGCTTTCCACACTGTCTAAGAGACGATATCTCAGCTCTTGCTTTCCAACTTTGATTTCGGCAAAAGCGAGAGGAAAAATATCCTTGTTATAAAAATAAGATTGGGTGCTTTGCAAATCGCAGTTATACACTTGAAATCGTAAATATCTGCCAACCTCTAAGATTTCATGTACAAAGAACGGAACTCTCCTGCAATCTTTTAATTCAACCTCCAACACTTTCGACTTTCCAATGTCGGTTGGACTAGCATATCTGTAGACGAACTCAAACGAAGCTATGGACTTATCTAAGAAGAACCGAGTTGAGAGTCTCTCCAAATCCACTACGTTGCCAGAAATGTAGATTTTAGGCTTGAACTTATCTACGAATCGTATTCTCTCCCCATTCTTAGTGATAACCCAAACGCTCATCTGCCCAAAAGCTGAAGGGTAAATATCGAATATCCAGCCTTCTACACGTTTAGGATTGGCTGTGTTGCTTTCTAACTGCATCTAACTCTTTCTCTATTCTATTCAGCATCTTCTCTTGATGTAAGAGAATTGAGAGAATCATGGGCTCGAAGATAACAGGGCGCGTGGCGTTACTTCCTGCAGACGCGTAGTTTCTGCATGCATCCATTAGGTAATCAAAAGCCTTTCTGTCTTCTCTGCGTAAGGCTCTTGCAAATCCACTCCACTTCAATAATTCTCTATCTAATGCTATTCGATAGGACTCCACGGTTTTTCCCATATTCACGCCTCAAGAAACTCTGCTAAATTCTCTGAATGAAAGTAAACGCTTCCAGAGTTTAGAAGCGGATGCTTCTCCAGAGTGAATTGCCGACCATACTTTGAAAGTTCAACGGAAGCAACGACGTTGGCACGGCCACAAATTGTTGCCTTCAAAAACATACTTTGTTTCGAAGCCCGATTTGGGAGAAGAGTGGTGACCACAACCATTTGATTTCTCTCAGCAAATTTTGCGAGGTAACTGGTTAACTGGTTGAAGACATCTACTGACTCTCTCTTCGGGATATCCTTGTCAAGGTATAACCGGGCAATATCTGATATTATCACAAGTTTAGAGCGATACTTCTCAACAGTTCTCTGTAACCACTCAAATATCAGAGATGTCATCTGATGAGCTGTGAATGCTCTAGAGATGAAAATCCGATTTAAAACATCCCTTGGATAAAGCTTGTGAAGCTGAGCGAGGTAAGAAACGTCGTATAGCCTAAAGGTGTTTCCTCCATCAACGAATATCACATTTGTTTTTAATCCTCCAAGTTGATATGGGAGCTGGGCTCTAACGCAGAGGAGCATGGATAAGGGTAAAATTGCGGGTGAGCCGTGAAAGACGGCGAAGTCGCCTGCGATGAATCCTGGGAAAACATGGTTAACATTTTTGATGTTGAAAGATAATTGGAATTGAGAGGGTAAAGTAGTTTTCAATAATGCTCTCGGTGACAACTTAACCTGCTTTCTCCTATCGCGAATTAGAAGCTTAGGACTTGTACTCTTCTTAAAGATTTGGTGGAATGATATATTGGAGAAGGGGAGACTGCTAAGTGAAAGTGAAAGTTATGTTAGGTTAACTGCTGGATAAAGAATGTTGTTGAAAAGAGTTTAACGAATGATTGTAACCCCCAATTGCATGCATGCCTCTAATATCTTATCAAAATCTTGATTATCGTCTTACCTACTGGAACACTCGCGCACCCTATCAAAACCCCACAAACATACACCCTCACGAAAACACAACAGTAACCGCATATTACGTCAAGTGCAACGCAACAAGGTATATGCAGAATGCAAAGTGGGACAGTACCTATTGGAAAATGCTGTGGAACAACACATCAACCTACACATACTGGACGAAGACCCAGTATAACGTGGCTTATAGTGCAAAACTCGGCGTGAAAATATACAAGGTAAACGACAATGAAACACTTCTTACTGACGATGAGCAAGATGATATATTGACTGTGGGCACATGGTATAAAGATGATAATGAGATTAAGAACGTAGCATGGAATTGTAGTGAACAGAACGTCACTGACAGCTACATC
>Ga0114919_10005238_pt1 | contig 10364 bp, 8 predicted proteins | sample BlataG_FD_88682 | JGI IMG/M metagenome (GOLD analysis project Ga0114919, IMG submission 88682) | Deep subsurface microbial communities from Black Sea to uncover new lineages of life (NeLLi) - Black_00105 metaG | ecosystem: Environmental > Aquatic > Marine > Oceanic > Sediment | place: Atlantic...
AATACGCAAGTCCGAATAGCACACCCGCAGCCAGATGGCCCGCCAAACTCTGCTTCTCCCAGGCTGCCCAGACGGCACAGAGCGCAGCAAGAATGAGAAAGAGATAAAGCGGTTCGAGCATGGTGCCCCAGAAGAGTACAGCCGCCGTGAGCGCAGGGAAGAAGCACAGCAAGGCCGTGGCCATAACGCCGATGCGCACTCCGAAGAGCCGTTTCGCCAGCCAGTAGAATGGCAGCAGCGTGAGAGTGCCGAACAGCACAAAACAGATATCGCTGTTCAGCTTCATGTTGTGGGTCAGCGGATACAGTAGCCCAGTCACCACCGGGAACAGCGGCGCGTAGTGTAACTCAGGCCTGCCGCTCACGGTGACGGTGTACCCTTGTCCCGTGAACAGGTGCCGTCCAAGTATCAGGTAGTCCGGCTCATCCCAGCGCACGATCCGATCCACACGCAGCAAGGCCGCTCTAAGCACCAATGACGCTACGACTATAGCCAGGAGTATCCAGAATTCGATGTCGTGGGCTGGATTACTCGTGCGCCTATCGGATTCTTCTCTCATTCGCATGTTTCCACCGTACCTAGTCTACAAGGCGATGAATTACAACATTGGGCATACCGTGAACGGTAGCAAACTTGTGGCATTCGGGCACAGGGCGGTTCCCCCAATGCAAATCGGGATAGGGTATCTCGATTCTCTCATAGTTACCCCCCGCGATGATCCGTTCCACTTCGTCACAGTAGGGGCCATACCGCCGGTTGATGACCCACTCAGGTTGCCCCACGCGCTCCAGACGATAGCCTGACAGCCCTCCAGCGATGTCAAGCCCCGTGTAGAAAGCGATCGGTAATTCGCCATAGTTAGTCACGACCATATCACCGGGTGCCGCATGCTCGCGCAAAAACAATACTACGCCCTCGTTCGGCCCGTCATAATCGTGACCAAGTTCGTAGACATAGTTTGCCAGGTCGAAGCGCACCCGACCAGCAGTAGCAATCAACTCGTCGGTGTCAGCCAAGTACCGACGCGGGGCCAGAGAAGCCCATTTGAATTCTCTGGTCAATGGCAGAGCGTAGGGAAAGGCGTGCAAGACGTTCGTCGCAATTAGCAAGGCAGCCAGCGCATAGCCAAGCGGCCGGCAACGATCCAGGATTCTCAGCACGGTCAGCGCCAGAAGCGCCATCAACAGCGGCACCAACTGCACGATGTAGCTGAAATACATCCAGAGAAAAGTCGCAGACAGGAAAGTGGTCGTGATCACCACCACCAGAATGTACAAATTCAGGGCCGAGGTTTCGCTTGCCTCCAGGTTGAACCATCCTCGCCTCCGGACCCAAAAGCACGTAAACAACACTGCCAACAGCAAGGGGAAGACCCAGCCAGTGATGTAGACACCATAGTGTACCACGTGCCCAACGAAGCGATACACGTCGAATACGAAGCGGCCACGGGCCCAGGTCTGGAGATAGATGGTCCAAGGCAACACAAAAACCAAGAGGATGCCTATCGCCAGCGCCATGCGCTTCATTTCAGCCCATCGCGGGCGTCCAAGGAGAAAGTGCAGTCCTAGCGCCGCCATCAAGGGCGCGAACGCACCAAAGTTGCTCTGAAAGAGAAAGAAGCCAGCCAGGATGAAGTAGGGCAGTGCGAAGCCGCTTCCGCCCTCTCGACGTAAACACAGATAGGCATCCAGAGTTGCTACTGTGAACAGCGCCGCGAATGGAAAGTACTTGCACTGCCGCGCGTGAAGCACAAACGGCACACACAGTAACAAGAAGCTCGCTCCAAGCATCGCCACACGCCGATCACGGAAGTGACGACGCGTGCTGTAGTAGAAAAGCAGAATAGTAGCCAGCCCCGCCAGCGCATATGGCAGACGCGCTGCGAATGTCGTCAGGCCCAGGAAAGCGAAAGAGATTGCCGTCATGTAGAAGGGCAGCCAAGGATGGTACACCCAGACATAGTCTGTTGTGTACTGTACATCCTTAGGTGCCTGGCGAATCAGGTTACGCCCGTCAAAGGCCAGCGGGAGACCATAAATGCCTAGCCTCTGTGAGAGCAGAGCCGTCTCTGCCTCGTCTTGCCACAGATAGATATTGCCCAGGTTCGTAAGCAGCAATAGAGCTCCTCCGACAAGGAGCAGCCAAGGAAACCTTGTCTTAACCCAGGAAGCTATGGTTGTGGCTGGCAGCAAGCGCCTTGCCATGCTAATCCCCTCGCTGCTTGTACAGAATCACATTGTCTTCGCTCTGCACCGTGAGATAGTGATGAACACCAGGCTGCGGGCGATTCTCCCAACGGATGTCGGGATAGGGTATCTCAATACGTTCGTACGAACCCGTCGCAACGATAGCCGCCAGGCGGTCACGGTACGGCCCATGCTTGCGGTTGATCACCCAATCCGGTTTCGGTTCGCTTGCCAGGCCGCGGCCCGAAGGCCCACCCAGCACACACAGGTCTGTGTAAAACATCAGCGGCAAATCCTCATAGTTGATCACAACCGTCTGTCCTGGCTTGGCGTGTGCAGACAGATAGGCCAGCAGTCCTTCATTGGGTCCCTCATAGGAATGGGTCAACTCCTGAGCATACATCCACGCATCAGAGCGAAAGCGGCCCGCCTGGATCCAGACCTCACCAAGGGCCTGAAATGCTGGCGACCCCGGCCATAACTCAGTCGCATGCAGTCGCTCTGCGCCGGGCAGTCCGTATGGCAGTAGGTGCAGGCCATTGCTCACCACGAGCACTAGCAGCAGGGTATAAGCTGCTACAGGCCGGCGCTCCATCATCAGCACGACAACTATCGCCAGCATGGCCAACAGCAGTGGAATCAGGTGTGCCACGTACCGGAAAAAGACCCAATCAAAGCCTGCGGAAGCAGCAAGCATCAGGATATTGACCAAGATCACCAAACCAGCAACCTGGCAAAACATGGTCTGCGCCGGATTCAGCGCAAACCCAGTCCCACTGGATCTTGGGCGTGACCAGGCAACGAGCAAAATCAAAGCCAGTATCAGGGGAAAGATCCACGCCGTAATGTACAGAAAGTGTTGGCCAAGGTGCGCCAGGAAGCGATCCAGCTGAAACGGCTGACCACGATTCAGGACACGCATGAAACTGGCCCAGGGCAGTACGAGCACAGCAGTGAGCAAAAGCGCGACGAGAAAACGGTGCAACACCCTGCGCTGCACTCGTGAAAGGAACAGGTGCATCACTAATGCTGCCACAGTAGGGAAGAAGGCACCGTAGTGGCTATGGTAGAGTAACACCGCCGACAACACGAAGTAAGGGACGGCCCACTGCTCCTCGGAGCGCAAGCGCAGATAGGCATCGAGAGTCAGCAGAGTGAAGAATGCTGCCAACGCATAGTAGCGGCACTGCCGCACTAGCAAGATAAACGGCACGCAAAACAGCAAGAGCACAGTCGCCACGCAGGCGATGCGTCTGTCATGCAACCAGCGTAAGACGAAGCCATAGAAGGCGCAAAGAGTGGCCAGCCCCACGAGTGCGAACGGTAACCGTGCGGCAAAGGTGGTGGGACCAAGCACAGCAAACGCTGTGGCAGTCAATGCGTACTGTAACCAGGAGTGATAGATCCAGACGTAGTCACGCGTGAACTCGACAAAACTCTGGCTCGCCTGTTGAACCCAGTTTTTGCCATCTGTGGACAGCGGCAACCCATAGGCCAGTAGATGGCGTGAGACTATCGCTGTTTCAGCCTCGTCTTGCCACAGGCACATATCATCCAGCCTGCACAGCAGCAGTAGCGCGCCAATGCACAACACAAGGGCTGGAAACAGCAGGCCCCGCAGCCAAGCCGGGTCAATCACCTTCTTACCTTGGAGCATGACTCAGGACCTGTTTCCTCCCTGGCCCAGTTCGTCTAGCGGCTTCACGTTGTCTGCCGAACTCTCACGACCTAGAATGTGCGGCAAGTGATAGCGGCTGACAACTTCCCGCAGCGTTTTCTTGAATTGCCTGTAGCGCACAACGTTCCACCGGGCCAGCAAATAGCGCACCATCACTGCTAGCGTGCTCAGGCCGTAAATAACACTCTTCCTAAAGCTCACAGAAGAGGCCTCTTTGAAGTAGCGCGTCGGAACCCCAATCTCAGCAATACGGAAGCCAAAGGCCGCAGCCTGGGCAATCACCTCAGTGTCGAAGACATAGTTGTCGGAATTCAACAGAAAAGGAATGGTCTCCAGCAAGCGCCTACTATAAGCGCGAAACCCGGTGTGGCACTCTGACAAGTGCTGTCCCAGAACAATGTTCTCTACGATGGTCAAGAAGCGGTTAGCGATGAACTTGTACAGGGGCATCCCCCCTTCTAAAGCACCCTTGCCCAGAAAACGGGAGCCCAACACCAAGTCAGCCTTGCCTTCCTGAATAGGCCGAATCAGGTCAGGCACGAGAGTAGAGTCATATTGGTAATCTGGGTGCAACATCACAACAATGTCAGCCCCGTCCTCAAGAGCTTTGAGGTAGCAAGTCTTCTGATTGCCGCCGTAGCCTTTGTTCTGGACATGGATGACCACGTCCAGACCAAGCCGGCGCGCGATTTCCACAGTCTCGTCCTGGCTCACGTCATCTACAAGGATGATCTTCTCTACGACCTCTTTCGGCAGGTCATTATAAGTGCGCTCCAGCGTCTTGGCTGCATTGTAGGCTGGCATCACCACTATCACTCTCTCAGGCACAATCTTATCCTCCAGCACGGTCCAGACCTATCCCGGCACGCCCTCAGTGCCGCCTTCGCAAGCTGGCAACTCCGGCCGCAAACACTTCAGTAGAACGTGCCTTAATCGTGGCCAGCGTTTGCGGTTCCAGTTGATAACGCGCCCGTCCGTCAACGATCACGTACTCTGCTCGATCAAAGGCAGCCAGCACCTGCTCCTGTGCTGGCCCGCGCCAGAACGTGCGTTGCAACTCATCCCTTTTGCCCGTTACCACAGCCCTCATCAACTCGAACAATGATCTCCCTTGAATGTCGAGATTCACGTACAGCATCCCCCCGTAGCTGTCAACCAGGAAATGCCCCGGGCGCGGTCCGGCCGGGGGACGCGAGGACAGAAAGGTGTAGTTTGGCTCAAACACAAGGACTCTGGCCTCTGGTGAACTGTTCCGACTCAGGTAGTCAGCAACCTCAGTATAACTGGGCGACGTGTGCTCCAGCGCGCGTACCGTGTCAGCGTATTGATTCACAATCTGTCCTCTGAGCAAACCTGTGAGCAAGACAGCCAGCAGTGCCAGAGCACCCAGTGTCAATCCCCGGGCACGCCACCGTATGGGCCAGATTCGTGCATCGAGAAGGCCCCCACCCAGCAGGCTCAACGGCACGGCCAATTGCACATAGTATTGCGGCCAATAAGACCCATTGACAATGATCAGTGCCAGAGTGTAGCCCATCCAGACGAGCACGACCAACCACGGTCTAGCTTCCCGTCGCCTGATGGCCAGCAAGCCCAGGAACAAAGCTCCCATCAAGCCTGTTCGCACTGTTAACCAGGCCTGCGCATAGTGCCAGATACCGTAGAGCCTGACAGTTCGAGAGACGATACCGTCCGCAGGACGGAGAAGCTGGAAGAAATAGACCTGCTTCAGAAAGTCGCCTGGGCATTGCAGCAGGAAATAGGCGCTTACTGCCATACAACTCAGACCAAAGCTGACAGAGATGATTGCAGCTTCCCGAAGCCTTCGGCGCACCAGGGAGACCGTGAGCAGAGCGAACACCACGACCAGCCCAGGCGTCTTGGCCAGGGCAGCGAGTGCACTCAAGAAGCCGGCGAGCACAGCCAGTCTTTGACCCTGCGCATCATCGTGTGTCCGCTCAAAAACGAGCAGATAGGCCAACACTGCCAGGATTGAGAAGAGGTTGAGCGGTGGCTCCAACATGGCTCGGCGATCCATGCCGATTACCATGCCATCCACAGCCAGCAATCCCGCAGCGACAAGGCCCGCTGGCCGCCCCGCCAATCTCCGCGCCGCCAGGTAGACCGCCGCCACAGTGACCAGGCCATAGACGACCGAGGCATAGCGCGTAGCCATAAGGCCTGCACCACTCCCCCAAGGCACGTTGACCAGACGCAGAACACCCGCCATCAAATAGATGCCCACAGGAGGCAAAGTGGCAAAAAAGTCGCGATAGGGCAGGCGTCCCTGCAGCATCAGTTGTGCCGTCGTATCCCAGACCGCCTCGTCATAGTCTTGCAGGAACTGCAAGCCCCTCTCCACGGGAAGCAGGTTGTACAGACGCAGACAAGCCGCGAGCGCCGCAATCAACAACAGACTCAGGAAAGGGGAGCAGCGCAAAAGAGTCTGAGCCCTGGGTGGCCACTCGGAGGCCTTCGGTAGAGCCTGTGTCACGAGCCCCCCCAGTAATGATCACGATACTGCATGTAGTACCCAACCGTGCGCTGCAAGCCTTCCTTCAAAGGGGTCTTCGGCTTCCAGCCCAGAGTCTTCTGAATCTTGCTATAGTCGGCATAGTAGTCACCGATGTCAATGCGTTTCTTGTCAGGAGGAAAAGGCACCAAACGATACCCTCCCTGGCCTGCACCGAACTCCTGGCACGCTTCAAGCAGCGTGTGCACAAACTCCAGCAAACTCACTGGTGGGGTATTCCCTAGATTGAAGATGCGGCCATTCGCCCCGTCGTAGACGGCAGCCAGGAGAAGCGCCTCGATGACATCGTCTACATAGTTCAAATCCCGTACCTGCCGCCCGTCGCCATAGATTTGTATCTCTTCGTCGTCAATCGCCTGACGGACGAACCAGGCCACAAAGCCCTGCCGATTGTGCTTCATCAACAGCCGCGGGCCATAGGTATTGGTCAGACGCAGCGATACCGCACGGATGCCATAGATGGTGTTGTAGAGGATGTGGTACCGTTCGCCCGCCATCTTGTTGATGCCATTCACGTCAATCGGGCGCAGCAGGTGTTTTTCATCCACGGGCAGATATTCCGGCGCGCCGTAGACCTGCCGGGTGCTGGCATAGACAATCTTGATGTCTGGATTGTTGTGCCGGCACGCTTCGAGGATGGACAGTTGAGCACGACAGTTGATCTCAAGGTCAGTATAGGGATCGTGCATGCTGTCAATGTGACTGACCTGACCAGCCAGGTTGAACAAGTAGTCCTGGCCGCGCACCAGGTAGTTCATGCCACTCACATCGCGTACATCCGCGATGTTGACCCGCACGTTGTCTCTGATGGGCTCGATGTTGAACAGGTTGCCACCATAGTCTGGTATCAGCGAGTCCACGAGCAGCACATCAGCCCCCTGTTCGACAAGGCGTATGGCCAAGTTACTGCCGATAAAGCCGAGGCCCCCTGTAACTAAGACCTTTTGACCTGTGAACTTGGCTTTGTACTGCACCATCTGGGAATTCCCTACGCCTTCGGACGACTGAGCCACGTGCTCAACCTCTTCTTGAACAAGAAGATGAGGTTAGAAAACCCGTCCCGCCATAGCCTTAGCTTGCTTTCCCCAATGCGCGCTTTGTAATAGATAGGCAATTCACGCGCCTTTAGATTCTTTCTGCTGAAGGCTTCAATCTTGAGTTCTTCAGAGAAGGACATCTGATCGCTGATCAGGTTGAATTGCGACAGAATCGAGCGCTTGAAGATCCACATCCCCGACTGGGAGTCCTTCAGCCAGATGAAGAACAGTGCAAACATGGTCACATCAAGTATGAAATTGCCCAAAACACGTAACGGCGAATTCGCCTCTTCGGCCTTGTGACCTGTACGATCACAGGAGATGAAATCGAGGTCCTCTTCGAGCATTACATCCAGGAGAACCGCGATAAAGCTGCGGGGGTAGGTTGCGTCCCCATCCATGGTCACAATGATGTCACCACTGGCCGCACGGAACCCCGCCCTGTATGCTGCGCCGTAACCGGCCTTGGTTTCAACAACCACCTTGGCCCCCATTGCAGCAGCCACTTCTGCGGTGCGATCGGTGCAGTTGTTGTCCACAACAATGATCTCGTCAACCAGGTCTGGCATGTCGGCAAGCGTCACCCGGATGCCATCCTCTTCATTGTAGCAGGGTATCACCACCGAGACGGTGTGCCCCTCATACATCAGCATGTCCTCTCTGATACAGACCGCCTATTCATCGCTGGACAGAGTCAGAGCAACCGTCGACTCCAATGCGCCACGCCTCAACCGGTGCCGTAGCTTGCTCCACTTGAGAGCAGCCCATTCCCTACCCACTCGCGGCAACACCAAAGGGTTGAACAGGATATTGATTGTCAGGAAACACTCGTAGGTGCAGAAGCACCTGGTATCCCGAATACACCTGCGGATCTCATCTGCCTTGGGACTGCTCCAGAGCTTTTTGAAATCATAGTCCACGTCTCGCACGTTGCCAATCTGTTTGTCTATGTGCAACTCACAGGGCAAAACCTGCCCTTCGCTAAACATTGCGCCTCCCAAGGAACCAGCATAGCACGGGATTTGGAAGCGGCGTTCCCGCACTGTTTTTGCGATGATATGCGGCCGGACTATGCGCTTGGCATTCAACACGTCAGAAAAGGGCATCTTGTAGTATCCTGACAGTATACGTGCCTTATTGTCTCTCTCCAAGGCGGCATGCAACTCTTCGTATTTGCGGATATCAAGGTTCTCAGCGCCAGGCTCTCGCGGGGCGCCGCGCCACAGCAGCGTGAACACTGTATTGACACCTAAGTGGTGAGCCAAATAGTCGTACAGTTCCAACAAGTGATCCTGGTTGTACGCCGAGACAGTAATCTCCACACAGGTGCTAAAGTTGGGATAGTGCTTCTCTAGCAGGCGCAGTTCCTTATAGGTCCGCACAGTACGCTCGAACAGGCCTGGGAATTGGCGGATTTCATCGTGCCTCTCGCCGATGCCATCTATCGAAACATCAATATGCAGGTCAAGATCAGGACAGGTATCGAGCATGTCCCTGGTTGTCGTGACTATGCGCGATGTGAGGCTGCCATTTGTCGGGATGCCTACATTGGCTGCATGGTTGTTGCGATGAAAGATGCGCACAATCTCCGCCAGGTCACGACGGAGAAAAGGCTCGCCGCCCGTGGGTGTGAAAAAGAGCATGTCATCCATACTGGCTGATACCCGTTCGATCTCGTCAATCGTCAGCTCCTTCTCCTTGTGCGCGGGGTCATGTGCAGCAAGCAGACAATGCTTGCAGTGAGCGTTGCAGAAATCGGTAACAAAGAACACGAAATATATCGGCGAGGCACCCTTCTCGTAAAAGATGCGACTACCATACTTAAGGTATCTCTTATAATTCACCCTGCTTCTCCTGACAAATCAGTAGCGGTTCCCGCCCAGATAATCCACGACTGCCCACAAGACGCCCAGGCCGGAAACCCACAAGTCAACGGGCAAGAACAGACAGCATTGTAACAGAAAGAGCCAACCCCGTGCTCGACGTAGCACGTTTAGAAACGGTGCGTTCGCCAGCAGGATAGCCACGTAGCCCAACAGTGCAACCAGCGCCCACGAGGATTGCTTGGCCCATAGACTCAGGACGACAAACAGTGGCAACAACCAGGCTAGAAGCACCCCCAGCATGAAGAACCAGGGAACCGACGCATAATACTTCTGACCAACCTCGCGCTGAGCACGCTCCAGCTTTTTGCGCAGCCAGGTCTTGCTTAGCCCAAAAGCTCGCTCCAGGTCGGTCTTCAGCAAGCCGCTCAACGAGTAATACTTCAGGTGCTCTACCGTCAGGCGGGTATCAAGCCGTACCTTATATCCAGCTGTCAACAGCCTCTGCCCAAACTCGATGTCCTCGGTGACACTTGCACCTCGATAATTAGGGTCAAAGCCACCCATCTGCACAAAGACATCCCTGCGTATGGCGGCAATGCTGGTGAAAAACACCCCCACACCACGTTCCGCGTCGCTGCTCGCAGCAAGGCGAGTGTAAGTGTAGTGCATCCATAGGTTCTTGAACTGGCTGCCAAAGTTGCGGTATCTCAGTCTCTGGCCCAGCAGACCAACAACTCCGGCGACGATCGGATCCCCGAAGTGCTCGGCAACCACGCTCAGCGTGTTCGGCTGCAACAAGATGTCAGCATCGGTGAAGAGAACGATGTCACCTTGCGCCTCGTCCACGCCGAGGTTCTTGGCCCTTGCCGCGCCGACGTTCTCGTGCAAGCGGACCACCCGGCAGGCATGTTGCGCTGCCACCTGCGCGGTATCGTCAATAGAAGCGTCGTCCACCACAATGACTTCGTACTCGGCATAATCTGAGCAGCAAATGGCTTGCAGACACTCACCGAGAGTACGTGCAGCGTTGTGTGCGGGGAGCACAACAGAAATCATAGGCGACAACTCACTAACCAACGGGAGTTAGGCAATCAACTTAAGACT
>Ga0114919_10005239_pt1 | contig 10361 bp, 9 predicted proteins | sample BlataG_FD_88682 | JGI IMG/M metagenome (GOLD analysis project Ga0114919, IMG submission 88682) | Deep subsurface microbial communities from Black Sea to uncover new lineages of life (NeLLi) - Black_00105 metaG | ecosystem: Environmental > Aquatic > Marine > Oceanic > Sediment | place: Atlantic...
AATGAAATAGTGGGCTATGAAATAGAAAATAGCATAAATCAGCAGGCTAAGATTATTTATCTGGAAGATAAAGGTGGATTTTTACGAATAAGTCAAAGAAGAGAGATTACCCAAAAGATTATTGGAAATAAAGTGGCAGAATTTATAATTTGCTCCACAAAAGGCAAGGAAAAATTGGCTCGTATGTTTTCCCTAATCTATTTGGGTGATCTGGTAAGTTATTATTTAGCCCTGTTAAATCAAGTTGACCCATCACCAGTCGCCTGCATTGAAAATTTAAAGAAAGAATTGGCCAAACTCAAATAAAAAAATTTAAAGTGATAATGAGGTAACATTTTGTGCCTGGCACAAAATGTTACCTCATTACTCGATTTATTTAAAAGATAGGAGCATGTTTATTTGAAATATATAGAAATAGGCATCATCGCCTTTGTAGTTTCCTATATTTTAACTCCTTATTTGGCCCGGGTAGGAAAGAAACAGAATATGGTAGATTTGCCTGGTCAACGTAAAGTACATGAGGAAGCTATCCCCAATTTAGGAGGGATAGTTATCTTTTTTGGCTTTTTATTAAGTTTGCTATTTATTGTGCAGATAGAAGGGCAGGTTAAAACCCTTCTGGTAGCTGGGGTAATGATTTTGTTATTAGGCATTGTAGATGATATTGCCGACCTTTCTCCCAAGCATAAATTCATAATTCAGATGATACCAGCATTAATAGTGCTTATATACAATAGTGATTTAATAAATAGTTTTATAGTTAATCAATTAAAAAGTTTTGATTTATTAGGTTATCTTCTTTATCCTGTCTTAATCTTCTGGATAGTAGGAGTCACCAATTCCATAAATCTGATAGATGGTTTAGATGGATTGGCCTGCGGAGTTTCAATTATCACCTTAATAACTTTTTTTATTTTAGGTTTAAAGCAAAATTTTGAAATCCTTAACTTTATATCTGTTGCTCTGGCAGGAAGTATGTTAGCTTTTTTAAAATTTAACTTTTATCCGGCGAAGATCTTTTTAGGAGATTCAGGTAGCACCTTTGCTGGTTTTATGTTAGCTTCCATAGGGGCTTTGTGGGTGCTAAAAAGCGAAAATGTATTTTTTATTTTTATTCCCATTATTATTCTGGCATTACCAATTTTTGATACCCTATTTGCTATATTGAGGAGATATAGGGGACATCATCCTATTTTTCAAGCTGACAAAGGCCATCTCCATCACCACCTTTTAGCACGGGGAATAGCCCACAGAAACGTAGTTTTATTATTATGGGGGATAAGTAGTGCCTGTAGCATCATTGCTCTTATTTTAGTATAAATGATGTAACATTTTGTGCCTGGCACAAAATGTTACATTTGTAAGGAGAAAAAAATATGCAAACAAACTCAAGTGGGAAAACAACAGTCTTAGTTACTGGTGGGGCAGGCTTTATCGGTTCCCATATTGTGGATTTATTTATAGAAAATAATTATAGAGTAGTAGTAGTTGATGACCTCTCTTCAGGGAGAGAAGAAAATTTAAATAAAGATGCCCAATTTTATAAATTGAGTATTACTGATAAAAAAAGATTAGAGGAAGTATTTCAGCGAGAAAGACCTGATTATGTCAATCACCAGGCAGCCCAGATCAGTGTATCTTTTTCCGCAAGAGACCCTTTGTTTGATGCCCAAACCAATATTTTAGGTTCCTTAAATTTACTCCAGTGTTGTATAGATTATCAGGTCAAGGGAATAGTTTTTGCTTCTAGTGGAGGGACCATTTATGGAGAACCAGAGCATTTCCCGATAAACGAAGCTCATCCCTTCCAACCTCTATCTCCCTATGGAATCAGTAAAGTGGCAGTAGAACATTATCTTAATTTTTATCAGAAAAACTATAATCTTGCTTATATATCTTTGAGATATGGAAATGTTTACGGGCCTCGTCAGGATCCCTATGGTGAGGCAGGGGTTATTGCCATATTTATAGAGAAGATGTTAAAAGGGGAAATTCCTACTATAAATGGTGATGGAGAATATATAAGAGATTATGTTTATGTCGGAGATGTAGCCCAGGCTAATTTACTCGCTATCAAAAATATGTTAAAATTAGCTAAAGTTGTCCGGAAAGAAAAAAAAGAGAAAAAAGAAAAAAAAGAGAAAATTGTAGAAGAGATTATATATAATAGTTATAATATTAATAAAAATAGTTTTAATTTGGGAACAGGGGTCGGGGTCTCGGTAAATGAGCTTTTTGATCTTTTAAGGGAGATTATAAAATTCCCCCATCCCGCAAATTATGGACCTCCTCGACCAGGGGATTTAAGAAAGAATATTCTAGATTGTCGATTGATTAAAAGGTTTTGGGGCTGGCAACCAGAAGTTGATTTATCTGAAGGGTTAAAAAAGACATTTGATTGGTTTAAAAGTAAAAATATAGTGTAAGTGTAATAGTAAGAAAAATAAAATTTAAAATATAATTAAAGAATATTCAAGGAATAAATATATGTCTGAAATTGGAATGATGTATAAGATTATTGGTATTGTTATAGCAAGTGTACTAATGATTATCCTGGGGAGAGTCGATAAGAAGAAAAGACTTTCTACGGGAAGTAAACTTATATTCCAGATCTTGATTTCGTTAATTATAATATATTCCGGGGTTAAAATAGAATTTTTAAGAGATCCTTCCTCATCCAGCGGGTATATTTATCTTAATTTTTTAGCTATACCTTTGACAGTAATCTGGCTGGTGAGTATCACTAATTCTATCGGCCAGGTAGATGAATTAGGAGATATCACCCCATATATTGTCTTCATAGCTTCCTTAACTTTTTTAGTTGTTTCTCTTATTCAAAGACAGGGATTAATTTTAGCAGAAGTTTTGTCTTTAATCTTGGCTGCCATATCTTTTATTTTTATAAAATATCTACCGCGAGGTAAATTTTCTTCCTATTATATGTCTTTTGGATTTATATTAGCCATTATAGCTATTGTTGGCGTATTAAAAAGTACAGCTGCCTTAACCTTATTAATACCACTTTTAATATTGGGGGTTCCGCTTATTGATTCTTCCTATTCTATTGTGGCGGCTTATGCCCACCCAGAAGGTCAGGGAGATTATCCCCCATTTTCAGAAAGTAGATTGCGACAAAAATTACAATCTTATGGCTTTTCTCCCACTGGAGCTAATTTAACTATTATTGGGTCATCCCTATATTTAAGTCTTTCTGCCTTGATTATTTCAGTAAATCAAAGTCTCTATCTTTTGATGGTGCTGGTAGTCTTTGGTGGATTAGTCTTTGAATTGTTAAAGAAACAGGTTCAATCAGGAGAAATAATCATAGGGGAGGATATTTTTAGTCATCGAATTAGACTTTTTCAGGTAGGTATTGACCAGATAGATAATCAAAAGACTATTCAAAAGATCGAAGAGTTTATAGTTTCTAAAAGACCTCACCTGGTGATTACACCAGATACACTGGCTATATTGCGAGCAAGGAGAGATCCGGAATATCATACTATATTAAAATCTGCTGATTTGGTTACCCCTGATGGGGCAGGTATTTTATGGGCTACCGCAACCTTGAATCGTCCTTTGGCTGAGCGGGTAACTGGAATCGATATAATAAATAGTATATGTCAATTGGCAACCAAGAAAGGATATTCTCTGTATTTATTAGGTTCTTCTTCTAGGGTAGCAGAAGAAGTTGCCTTAAATTTAACCAGACGTTATCCCGGGTTAAAGGTTGTGGGAAGCCATCATGGTTATTTTGCTTCCCAAGAAGAAGCAGAGATTATTAGAGAGATTAAAGAGAAGGGACCAGATATATTATTAGTAGGGATGGGTATGCCCAAACAAGAAAAATGGATTGCTAAAAACTTAAAGAAATTAAATGTTCCAGTATGTATGGGGGTAGGCGGTAGTTTTGATGTTCTTTCTGGGAGGATACCACGTGCACCACTATGGATGCAAAGACATGGGATGGAATGGGTCTATAGGTCAATTAAGCAACCAAAGAGGGTTTTCCGGGTCTTAGCCCTTTTTTACTTTATCTGGTTGGTAATTGTCGGAAAGATAATTTTTACCTTAAAAGAAGCGAATCAATAATAAAAGTATTGACTATAATGGTTGACCATAATAATTGTAATAGGATTAATTTTTCTATCCTCTTGATCTTAAATGTTTAAATTGTTGCCACAATATTCCTGAGAAACTATCACCCTTTATCAAGCCCCCTTGTAGTTAATTAATTTTAGGAGATGACTGATGAAAATTTACCTGAAAATTGGAATAATTGTAGCTACTTTAATAATTCAGCTTACCCTTATTAATTTATTTACCATCCAGGGGCTGAAACCTGATTTAATATTATTAGTAGTGATAGTTTTTTCTCTCTTACAAGGGGCAGAAGAGGGGGCTATTTCTGGATTTGCATCTGGCCTTTTGCAGGATATTTTTTCCTCAGGTTTATTAGGTGTAAATGCTTTAGCCAAGACCATCATCGGCTTTATCTGTGGAATTTTAAGAGTAAAGATATTTGCTGAGCATATCTTATTTATTATTCCTATAATAACCTTTTTGATTTCGATTGGCCAGAGCGTGTTAATATTTTTAGTACTCTATGCTTTCGGGATTGAATATGGCTTAGCCTGGAGTTTGAAACAGGTAGCCCTTCCCGAGGCTTTATATAACAGCTTATTGTCACCTTTTATTTTTATGGGGGTAAAAAAACTTTTTCAATTATTTAAAATGTAACATTTTGTGCCAGGCACAAAATGTTACATTTTTAAAAAAAGAATTAATTAAGAAAAGATGATAAAATATAAATATAATAGATATTTATGGTTGATTATAATAACGGTGTTTGTATTTGTGATTTTAGCCGGGGTTGTGCCGGTTAAGTCGGAAGTTGGAAGTCCATTATCAGAAAAGAAGATAGGGATAGTAGTTACTATTTTGCCTTTGGCTGATTTTGTTGAACAAGTAGGTAGGGATAAAGTGAAGGTTACCGTTATGGTCCCTCCAGGAGCAAGCCCTCATACGTATGAACCAACACCTATTCAGATCAAGAAAATTAGCCAGGCCCAATTATATATCAAAGTGGGGTCAGGGATAGACTTTGAGTTAGCCTGGATGGATAAGATAAGTGGGGTAAATAAAGATATGTTGATTGGTGATTCTTCCCAGGGCATCAAGCTGATAGAGCGAGATCCCCATATATGGCTTTCTCCTGGAAATGCAAAAATAATGGTACAAAATATTTACCAGACCTTGACGGAAATTGACCCACTAAGTCGAGAATATTTTGAGAGAAATGCAAGAGAATTTATCAAAAGTTTAGATGAGCTGGATGAGGAAATTAAGGTTAAACTTAAGGGGATTAAGAACAAAAGATTTCTATCTTACCACCCCTCCTGGAGTTATTTTGCAAAGGACTATAACCTTACTCAAATAGCAATTGAAGATGAAGGTAAAGAACCCAGTGCCGCCTTTTTAGTCGGCATAATAGAGCAGGCCAGAACTTATGATATATCTATTATCTTAGTTTCACCCCAATTCAATACTAAAAGTGCTGAGGTGATAGCCCAAGAAATAGGGGCCCGAATTATAATTGCTGATCCTTTATCTCGAGATTATCTAAAAAATCTTAAAAGGTTGGCAGGCGAGATAGCCGGTGGTGAATAGGTGAATAAATGATGAATTCAGGCTATAAAAACAATAAAAATAAAAAAAATAGAAACCGAGAAGTCATAAATTTAAAAAATGTTTGGGTAGATTATAATGATATTACTGTATTAGAAGACGTTAACCTTTCCATATATGAGCAAGAGTTTTTGGGAATAATAGGGCCCAATGGTGGGGGCAAGACCACTCTGCTTAAGGTTGTCCTTGGCCTTGTTCTCCCCAGTAAAGGAGAGATAAATGTTTTGGGGGTAAAACCAGAAGAGGGGAGAAATTATATCGGTTATGTTCCACAGTATGCTCTTTTTGATCACGAATTTCCCATAAGTGTTGAGGAGGTTGTATTAACTGGAAGATTGGGTATACGTAGATTTTGGCAAATCTATAATAAAGAAGATAAAAGAAAGGTACAAGAAGCACTTGATATTGTGGGAATGTCAAAATTTAAAGGGAAGCAGATAGGAAAACTATCGGGGGGTCAACAGCAAAGGGTTTTTATTGCCCGGGCCTTGGTGACTGACCCTAAAATATTACTGCTTGATGAACCTCTGGCCAGTATCGATACCCCTTTACAAACCGGGTTCTATGAATTATTAGAAAGGCTAAAAAAAAGGATGGCTATTGTTTTAGTTACCCATGACCTTAGTGCAGTCTCGGTTTATGTGGATAAGATTGCCTGTCTAAATCGGAGGCTTTTCTACCATAATTCTAAAGAGATAAGTGTAGAGGATTTAGAAGCAACTTATCATTGTCCGGTAGACCTGATAGCTCATGGTATTCCCCATAGGGTATTGAAAAAACATTAAAAATGATAAAAAATAAAGTATAATAAAAAAGGAAAAATTAAAAGGGAACAAAGAGAATGATGGAAATTCTCCAGTATGAATTTATAAGAAATAGCATATTAGCTATAATATTGGCCAGCATTGCTTGTGGGATTGTGGGCGTTTATGTAGTAATAAAGAGGATTGTTTTTATAAGTGGGGGAATTGCCCACGCTTCCTTTGGGGGTATCGGTTTGGGATATTTTTTAGGAATAAATCCAACCTGGGGAATAATTCCTTTTGGTATCATCTCTGCCCTGGTTATGGGATTAGTAAGCAGGCGCACCAGGATACCAGAAGATACTGCTATTGGAATATTATGGGCCCTGGGAGTGTCCTTAGGGATTATTTTTATTGGTTTGAGCCCGGGTTATGCCCCTAATCTTTTCAGTTATCTTTTCGGGAGTATATTGACGGTGACTCCTGCTGATCTAATGGTGATGCTAATCTTAGATTTGGTGATAATTAAAGTGGTATTTTTGTTCTATAAAGAATTTTTAGCTCTTTCCTTTGATGATGAATTTGCAACTGTGGTAGGAGTTCCTACTGAGGAATTGTACCTTCTTCTTTTATGTTTGATTGCTCTGACTGTGGTAGTACTGATGAGGGTGGTAGGTATTATTTTAGTAATTGCTTTATTAACTATTCCCGCAGCGATAAGCAAACAATTCACTGCTAATCTAAAGAAGATGATGTTTATTTCTGTCCTCTTGAGCGCGATATTTGGTATGTTGGGATTAGTATTGTCTTATCAATTTAACTTAGCTTCTGGAGCGACGATAGTTATGGTGTCAGGAATTGGTTTTATACTTTCCTGGCTTTACAATGACAAGTTTTGTGCCAGGCACAAAACTTGTCATTCAAATATCAAAATAAAGGAGTAAATATGAAGGAATCTTCTTCTGTTCCGGAGGATGTGAAACAACGCATAAATTGGTTATTAATATTTATTGTCATATGTTTTTCTATTTTAATTATTAGCCTCTGGTATTTGCAGATGATTAAAGGGGAAGAGCTTAGAAAAAGAGCAGTAGAAAATTGCATTCGTTCATTAGTTGAAAATGCTCCTCGGGGGAATATTTATGACCGTTACGGAGAGATGTTAGTGACCAATCGGCCAGCGGTGATGGTTTCGATAATCCCGGCGGAAGTCGGTGATTTAGAAGAATTAAGTAAAAGATTAAGTGAAATAATTGGCCTTTCCAAGGAAGTTATTGAGCAAAAAGTAAAAAAATATACAGATAATCCCTTTAGACCAGTAAAGATTTTAGATGATTGCAAGAAAGAAAAAATAATTGAGATCGAAGAGAGAAAAGATGAACTAAAGGGAGTGGTTTTAGAGGTTCAACCCAGGAGGAATTATCTTTATCACGAATTGGCAGCTCATAGCTTGGGATATGTAGGAGAAATAGATAAAGAAGAGTTGCAAAGATTGGGTAACCCTAAATTCCAGGGAGGAGATATCATTGGCAAAACCGGGCTGGAGAAGTATTATGATGACATTTTAAGAGGAGAAAAAGGAGGAAAAGAGGTCGAGGTCGATGCCTTGGGTCGAGAAATAACTCTTTTACTCTATCAGAAACCTGTACCGGGTAAAGATTTAATTTTGACCATTGATAAAGATTTGCAACTCTACGGAGAAAATTTATTTTATGGAAAAAAAGGGTCTATCATAGTAAGTAATCCTTATACTGGTGAGATATTAGCTTTAGTCAATAGACCTTCTTTCAACCCCAATTTATTTACCAGTGGAATTTCTTATCCTGATTGGGAGAGACTTTCTTCTGACCCTGAGTACCCTTTAACTAATCGGAGTGTCCAGGGTGTCTATGCCCCTGGTTCAATATTTAAAGTAGTTACTGCAATAGCTGCCCTAGAAGAGGGGGTTACCGATACGAAGAGAAAAGTTTATTGTTCTGGTACTTTTGAGTTAGCTGATCAGGTTTTTACTTGTTGGAAGGAATCAGGGCATGGGAGTTTAAGCATTGTCGATGGCATTGCTCATTCCTGCAATATATATTTTTATACAATGGGAAAAGAACTGGGGATTGAAGGATTTAGTAAATATATGCATAAATTTGGATTGGGAGAGAAAGTTGGTATTGATTTACCAGCAGAAGCTCTGGGGACAATCCCTTCCTCCGAATGGAAGCAGAAGGAGTATAAACAGATATGGTTCCCTGGTGATAATATAAATCTTTCTATAGGTCAAGGGTTTCTTTTATTAACTCCTTTGCAGATTCATAGTATCATCTGTGCGATTACTACAGAGGGGAAGATTTACCGATTACATCTGGTAAAAGAGATAATTTCTCCTGATGGTAGCGTAGTTAAAGAGATTAAACCAGAAGTATATAGGAAAGTAGATATCTCTATTAATACTTTTCAGACAGTTAAAGAAGGATTGAGAGCTACTATATTAAAAGGAACAGGTTGGCGGGCAAATATTAAGGAATTATCAATAGCGGGTAAAACCGGGACGGCTCAGAACCCCCAAGGAGAGACCCATGCCTGGTTTATAGGATTTGCTCCATATGAGAATCCAGAAGTTTGTATTACAATTTTTATAGAAAATGGAGGAGAAGGGGGAGAAACAGCTGCTCCCATAGCCCGTGCCATGCTGGAAAAATATTTTAATATCCAAAAATAAAAAAGGTAAACAAAAGTGCCTGGCACCTTTGTTTACCTTTTCGAAAGAAAAGTATCAGAAACTGGTTTTGGAGGATGGAAATTGAAGGAAAAATTAAACAAATTAACTGAAAATTTAGACTATACTCTGCTTTTTGCGGTGGTAATCCTCTGTTTTTATGGAATACTGGTGCTGTATAGTTCAACACGTATTGAATCTATGGGAGGGGAGACATATTTTTATGTAAAACGGCAGTTCTTATGGATGATATCAGGATTGTTGTTTTTAACCATAATAATTTTTATTGACTATCATAAGTTAGAAAGATATTCTCAGGTAATCTATTTTGGGGTTCTTGTTCTATTGGTAGTGGTGATAATTTTTGGTAGGTCAACTTATGGGGCAAGGCGTTGGCTGGCTATAGGACCATTTGATTTTCAACCATCTGAGTTTGCTAAAATTGCTTTAATAATTTTTTTGGCAGATTTTTTATCTAAAAACAAACCAAAACTGGATAATTTTTTCTATTTTTTACTGCCTTTTGCCTACACTGGATTATTAATTCTATTAGTGTTTAAACAACCAGATTTGGGAACTTCTTTAGTATATTTGGCTATTCTTATAATAATGTTATTTGCAGTAGGGGTTAAGATAAAATATTTAATTTTAACTTTTTTTGTTGCCTTGTCCTCTATTCCTCTTTTATGGGTCTTTTTAAAGGAATATCAAAAGAAAAGATTGATTCTATTTTTTAATCCTAATCTGGACCCTTTAGGGGGTGGTTATAATGTTATCCAATCTAAGATTGCCATTGGTTCTGGTGGTTTTTTAGGGAATGGACTTTTTAGTGGTTTGCAAAGCCAATTAAATTTTCTTCCTGCTCAGCATACAGACTTTATATTTTCTGTAGTGGGAGAGGAGTTAGGATTTGCTGGAGCTATCTTGTTATTAGGACTCTATGCTATTATCTTATGGAGAGGAATAAAAATAGCTCTTGAGGCAAGGGATTTATTGGGAACTTTATTAGCCACAGGGGCGGTGGCTTTCCTCTTTTTTCATATAGTAGTAAATATTGGAATGGCAATGGGAATGTTACCAGCTACGGGTTTACCTCTACCTTTTTTAAGTTATGGCGGAAGCTTTATGATTTCTAATTTGCTGACGATAGGGATATTGCTGAATGTGGAATTAAACAAGATAAAATGGTAAAACAATTGGCCTATAGGCCAATTGTTTAGTCG